>Ga0182017_10002845_pt1 | contig 13001 bp, 9 predicted proteins | sample 712E3DmetaG_FD_120492 | JGI IMG/M metagenome (GOLD analysis project Ga0182017, IMG submission 120492) | Permafrost microbial communities from Stordalen Mire, Sweden - 712E3D metaG | ecosystem: Environmental > Terrestrial > Soil > Wetlands > Permafrost | place: Sweden: Stordalen | collected... | reverse complement strand
TACGTCGAGGGGGGAATGAACATCGTGTATGCCGGGGATGTTGCGGAAGGGATGATTGCGGCGGCAGGACGGGGACGGGCCGGTGAGCGATACATACTTGCCGGCGAGAACCTGACACACGAAGAAGTATTCCGTAGGACGGCGGCGCTGATCGGCGGGCGTCCCCCCTTCGCCCGGTTCCCCCTCCCCCTTCTTTCAAGACTGGGGGGACTCGTGGAGTCGGTCTCAGGGGTCCTCGGGCTGGAGCCTCCCCTGACACGGGACCTTGCCGCCATTGCCGGGCGCTATAACTGGTTCACCGCCGCCAAGGCGGAGAGGGAACTCGGATTCAAAGCGACGCCGTTTGACACGACGATCCTGGCGGCCTACGAGTGGTACACTCACAACGGGTACCTCTGACATCCGCCGGAGTCAGAAGAGGGTGTAAATGAACGGAGCGAGCGCCGAGCCCTGCGTGAATACCAGAACGAGGGCGAGCAGGAGGAGCATCACGATGATCGGACCGAGCCACCATTTCTTCCGTTCCTTCATGAACTGCCAGAGTTCTTTCAGTATTCCGAGCTTTCCACCAGCCATAGAACCCCCTCCGTCTCTGTAACATACAGCCGATTTCCGAACGCACTACATCTGGAAAGCTTTGATGTATTCAACGAGACGGGTACAATCTTCCAGCGTCTCCGTCGCATGCGTGCTCCCCCCCTGCGCCGCATGCTCATGGTGCTCCTGGATGCTCATGACTTCGAGCGGCCGCGTGCGGAGCTGTTCAATGCTCTTTGCCGCGGAGGCCGCCGCAGAGAGTGTCGTGATAAAGGGAATCTTGTACTCGTAGGCCGCGCGGCCTATCGCATGCTCATCCTGGCGCGACACCGGTCCGAGCGGGGTGTTGATGATGAGCTGCACCCAGCCGTTCTTGATGACATCGATGATGTTGAGCGTTCCTTCGCTTGCTTTGAGGACGGGGCGGTTGGCGATCCCGTGTGTACGCAGGAACGCCGATGTCCCTTCCGTGGCGATGACGTTGAACCCGAGACGGACGTACACCCGGACGACGTTGACTGCGCGTTCGTTCTTGTCGAAATTGTTGAGGCTGACGAACACCGTCCCTTTCTGCGGGAGCGTGGTCCCTGCCGCCATCGAAGCCTTCGCAAATGCAATGCCGAACGTGTCGGAGATCCCCATCACCTCCCCGGTCGAGCGCATTTCCGGGCCGAGAAAATGACGGGCCGTGGGGAATTTCGGGAACGGGAAGACCGATTCCTTGATCGCGACGTGTTTCGCCCACCCGTACCCCTTGATGTCGAGCTCGGCGATCGACCGGCCGACCATGAGCTTAGCGGCGATTTTCGCCAGCGGGACCCCCGTGGCCTTGCTCACGAAAGGAACCGTGCGGGACGCCCGCGGGTTCACCTCCAGCACGTAGATCACCCCGTCACGCATGGCGTATTGTACATTGAGCAAACCGACGACATGAAGGGCGAGGGCGAGCCTGCGCGTATACGCCATCAGTGTCAGAAGCTGCTGGGGGGTCACGGCGTAGGGAGGGAGAACGCAGCAACTGTCCCCCGAATGGACTCCCGCTTCCTCGATGTGCTGCATCACCCCGCCGATAAACACCGTCTTCCCGTCGCAGACGGCGTCGACGTCGAACTCAAACGCGTCTTCGAGGAAACGGTCGATCAGCACCGGGTAGTCCGGGGAGACATTGACGGCCTTCACCATGTATTCCCGCAATCCGTCATCCTCGTAACAGATCTCCATCGCACGCCCGCCGAGGACGTAGGACGGCCGCACAAGCACCGGATACCCAACCCGCATTGCCACCTCCAGCGCACCCGGCAAATCGTGCGCTGTCCCGTACGGCGGACACGGGATCTCCAGCTCTTCCAGGAGCGCGCCGAACCTCTTCCGGTCCTCCGCAAGGTCGATCCCCTCCGTCGAGGTCCCCAGGATCTTCACCCCGTTCGCTTCAAGCGCTTTGGCGATTTTCAACGGGGTCTGACCGCCAAAACTGACGATCACGCCGACCGGCTGCTCCTGCTCGCAGATATTGAGGACATCCTCGAGCGTCAGAGGCTCAAAGTAAAGTTTGTCGGTCGTATCGTAGTCTGTCGAGACTGTCTCCGGGTTGCAGTTGATCATGATGGTCCCGAACCCCTCATCTTCCAGCCCCATGACTCCGTGCACGCAGCAGTAATCGAATTCGATTCCCTGCCCGATCCGGTTCGGCCCGCCCCCCAGGATGACCACCTGTTTCTTGTCCGACTTCTTTGCCTCGTTTTCCCGCTCGTAGGTCGAATAATGATAGGGGGTGTCGGCGGCAAATTCGGCGGCACAGGTATCGACGGTCTTGAAGACCGGGAGAACCCCCATCTTCTTCCGCGCCGCCCGGACGGTCATCTCGTCGCTTCCCGTCATCGTCGCGATCTGGCAGTCGGAGAACCCGAACTGTTTCGCCTTCAACATGAGCGCGCCGTCAAGTGATCCCGCCTTCCGTATCTCGGATTCGCAATCGATAATCTGGCTGATGTTGTTCAGAAACCAGGGATCCACAAAGGTGATCGCATGCAGCTCCTCGATTGTGAATCCCAGCTGGAGCCCGTAACGGAGATTGAAGACGCCGTCGGGATGGGGCCTGCCGAGTCTTGTGCGGATCTCCTCGCGCCATCCGGCCTTTTCCGCCGCCGTCAGCGCGGAGGGATCAAACTCGTCCTTCCCGTCGGCCCCCAGACCCGCCCTCCCCTGCTCGAGGGAACGGAGCGCTTTCTGGAGCGCCTCCTTGAACGTCCGGCCGAACGCCATCGCCTCACCGACGGATTTCATCTGAACGCCCAGCGTCGTGTCCACTCCCTTGAATTTCTCGAAGTCCCAGCGGGGGATCTTCACCACACAGTAGTCGATCGTGGGCTCGAACGACGCGGGGGTCAGCTTCGTGATGTCGTTGGGTATCTCGTCCAGGGTGTAGCCGACCGCCAGCTTCGCCGCGATCTTCGCGATCGGAAACCCGGTCGCCTTCGACGCGAGCGCCGAGGACCGCGAGACGCGGGGATTCATCTCGATCACCAGGCAACGGCCCGTCCGCGGGTCGACCGCGAACTGAATATTCGACCCTCCGGTTTCCACGCCGATAGCGCGGATGATCCTGATCGCATCGTCGCGCATCGACTGATATTCCTTGTCCGTCAGGGTCTGGGCCGGAGCGACCGTCACCGAGTCGCCCGTGTGGATCCCCATCGGGTCGAAGTTCTCGATGGAGCAGACGATGACGACATTGTCCCTGACATCCCGCATGACCTCCAGCTCGTATTCCTTCCAGCCGATGACGGACTCTTCGAGCAGGACCTCATGGATGGGGCTTGCCTCGAGCCCGTGCGAGAGCGCCTCCTCGAACTCGTCCGGCGTCCGTGCGATCCCTCCGCCGGACCCCCCCATGGTGAACGAGGGGCGTATGATGACCGGAAAACCGATCGACGCTGCGAGCGAGACCCCCTCATCCACGGTCCGGACGAACCCGCCGCGCGGCGTCTTCAACCCCGCCTGGTCCATCGTCGCCTTGAAGAGCTCCCGGTCCTCGGCCTTCCGGATCGCGTCCAGCTTCGCTCCGATCAGCTCGACGCCGTACTTCTCAAGAACTCCGTTTTCCGCAAGGGCCACGGCCGTGTTGAGCGCAGTCTGTCCCCCCATCGTCGGGAGCAGGGCGTCCGGGCGCTCACGCTCGATGATCTTCTCGACGAAATACGGTGTAATCGGTTCGATGTACGTCCGGTCCGCGAGGTCCGGATCGGTCATGATCGTCGCAGGATTGCTGTTGATGAGGATGGTACGAAAACCCTCTTCGCGCAGGACTTTGCAGGCCTGTGTGCCGGAGTAGTCGAATTCGCAGGCCTGACCGATCACGATCGGTCCGGATCCAATAATCAGAATGGAGTGTAGGTCGGTGCGTTTCGGCAAGTAGAACGGTTCTCTCTTAAGGTCAGAGTAAAATATACAAAGAATGCCGGTGGAAGGCAATCGGGCGGGCGACCGTTCCCGGCCCGAAGACCGCCTTCAGCAGCACCCGTAGGTCGGCGGGATGAATTTCCCGTCTGACGACGAAACGACTTCACCCCGCACCAGGTATTCCCCCTTTACGAGAACCCTGTACCAGCGGCGTGCCGCCTCGATGAGAATGATGACAGCACAGGCCATGATCACCGCGGTGAGGACAGAATTAATATATCCCTGCACCGCGGTCTGAGGATTCGCCGTCATGGGCCAGAAATTGTCGGTGATATTCAGCCAGCAGGCGCTCAGCGTCGTCGCGGCGACGAACAGCATCGGGAGGAGAGTGACCCAGGCATACCGTTCCTTCCCCGCGTTGATTATCGCGCTTGTCGCGACCGCGAGGGCCACGGCCGCGAGAAGCTGATTGGCCGTTCCGAACATCGGCCAGATCGAGCTGATGTTCCCGGTCCAGATAAAATACCCCCATGCGAAGACGACAAGAGACGTCGACAGGATCGTCCCGGGGATCCAGTCCGTCCGTTCGAACGGCTTCCAGATCCTTCCACCGAACTCCTGCAGCAGGAACCGCGCCACTCGCGTCCCCGCGTCGATCGTCGTCAGTATGAAAAGCGCCTCGAACATGATGGCAAAATGGTACCAGACCGACATCAGGGCCTTCATCCCGGGCATGGCCGTGAATATCTGTGCAAATCCGACTGCAAGCGATACGGCGCCCCCGGTCCTGCCGACAACGTTTTCGCCCACCTCTCTGGAGAGCTCCGCAAGATTGACGACCGAGAGTCCGTGAAGCGGCGCCACAGCGGCGAATTTTTCCGGGGAAAGGTTGATGGCGAAATAGTCCCCCATCTCCAGCGAGCAGGCGGCGATGAGCGCGATGATCCCCACGACCCCCTCCATCAGCATCGCCCCGTACCCGATCATGCGCGCATCGGACTCCCTGTTGATCATCTTCGGAGTCGTCCCGGAGGCGACAAGCGCGTGAAACCCCGATATCGCCCCGCAGGCGATCGTCACGAAAAGGAACGGGAACAGCTTCCCCTGGATGATCGGGCCGCCGCCGGAAGTGAAAGCGGTCACGGCAGGCATCTTCAGCACAGGATTGACAACCATGACACCGACAATCAGAGCGCCAATCGTGCCGATCTTCATATATGAGCTGAGATAATCGCGCGGAGCGAGGAGAAGCCAGACCGGGAGCACGGAGGCCAGAAACCCGTATACGCCCATCGCGATCGTGATCCCTTCGCGGGAGAGCGTGAAGTAGGGAGCAAGGAACGATCCCGGGATCATCCCGCCGAATATCACGCAGGCGATAACGCCGATGACGCCGATCACGCTTGCCTCGGCGATCCTCCCCGGCCGTATCCGGTACATCCAGAGTCCCACAAACAGCGCTATCGGGATCGTCATGGCGATTGTGAATGTGCCCCACGGGCTCTCGCGCAGCGCATTGACGACGGCGAGGCCGAGTCCCGCCAGCGCAATGACGACGATGATCATGATGGCGACCGACCCGATGAGACCCGCAAGGGGACTGATCTCGTTCCGTGCAATCTCGGCGAGCGATCTCCCCTGCCGGCGGATGGAGGCGACGAGCACGGTGAAGTCATGGACGGCCCCGGCCAGGACCACGCCCACCACCAGCCAGAGAAGCCCGGGGAGGTAGCCGAACTGAGCAGCCAGGACGGGTCCGATCAGGGGGCCCGCCCCTGAGATTGCGGCAAAATGATGCCCGAACACGACCCATTTGTTCGTCGGGAGATAGTTGTGGCCGTCCTTCAGAGTGTGGGCAGGAGTCTCCCGCGTGTCATCCAGCGCAACGACTCTGGCGGCAATAAATGCGCTGTAGTACCGGTAGGCGATCGCCATCACGCAGAGGGAACCGATGATTAGCGGAAGTGCGTGCATTCAGGGACTCCTTGATCGTTGTCAGTTCAGAAAGCGTTTCTCAAGAGTGTCATCGCCGGCGTCATCCCCTCGAACCGGATCGTCACAACGTCGAACCTGCAGGACTGGCCGCTGATGCCCCGCATCGCGAGATAGGCAGCCGCGACCCTGCGGATCGTCTCCTGCTTCCGGGGAGTGACCGCATATTCCGGGAGCCCATATTCATCGTTTGTCCGCATCTTTACCTCGCAGAAGACCAGGTATTCCCCCTCCCGGGCGACTATATCGATTTCTCCTTTTCTCCTGAAACGGAAATTCCGCTCGACGATCCGGTATCCCTGTTCGATGAGAAATCGGGCGGCAATCTCCTCCCCTCTCGCTCCTTCACGGCGGAGATTACGCCGGAGGGTGAGCCCGGGTTTACAGTTCCGGGCGGTCGGGTCCGGGGGTTGCGGCGTCATTCCCTGTCGATGACAATAACCGCGTCCGACGCAGCGGCGGCGCGGAATGAGCGACGGTGGATCGGGCACCGACCCAGCCTGAGGATCGCCTCGCGGTGATCTGCGGTCCCGTACCCTTTGTGTTTCGCAAACCCGTATCCCGGGTACTCCCCGTCGAATTCCTCCATCAACCTGTCCCTGGTCACCTTCGCTATGATCGAGGCTGCAGCGATCGAGAAGCACTCCCCGTCGCCTCCTACGACCGTGGTGAACGGGATTCGGGAGGTGGCGGTGCCGGGCCTGAACAGGTTCCCGTCGATAATCAGGTGCCCCGGCCGGATGCCGAGTGCACTGACGGCACGGTCCATCGCGAGAAACGTCGCGTTCAGAATGTTGATGTCGTCGATCACCGCGTTGTCGGCCGACCCGACACCGACCGCAAGAGCGCGGCTCATGATCTGATCGAATAAACCGGCCCTCGCCCGGGGAGTGAGTTTTTTCGAATCGTCGACACCGGCGATGAATGTCCCGGCCTGGAATACCACCGCGGCGGCCACGACCGGGCCGGCAAGGGGACCCCGTCCCGCCTCGTCGATCCCGGCAACCTGGAGGCCCTGGCGGCGCAGAGAATCTTCATAAACCAGATTGCTTCGCTCCGCTCGCAATGACGGGCTGGTTCGCTCCGCTCTAGAAATCATTGATGAGCCCGATGTGGATTTTCGCGGTTCCAAAAGAATCCCCCTGTCCGAGTGCAAAGCTGACGCCCAGGTTTCCCAGTGCTGTGTCGAGCCGGATCCCGATCCCGTAGCCGTACTTGAACGCGCGTGCAGAAGGAGTGCCGAGCAGATCGTCCTCCGGACGGTTATAGTACCCGGTGTCCAGGAACCCGAACAGGAATGACCGTCGTGCGAGTATGAAACGATATTCCGCATTCGTCCACGCAATCTCGGCGCCGATGAACTGGTTCTCCCGGTACCCGCGAAGCGTGTTCGCGCCGCCGAACTGGTACATCTCCCCCTGCTGAACCTGTCCGGTCCGGATTTCCCTGCCGTGCAGTCCGAACGCCACAACCTGCCGCCGGAAGGCGGGGAGAAAGAACTCCAGATCCACGCCCAGCCGCTGCACCGTACCCCCTGTGACTGCCGAAAGTGCTGCGCCAGCGGGGACAGACCCTATGGATTTACGCCCGTAGTGATAGTCTGTCCTGTACCGGGCCCCGGATTCCGGGCTGTAGAAGTCATCCCGCGTGTCATACTGTATCTCAATCCCGCCGGTGGTCTCGTTGGTTCCGACCACCTGCGCAACCGTCGTCGAATCGGTCGCAGGGATGACCTTTTCGGCTCCGAAAACCAGAGAAACGGACAGCTCCTCCGACAGCATCAATTCGGTCCGGAGGTCAAGCGTGCGCCGCACGTACGTACTGTCCTGCTGCCTCTGGAGAAATCCCCCGCCGACATTGACCGGACGGCTGAAAATCCACGGCTCGACGTAGCGGACTCCGATCTCCTGCGAGAGGCGGTCCTCCCGCTGCCAGCGAAGGCTGAGCTTCCGCCCCGTACCGAAGAGGTTGCGCATCGAGACCGATGCCAGGCCTGTCAGATATCCGGAGGAACCCGGGACAGCAGGGGGTATGTATCCCAGGATCCCGTCGAACGTGTTCGTGTTCCCCTCCCGGACTTTGAGCAGCAGTCCCCCGTGCCCGTCGCGTACGTACAGTTCCGGAGCGGCGACGGATGAAAATATATTCAGCCTGTTCAATCGTTCCCGGATGGCGTCAATCTTGGCCGGATTGAATGGCTCACCCCAGTCAAGGCGTGTTTCGCGCGTGATGACCGACGCGTCCGTCTCCTTATTCCCTTCCACACGGATCTCTTCGATCGTCATCCTCAGCCCCTCCTCCACCTTGAGCATAATCTCCACGGAGTCTTCGAGCCTCCCGGGACGGCTCAGGAGGCTGTCGACCGAGCAGCGGGCAAACGGATAGCCCAGTTTTTCGTATCTGACGAGAAGTGCTTCGATGTCCCGTTCCAGGAGACTCTGGTCCAGAGGAACCCCGGGGCCGAGATCGAAACGGTCGAGTATCTCCGCCTCGGAAAGCCGTACATCCCCCGTCACGCCGAGCCGGGCGATGAGAGTCTGTCTCCCCTCCTCTACTACAAGGGTCACGTCAACGAATGCACTGTCGGGGGAGAAAAAAGAGGGGCCGAACCGGACCCGGACACCCAGGTATCCCCGCGCACGGTAGGAGTCGAGAACCAGGACTGAATCGCTCCGGAGGGCCGCCTCCGAGAATTGCACACCGGCCCGGGATGAGAGCCAGCCGGTGATCTCGCGCCCGGTGAACACGGAGTTCCCCCGGACCGAAAGGGCCCGTATCGTGGCAGCGAAAGAAAGGGACGACGAGGCAGCGAGGAGGAGAATCAGGAGGTGCCGACCGATGAAACGCATGGTCGGAGTATACCGAATACGCGGACGAACGTCAAGAACCCGCTCAGAAGTCACGGCGGCGGTTGTACACTTCCCAGAGGGGCGTCAGGAGGCGGTAGTCCCCGAACCCGTTTTCGTCCCTGAAAACAAACTGATAGTTCAGATCGTAGTATTGCCACACTTCTTCGGGTTTCTCATCTATCTGGAACGGGAATCGTTCCACGGTGCTCGGGGGACCCAGGAGTATGAACACCAGCCCCATATCCGTCCGCCATCCCTCGCGGTAACGGGTGAAGTGCTTGTTGGCATAGTCAACCCGGGCATAATAGAGCGCCATTTTCTCATTGCGCGGTGCGTTCGGGTTAAGGCTCCTTTTCTTCCAGAACGCGAGGAACTTCTGTTGTTTCTCCGGGAGCGTCTCCCCCGATTTCAGATCCGACATCTCATTGTCCTTGGCGATATACTCGAGCTGTTCAATTGCCAGATCCATGTCCTTCATGGCCCTGGGGAGACCCTTCCAGCGGACAATGATCGTCCGTGCCCGCGACGCGATAAACCTCTTTTCCCCCCCCTTTTCGTCCCGCGGGACCGAGGCAGGGACGGCCCGGATGGAGAGCAGGTAGTCACCCAGCGGCATCTGCGAATTGTCGATCCGCATGAAGACTTCATTCCTCCCCGTTTTCACGAGTTCCGTCGTATCGGTCCGGACGACAACCTCCTGCTTCGCGTCAAGTACCCGGGCCTCGAACCGGAGTGAATCCGCGCCTGCCCGGTCATACACTTCGAAGAACACATAAAAGGCGTCAGAGAGATTCCCCACGTTGGGGGTCACATTCGGGAGGATCGATTTCTTGCCGTCCCTGACCGTAATCCTGTTGACGATCATGAGATCGCTGATCGCAACGAGAGTCGTCGAAAAATCCGGTACGACGCACCTGTAGGAAGCCTTCTTCTCGGTCTTCGATTCCATATCCCTCACGCTCACGCGCACGGCGTATCGCCCGGGGGCCACAGTGAATGAGCGCTGCTGGAGCGAATAGCCCGACGAAGAAACCGACTGGTCGAATGTGAGTCCTTCGACATTCTCGGTCCACAGTTTCTCGAGCACCTGTGTTCCCGTGGAATCGTCGATCCCGATCGCTGCCTCGTACGATGCAGCATAGGTGTCCCCCGTTTTCACAAAACTCAGGTTGTCGTACCCGACCTGCACGAACACATCGAGCCGGGTCTCGCCTGGCTGCGGTCCGAGGAATGCTATCGGGTCGAGGAAAAGCGTGGCGGAGTATTCCGGCGGGACCTGTCCGGGCAATTCGACCTGCGCTGCTGCGGGCACACACCGGAGGAGCAGGACGACGAGAAGCCAGGCGTACGCGCGGCGCTCCATGGCTACACCCTCCCGTACAAATCGTATTCAGTGGCGTCGTGGATTTCCACGTCGGAGAACGTCCCCGGGGTGAGCGGTCCGGGAGCTGACACAAAGACCTCGTTGTCGATCTCCGGCGCATCCTGTTCCGTCCGCCCGACGTATAGTCCGTCCTCGGCCCGGTCGATCAGGACACGGAGCCTTGAGCCGACAAGCGCCTCGTTCCGTTCGACGGAGATACCCTTCTGAATCTCCATGATGACCCCCTTCCGGCGCTCCTTCTCCTCCGGGGGGACGGGGTCTCCGAGGGGATATGCCGTCGTCCCCTCCTCCATGGAATAGGTAAAAACACCGAGGCGGGCAAACCCGGTCTCACGGACGAACGATTCGAGAAGGCCAAAATCCTCCGCGGATTCCCCCGGGTAGCCGACGATGAGCGTGGTGCGCAGGGCGATACCGGCGTCCCGGATCCTGCAGATGAGATCGAGCAATGACTTCCTCGTGATCCCGCGTCTCATCGATCTCAACACGTTGTCCGCTGCATGCTGCACAGGCAAATCGAGGTACCTGCAAACCCGGGGGTGACCGGCGATGACCTCCAGGAGGTCCGGCGGGAATTGCGCGGGGTAAGCGTACATCAGCCGGACCCACGCGATCCCCGGGATGTCGGCGACCATGGGGAGGAGCGTGGCTATGCGCCGCTTCCCATAGCGATCGAGCCCGTACGCTGTAGTATCCTGCCCGATGATAATTAATTCCTTCACTCCCTTCGCTGCGAGCGATTCCGCCTCGCTGATGATCTCCTCCACCGGCCGGCTGACGTGCCTGCCACGCATGAGGGGGATCGCACAGAACGAACAGGGATTATCGCATCCTTCGGAGATCTTCAGATAGGCGAAGTGTGAGGGGGTTGACAGCATCCGTTCACCAAGGAGCTCTGACCTGTACTCCGCCCCGAGGGATCGCACGACGTCGGGGATCTGGTTGGACCCGAAAATGCCGTCCAATTCCGGAATTTCCACTGTCAGTTCCTGGCGGTACCGCTCTGTCAGGCATCCCATGGCGTACACTTTTCTGAGCGACCCGCTCCCTTTCCGCTTCACCTGCTCGATGATCATGTCGATCGACTCTTCCTTCGCCGCATCGATGAAGCCGCAGGTGTTGATCACCGCCACATCCGCCCCTTCGATCGACGGGACGATCTCGAAATTGCTCAGCCGGAGCTGCGCCATGAGTTTTTCGGAATCCACCGTGTTCTTGACGCAGCCCATCGTGATCACGTGGACCTTTTGTTTCGTCCGATCACTCATTCTCTTCCCTCCGCTCAGAACACGATGAAATCCAGGTACACGAATACCAGTGGGGCCACGAACAGCAGGCTGTCGAACCGGTCGAGCACGCCGCCGTGCCCGGGGATCAGAGAAGAAGAATCCTTCACCCCTGCATCCCTCTTGAGAAGCGACTCGGCCAGATCCCCGATCTGTCCGCAGGCGCCTGCGATGATCCCGCACACGAGAGCGTCGGCGACACTCATATACGGGAGAACGAGGACCCTGGCAAGCTGGAACACCCCCAGCGCCGCAAGGAAACCGGCGGCCGCCCCCTCCCACGTCTTGTTGGGGCTCACTCTCACGAACAGCCTGTGGCGTCCGAAGGACCGCCCGACGAAGTACGCGGCCGAATCGCACACCCAGATCGAGGCGAACAGGGTTATCACGGTGTACCCTCCCCATCGGTACAGCAGTCCTGCAACGTCATCCGGGACGGCGGTCCCGTGTACCGGGAAGTACGCGTACACGGGAAAATCCTCCGGAATGAACAGCTCCCGCAGACCGACGAGAGAGCCCAGAAAAAGGCCAGCGTAGCTGGCGCCGAAGAGTGTTGTCGCGATATTCATGAGCGCCCCCGGCTTTCCGCGGAACAGCTCGATCGTCATGATCAGGGGGAGAGCCACCAAATACAAAATCAGAAGCGATTGCGCCATCGAAGGAAACGGCACATGGATCCCCCGGAGAAGAAGCCCGCCGATGACGAGAAGGCGGACTTTGAAATAGGCAAACACCGTCACCAGCAGCCCGCCGAGCGTCATCCCGGCCCCCACCTGGGGGGAGATCCCCTTTGCCCGCGCCAGTGCGAAGACCTCGTGGATCGCCAGCAGTGCGATCAGAAGGACCAAGGCATAGAAATAAAAACCTCCGGCCATTGTGACCAGGAGGATGACAGGTATGCCCACGACCGCAACCAGGACGCGGGTGGCAAGATTGCTCACGTGTTGTCGGTCAGTATGGTTCGCCGGATTCTTCGTGGCCCGTGCTTTTGATAAAATACAAAGTGGCGGCAACAAAAACCACCGCGAAAATGGCGAAATTCGACGCTGCCAGCTTGAGCGTCGGGGCTGCGTCCGGCGCCAGCGCAACGAAATTGTCGTCGAGCCTCAGGTAGGTGGCGGAGCAGGCGATGAAGTTGTTAAAGAAGTGAGCCGACATCGACAGGGTGATATTGCCGGATCTGTACACAATGAACCCAAAGTAGACCCCGAGCGCGACGAGCGGGACAAGCGTGAACGGGTTGAAATGATACAGACCGAAAATGATCCCTGTGATCACCGGGCCTTTCCATCCCGCCGCCGCCTCGAGATTTCTCTGGACGAGCCCCCGGAAGAGGAGCTCTTCCGATACCGCCGGCACAAGCGCCACGACCAGGAGCACGAAGAGGAACTCCCCCGGGCTGTTCGCCTGCACCAGCACCCGTTCGGTCTCTTCCAGGAGCTTCTTGAGCGAATCAAGCATCCGCTGGAGGTCCTCGGGAAACGGGATCATGTCCTGCACGACCATGTACGCCTGCAGCATCTGCTGGAGCGCAAACACCGCAACCATGGTGGC
>Ga0182017_10002844_pt1 | contig 13005 bp, 9 predicted proteins | sample 712E3DmetaG_FD_120492 | JGI IMG/M metagenome (GOLD analysis project Ga0182017, IMG submission 120492) | Permafrost microbial communities from Stordalen Mire, Sweden - 712E3D metaG | ecosystem: Environmental > Terrestrial > Soil > Wetlands > Permafrost | place: Sweden: Stordalen | collected... | reverse complement strand
GCCGGGGCCATGGCCGCCATGTTCGCGGTCATCGCCGTCATCGCCAAGGCAAAACCGTGGCGGCTCTTCTGGGGAGGCGTTTGCGTCATGACCGTTCTGTATTCCCTGGGCGCGCATACGCCGGTATTCCATATCGCATACGCTCTGATACCCGGCGTAAAAAAATTCCGCGCTTGCAGCATGCTCATGTTCTGGTTTTCCTTCGGGACTGTTTTATTGTCAAGCCTGTTTTTAAAAGACTGCGGTTCGGGGATGCTGACGAGCTTGACGGAGGAGCGCCTTAAGAAATGGAAGAAGGGGATCGTCATCGCCGCCGTCGCGGTTACGGCGGCGGCGCTCCTTTTTTCCAATAAGGGATTCGTCGTCGCGCTCATGCAACCGCTCACCGCCGCCCTGTCCGATCCTCAAAAGGGAAGAATATTCGACGCTAATTTTTCGAAGAATTTCGTTCCCTGTTTGTGGTTGTGGTGGTTTTTCGCCGCCGTTTGCCTCGGCCTGCTCTGGGCGCTTGTACAAAAGAAAATAAGCGCCAATGTTTTCTTCATAACCATCCTGATAATCGGCCTCATCGACACCATCAGGATAGACGCGCCTTTTGTAAAGGTCATCAATCCCGGTCCCTATTTCGCCGCCGAACCCGCGCTCGTCGAATTGCGGGATGAAATGGCCGTCGAGCCGTTTCGCTGTTTTTCCCTGCCCGGAACCTTTCCCGAGCAAAACGCCGAGGGCGTTCATTCGCTTGAAGGCGTTGGAGGGTTTCAGGACAACGAACTGCGCTGGTACAGGGAATTCAGGGGCGATGCCCAGGACAGGAACTATTTCGATAAACTCGTCGGGACCATGAATGACGGCAGGCCGTATCTTATTTCCGACAACCTGAAAAACGGCAATGCCTTTTTAAATATCGCCAATGCGAAATACTATCTGGTGCGCCAGGGCGAGCGGCTCCTGAAAATAAAAAACGAGGCCGCTCTTCGAAGGATTTCCTTTGCGGTAAATTATGTTATTCTTGACAGTTCGCGCATTGTCGAGGCGCTCAGGAACGGCCAATACGATCCCCGCAAAACCATTGCCCTTCTTAAGGAGCCCGGCCAAAAACCGGCGGCTTCGGCGGACACGGCCTTGCCGCCCGATCCTCAAAGCCTCATGACGATGCAATGGGAAAAGTACACGCCCGATTACCGCAGCGCCAGGATCTCCGCGCAGCGTGACGGATTTTTAAGGATCTCGGAGGTATACTATCCGGGCTGGGAAATCCGCGTGGATAAAAAGCCCGTTTCCGTATACCGCGCCGACCTGTCGTGGATGGCGGTGAATATTTCAAAAGGCGATCACCTGGTGGAAATGATGCCGCACTCGCTCTACCTTAAAAAAGCGCGGTGGATATCGTTTCCGCTCATGGCGCTGCTGGGATTGTACTGGATTTTTATTGCAATAAAAAGGAAAAAAAAGTAGGGGCCGCCTTTTCCCCTCTCGACCTCACCCTGCCCTCTCCCGGCGGGAGAGGGAGAAAATAATGAAGGGTGTTGATTATAGGGAGAGGGGCGGGGGTGAGGTCAAAAACGCGCGATACCCGCTCTTCATGGAACGTATCACTTCGTCACCATGGCGAATATGGCGTCTAAAAATATGGTCGCGGAGGTTGCGGCGCCCGGGGCGTTGACTTGAAATTCTTGAACGTCAATTCCGCCGTCGAAACTTAAAAAAGGAATTGATGGAGGGTGAATACGGATGCCTCCGTCCGTGTTGAAATAAAATGCCGTGGTTTTGGGCGTTTTATCACTTCCATTAAAATCAAAGGAAGTGCCCACCTCCCAAATGATCGACCAGATGTCTGAAGGTTTCCACATCCCTCCTACATCGCATCCCAATGAATTGTGGTCGAAAATCTGAAAATGCGGAGTTACCGCCGCTTCAAATCCGAGGGTTTCCACGAATTCATAACATAAAAAAGCCCCGAAGCGCGGACGCGCCCACGATGGGATTCCATGAGCGCCGTCCCCCATATGAAGAAGAGAGTGCGCCAGACCGGCCCCCACCGCGAGATCTTCGGTTATCCCGTATTTGGCCCCGAAATTGACCCTTCCGATATTGTCAAACAACGACGCTTGTACCTGGAGGCGGTCCGGCAAGCTGAAGGATATTTCATGAAGACTGACCACGAGATTGTAGGGCGGATTCACCTTCGCCATGGGCGTGTAAAAATAATGCGTCGGCTGAGAGGCGGTAATATTGATCTCGCGGTTTCGCTCGGCGGCCGCTGCGGCGGTGACCAACAGTGCGCCGATCAAGAGTGAACTCATTGTATTTTTGCCCATATTCTTTCTCCTTCTATGTTGGAAGTAACCGTAAAAAACCGTCTGTTTTATTAGTGGCGAGTTTTTTAGGGAAGTTCAAAGGAAGCTATTTCCCGTTGAATGCGGCCCGCCGCTTTTTTCGTGGGATAATTTCCCGATTTCAAAGCACGGTGCATCAGTTTATCATCAATAACGACATTGGTTCGCATTCTACACCTCCATGATGTGTGTATAATATACGCTGTTTCCGACAAAAAGGGTAATGCGCTTGAGGCATTTTCATAAGGGCATATTTGCTCCACCGATTTCAGTTTATTCCCGTTTTTCACGATGTATATTTGAAAGATTTAGCGCTCTATAGCTTGTTCAATTGTTGGGCGATAGCGTATCATGAACGTTCCCAAGCATATCGGCATCATCATGGACGGCAACGGCCGCTGGGCGAAGTCCCGGGGCCTGCTTCGCGCCGCGGGCCACCGAAGCGGCGTCGACGCCACCCGGAAGATCGTGCGCGCGTGCGGTGAATTGGGCGTTTCATACCTTACGATCTACGTGTTTTCCGCCGAAAACTGGGGACGGCCGAAGGCGGAAGTAAGCATGCTCATGGATCTTTTGGTCGAAATGGTGCGGCGGGAAATCCGCGATTTACATAAAAACAACGTGCGCCTACATACCATAGGGGAACTCTCGAAATTGCCTCCCAAAACGCGCAACGAACTTATTAAGGGAATCGAGGCTACCCGAAATAATTCGGGACTTAACCTCATCTTAGCCGTGAGCTACGGAGGCAGGGCTGAATTAGTGCATGCCGCGAAACAATTCGCGCGCGACGCGATAAAAAATCCCCGAATCATCGACGAGTTGGACGAAACACGATTCCACGGATATTTATATTCGAGCGAATTCCCCGATCCGGAACTCATCATCCGGACCGGCGGAGAAATGCGCATCAGTAATTTCCTTCTCTGGCAATGCGCATACGCCGAATTTTACGTTACGGAAACATTATGGCCCGATTTTGATAAAAACGGCCTTGTGGCGGCCATTGAGGATTTCAAAACACGCGACCGCCGATATGGAAAAGTAAAGGAATAAACGATGATTAACAAGGCCAATTTGAAGAAACGGCTCCTTTTCGCCGCATGGGGCATTCCCGCCGGATGGTGGTTAATCAATTCGTCGATATCCCTCTCGCCCAAATCATGGGCGCCTATACTGCCGGGCCAGGTCGCCGCGGTTTTTCTCATTGTAATGGCGTGCTACGAATATATCAAGATGCTGTCGGCCTCGTTTCCCAAGAACGGATTTTGGATGAGCTACTTATGGATCATCGTCTTCATGGGGCTGGACATGGCCGGCCAGTCGGTGCCGATGACGTTCGTGATTTTCATACTGCTCATGGTGGTCGCCTCCGAGGCGATTTTTTGGGGCGAAAAAAATACGGGAAAATGGAAGCGCGCCTCCTTGTTGTTCAGCGCCCTGGTGTTTCTTTACATAGCAGGAGTGTCGCTGCTCAATTTTTATCAGGAGCCCTTTCAATCGTTTTTTACGCATCATCAAAATCCCATGCTTTCACAGATGGGAATCGTCACGGTCGTCCTCTCGGTTTTCATGTGCGATTCGGGCGCGTATTTCGTGGGCAGCATCTGGGGCAAACATCGCTACAGCACCATCAGTCCCAATAAAACCATTGAAGGAAGCATCGGAGGTTTTTTAAGCGCATTCATCGTCTGCGTCGTGTGCTGGCGCTATCAGGGCAATCCGGCATATCCTCCGGTTATCGGCGTCATCATGGGCCTTTGTATCGGCATCTCGGCGCAGGCGGGAGACCTTCTTATTTCGCTCATCAAACGGTATTTCAAGGTAAAAAACGCCTCCGATCTGATTCCCGGCCACGGCGGAATTTTGGACCGTTTCGGGAGCTTGTTTTTTACGGCGCCCACGTTGGGTCTGCTGTGTTGGATCGTTAACAAACTGATACGGTAATCATGAAAATAGTACTCCTCGGCGCAACCGGTTCGATCGGGACGAGCGCATGCAATTGCATCAGGCGTTTTCCCGAAAAATTCCGTATTGTCGGCATGTCGGCCAACAACAATATTGAAAAGCTCGCTCCATTGGTTCGTGAATTCAAGCCTTCCTCGATCTGCCTGGGCAACAGCAGGCATCCCGCTCCGATGGATCTTGGGAATTTGGCGGCGCGGGTTTTTTACGGCGAAAAAGGGTTGGAAGATCTCGTCGAAGAAACGGAATTCGACCTTCTTTTAAACGCGCTCGTCGGCGCCGTGGGCCTTCGGGCGACCGTTGCCGCGCTGAAAAAGAAAAAAAAAGTTGCGCTTGCCAATAAGGAAAGCCTCGTCATAGGCGGAGAACTGATAAATGGTTTAATCGAAAACGGCCGGGGGGAAATCATTCCCATCGACAGCGAACACAGCGCCATCCTTCAGTGCTTATGCGGGGAAAAACGGGAGAACATCGAGTCGATCATTCTGACCGCCTCGGGCGGCCCGTTCCGCGAGATTGAAATCGACGCTTTAAAAAACATGACGCCAGGCGACGCCCTCAACCATCCCACGTGGTCGATGGGCAAAAAAATAACCATCGATTCGGCCACGCTCATGAACAAGGGTTTCGAAGTCATTGAAGCGCACCACCTGTTTCATCTTCCGTACGACAACATTCGCGTCCTCATTCATCCGCAGTCCATCATCCACTCCATGGTGGAATTCCATGACGGGGCAATCATGGCGCAGATGGGCGTTCCCGACATGGAATTGCCCATTCAGTTCGCTTTGGGGTTTCCCGAGCGGCTGCCCTTGAAAGGCAAGCGGCTGGACCTTGCGGCGATCAAATCGCTTACGTTTTTCGAACCCGATTTCAAGCGTTTTCCGTGCTTGAAATTGTGCATTGACGCCGCACGTCAAGGAGGCACGGCGCCGGCAATCGTCAACGCGGCGAATGAAATGGCGGTCAAATTCTTTTTGGACGGCGTCATAGGATATCCCTCCATCGCCGAAATCATAGAATCGTCTCTCACCGAACATACTCCTCAAAAAATCGACGGCATCGAAGTAATCGAACGCGCCGACGCGGCCGTCAGGAACAACCTCAAAAAAAGGTACGCACGCTAATATGATGATCCTTTTACAAATCGTTATCGGTCTCGTTATCCTGGGAATATTGGTGATTATCCATGAGATGGGGCATTTTCTCATGGCAAAAGCCTGGCAAATCCGGGTGCTTGCGTTTTCAATAGGGTTTGGAAAGCCGCTCTTTAAAAAAACAATCGGCGAAACCGAATACCGCATCTGCGCCATTCCGTTTGGAGGGTACGTTCACATGGCCGGGGAACATCCGGAAGACGAAAAATCGGCGGACCCCGGGGATTTCACCTCCAAACCCACGTGGCAGAGGGCGCTCGTGGCGATAGCGGGTCCGGCCGCTAACTTTATTTTCGCGATGATATTCCTATGGGTCATGTTCATGATCGGAGTGGAAAAACCCGTCTACTTGCAAAGACCGGTGGTCGGCGCGGTCGCCGACGGCAGCGTTGCCCGGCAAGCGGGCATTTTGCCCGGCGACAGTATCGTTTCCATTAACGGCCGGGGAATCTCCTCATGGGAGAACGTGCAGACGGCTTTGTCAACGACATCGGGAGCCATCTCCCTGCGGTTGGCGCGCGGGGGGAGGATTGATTCCGTCCAATTCGTTATGCCGGTAGTTCGCGGCAGGGGCATTCCCCGGCAACCCGCCGCGGGCCTTTTCGCCTCTCTTCCCGCCGTCATCGGTTCACTTAATGTCAATTCTCCCGCCGAAAGGGCGGGGTTCAAGGCCCATGACGTGGTCGTTTCAATCGATGAAAAGCCCATCGTTTCATGGTTTCAACTTTCCGATATCATCGTTCATTACAATTCTTCATCGGGGCCTTTACGCTTCGTGGTGCGGCGGGGCGATTCATTGATTCACGCGGCTGCCATACCCGAATATAACAAAGACGCGCGGCGCTATATGATCGGCGCCGCGGCGGCGGCGCCGCGCACCGAAAAAACGCGCTATTCTCCTACGGGCGCGGTTTCGCTCACCGTGCGGAAATCGTGGGAATACACGGTCATGATATTCGACGTCATCGCCAAACTCGTATCGAAACAGGTTTCCCCGCAACAGCTTGCGGGGCCCGTAGGCATCGTTCAAATGTCGGGCGTCATGGCCATGGGAGGCCCGTCGGCCATCCTCGATTTCATGGCCCTCATCGGCATCAACCTGGCGGTATTGAATGTGCTTCCCCTTGTCATTACCGACGGCGGCCTTCTGTTGTTTTTGCTTATTGAAACCGTACGCCGTAAACCCCTTTCCATACGGCGCCAATTGCTCATTAACCGGATAGCCATCGCGTTTTTCATATCGCTTTTTCTCTACGTTACCATAAACGACATCGCGAGGGTCCCGGAATTGCTGCGGCTTGGAAAATGATATTTGATGAATAGAGGCGCTGCGCCATGGCGGACTTTAACGGAATTGACTGGAACGATTTTCTCGGCAAGGAACTGGCGAATGTAACTATTGTCAAGGAAGTCGGCCGGGGTACGATGGGCGTGGTATTCGCGGGGTTTCAAAAATCGCTCAAGCGCCGGGTGGCGGTGAAAGTGCTCCACAAGGCGCGCGCCGGCAATACCTCCGCGCGGCGGCTTTTCAGGGACGAGGGCGAGGCCATAGCCGTCCTCAACCACCCCAACATCATCCCTATCTATGAAATGGGCGAAACGGATGACTGCTATTTTCAGGTCATGCAGCTTGTCGACGGCAGCGACCTGCGCTCGATCATCAAACGCACGCTCAAACATCCCCTTCCCTCGAAACGGTTGTTGCCTCTTGAAACCACGCTTGAAATCGTCGCGCAGTCGCTCGCGGGGTTGGGTTTCGCGCACGACGAAGGAGTGATCCATCAAGATGTCAAGCCGGGCAACATCCTCGTTGAAAACCGGGGCAACCGGCCGCTCATCGCCGATTTCGGGATCGCCCGGATTTTCGAAGCCGAATATTGTTCGCAGGGTAAAATCGTCGGGACTCCCCTGTACATGGCGCCTGAGCAGGCGGCCGGCGCGACCACCGACGGAAAGGCGGACATCTATTCGATGGGAGTTATTCTTTTCGAGATGGCCGCCGGAGCGCTTCCCGTGAAGGACGAACCGGCAGAGATGCTTATTGAGCGGAAAAAATACGCTCCCGAGACTTTTTTCACGGACAAACCCGGTCGTGTTTCACCGCTCATCGATACGCGGCTTGAAGATATTATTTTAAAAGCCATCGAGCCCGATCCGGGCCGGCGTTACGCGAGTTGCGAAGAGTTCATCGCCGACGTGAAGCGATACCGTGGCATGCGGCTCCCGGAGGTCGGGGCACAAGGAGCGTTATGAGCGACGGCGCCTTATCGAGCCAAACTCCCTTGGAACAAAAACAGGCCGACCTTGTCGCGCGGTTTTTTAATCTCGCGTTCAACAGCGCGCTGCTCTATGGCGGCGGCCACCAAACCACGTCCGAAAATTCGGGACCTTTCCATGGCGCCCTGGCCAAAACGTTCGAGGGGAAAAACTCGCTTACGCTTTCCATCGAGCGCGAATCCGTGTACATTGAAAATTGCTGTGTTGACAAAGTGGTTAATGCGCGGCGGATAACCGCATATTTCAAAAAAGCAGGGATACAATCGATTTCCTTTGAGGAAGGCGTATCGCCCGGGGAAATACTGGCGCTCATGCGCGCCCTTGGCGACTTGAGGGAAACCCCTTCCGTGCCGGAGGTGCGCAACCGGCTGCGCGCCGAAAATGTCGAAAAAATACGGATCAATTACGTCGTATACCGCAAGGTGACCGCCGACGAGGCGGTGGTGGACAAGGAAAGCGTTTCCGCGGCCCCGCCCGCCGAGTCGCCGGGCCCATTGCTTGACAATATCGCCTTGATCGCCGATGTTTTGAAAGGTTTCCCGCACGGACAAACCGGACGAAGCGTCGAAACCGTTGTCGGCCAACTGCAATCGCTGACCGGCCGGGTCCAAAGCGGAAAGGTTTTGCCCGAGTCCATGACGATGCCGGAATTGTTGGATGCGGTTTCCCGACTGCGGGTGAGCCTGACGCAAAGCGTCGACCTCTTAAAAGCGACGGGGAGTTTGCCCGAGCCCTCCGACGCGGTCACCGAGGCGTTGGACGACCTCGCCAATGAGACGGTTATAAGGCTTATCAGGGAAGAATACGACAAGGGGGCCATTTCCGTAAAACGCCTCGCTCAGATCATCCGGCGGATTCTTCCGGATGTAAAAGAGTTGAAACGGATGTTGCCTCGCATCAAGCACTGTCTTCTTTCGGAAGGGATGACGCTTCCCGATTTTCTGGAGTTGGTCAACTCCATAGCGCATGAGCTTAATGATGAAGGTCTGTCGAGGGCATTCGCGGAAGCGGCCGGGGAGATGGGGCTGTCGGCCGACGAAATCATGACCGACATTAAATCGGACCCCGCCGAAGCGGCGCGACTCATTATTTTGGCGTCGGAAATACGAAAAGGCGCCGGGGGCGAGCAACTGGAATCGGTCCTTACGGAATATGTCGAAAGGATCAGCCGAAATCTCGCGGCGGATTCCTTGGACCGGGCGGGCGCTTCGGAACCTATCGACAGTCAAAAGACCGTGCGCGCGTTTGAATCGCAGCTCCTGGAAAAGCTCAAGGCAAACGGCGTCCAGGATTCGGTTCTCAAACAAGTACGGGAAAGGTTGTCGCAAAAAAAACGAGGCTATGAACTTCCAAAAGGCGTTTTCGACATTCGCGTAACGGCGTTTTTCCTGGAACAGGAAATCAAACGGTATTTACGATATAATTCACCCTTTTCAACGGTCATTATTTCAATCGGATCGGTAAAGAACAATGGAGGGGCCGCCTCTCCTCCCACACCCGGGGAAACGGGCCGGATCATTCCGTATACCCTGACGGTGGTAAAAAAAATGCTGCGCGACCTCGATCTGGTCGGAGTCAGGTTATGGATTTCCGAAAATGTACCCTTCATCATCCTGCCCATGACCGATGAGGCCGGGGCCCGGGCTGTCAATAAACGGTTGGATCGTGAGCTTAACAAAATAGAAATAACCGCCGGAGGGCCTTTAATAACGCCATGCTTCGTGATAACGTCCTCGACGTTTGACCGGACACTGACGCCCGATTGCCCGTCGTATATCAAAAAAATAATGGAGCTTCATACCATGGAAATGAAACGGAAGCAAGGCAGGGAAGGGGAGAAAAAAAACGGAGGGGAAAGGATTTGAACCTTCGGTACAGGTTAACCCCGTACGACGGTTTAGCAAACCGTTGCCTTAAGCCACTCGGCCACCCCTCCAGAAGAAAAACCGCTAAAAATTAAGCAGGTTAAATATACTAGCTCTCGTGCATTGATGACAAGGGTCTTTCGATGAATATCGGAAAAATACGGGATCATTTTATTTTTCAGCATAAAAGCATACGAAATAGTATATTTCCTATAATAAAGCACCGGCGAACCGCATCAGTCCCCATTAATTCCAAAAAATCGCGCAAAAAAGTCTTGTATTTTTGCGCGAGTAACGTTACTATTGAAAATAAGTCCTTGAAAAAACGGCTTGCTAAGCCGATACTTTAAAAAAAATCGTTCGTGCCGCGGACCCCTTGCGAGAAGAACGCGGGGTTAAGGAGAACCGGGAGTTCTCCCCGATGGATATTATTATTTGTCGATTTAACCGTATTAACGTTCGTTTTTGAAATGTAAGCATGGAACCTTTAAAAGAATCATATTCCCGTTATCTCAGGTATATTCTCGCGAAAGAAAACGCTACCGCGACGGATTACGATAAATTCATGGCGCTTTCCTATGTCGTGCGCAACGAAATTGTTGACCGTTGGATAGAAACGCAGCGACGCTATCATGCCGAAAACGTCAAACGCGTATATTTTTTGTCGACCGAGTATATGTTCGGCAGGAGCCTTAAACAAAATATCATCAACCTTGACCTGGAAAAACATCTCGCGCAACACGCCGGCGAACTTGGAATATTTCCCGACGATCTTTTCGAACAAGAGGAACCGATTGATTTGGGCAACGGCGGGAAAGCCAGGCTGGCCGCTTGCATGCAGGACTCCATGGCGACGCTGGAGATACCCGCCATGGCCTACGGTTTACGGTATGATTACGGCGTCTTTCACCAGGAAATAGAGAATAACGCGCAAGTCGAAAAACCGTACGATTGGCTCCATAAAGGACATCCATGGGAGATCGTGCGTCCCGAATACAGTTGCTCCATCAATTTTTACGGCAAGAGCGAACGTACCCCCAGGACTGAAAACCCTCTCGCGAGCGCTTGGAACAATGCCGAGAAAGTGGTTGCGATTCCCTACGACGTTCCCATAACCGGCTATAAGAACCGGACTGTCAATACCGTACGGCTATGGGTGTCGCGCGCGTCGGAGGAATTCCTTCCGGACTACGCGAATCACGGCGATTATGTCCGGGCATGTGAGGAAAAATCGCGGTCGGGAACTCTTACCAAGGTGCTCTTTCCGGAAGAGGACGTGCTGCGGGCGACCGAACTGCGGCTCAAACAACATTATTTTCTTGTGAGCGCTTCTCTCAACGACATCCTGCGCCGATTCAAACAGCACAATACCGACCTGCGCTTGCTTCCGGAAAAGGTCGTCATTCAGTTAAGCGGAAGCAGTTGCGCCCTGGCCATTCCCGAACTCATGCGCATCCTCGTGGATATCGAGAATATTCCCTGGAACGAAGCATGGAACGTTTCAAAAAAGGTTTTAGCCTATACCAGTCATGCCGTTGCGCGGGAAAGCCTTGAAACATGGCCGGTTTACATGATGACCCAGGTGCTTCCCCGGCACATGGAAATAATCTACGAAATCAACCAGAATCACCTTGATGGTGTGCGGGCCGGATTCGGCAATAGGGAAGACCTCATCCGCGAGCTCTCCGTGATTCGTGAAGGCGATATAAAGCGGGTAAGGCTGGCGAACCTCGCGGTGCTTGGCTCCTTTCGAGTCAATGGGGTTTCGGCGCTGCAATCCCGGCAATTGACGGACACGGTTTTTCCGGAATTCAACATTGTCGGGCCCGATAAGTTCCACAACAAAACCAACGGCATCGCGCACCGGCGCTGGATGCTTTCGGCGAACAGGCCGTTGGCAGACCTCATTTCCGACGCGATCGGGGATTCCTGGACGAGGAAGCCGGAATCCCTTCTGCAATTGGAACCGTATGCGCGCCGCGATGATTTCCTGTCCCGGTGTTCGGAAATTCGCGCCTCGGCGAAAAAAAACCTGTCTTCATATATCAATAGAAAATACGGTATTGAAATCGATCCCGCCGCGATGTTCGACGTGCATTGCAAGAAAATCCACCAATATAAGCGCCAGGTCTTGCATGTATTCAATATCCTCTCGCGTTATTTGCGCATGAAAAACGGCGAAAATTTCCCGGTCAACCGCGTCCACTTGTTCGCGGGCAAGGCGGCGCCGTCCGACCAGCTTGCCAAACAAATACTCAAATTGATCAATGCCGCGGCCCACATCGTTAACGGAGATCCGGCGATGGCCGGAAAAATGAAGGTCGTGTTTCTTCCCGACTACGATGTGTCCCTGGCCGAGAAAATCGTTCCCGCCACGGACCTTTCGGAACAGATCGCCACGCCGGGCCAGGAGGCGTGCGGAACGGGCAATATGAAATTCGCGCTCAACGGCGCGATCACCGTGGCCAGCAAAGGCGGGTCCAACCTCGAGCTCATTGAACATGTCGGCGCCGACAATATCATCGTGTTCGGTAAAGGCGTCGAGGAGCTTCCCGACGATCGCCATTACCAGCCTTTCGACCTGTTCCGCGCCAACAAGCACCTTTCCTCGATATTTTCCTTGCTGGAGGAACGGGTGGCGCGCATGCCGCATAACGGACTTTCGATCAATCCGCTCTTGTCGACACTCAAGGATTCTGACCGTTATTTCGTCCTGCTTGATTTCGAGGATTATATCCTCAAGCAGAATGCGGTTGATGCGCTCTATACGGATACAAAGGCCTGGTTGTCCAAAAGCGTCCTCACGATCGCCCGCAGCGGCTGGTTTTCCATCGATAGAACGGTAGGCGAGTACGCCCGGGACGTATGGCGCGTCGGTTCCGGATCATAGATCACTTTGCGTGAAAACGGACGGCGGCGGATTTCCTCTTTTTATTTTTCATTGTAACTTTCCCGCCATTATATTAGTATAATAGGAACTTCCCATCATGGAAACCTCATGGCAGTGAAAAAAGAAGACAAGCTCGTCGGCATCACCATCGTCCCCGGAAAAGGATTGGGGAGCGCCTACTTCGTGGGCAAGGGAATCGAGCTTCCCTCTAAAGTGTCCATTTCCCGGCAAAACGTCGGCGATCAAATAATGCTTTTCAATGCTGTCCGGGAAAAAGCCAAAAAGGAATATCAGGCCCTGAACGCCATGCACGGCGCCGTGCCCTCGGCGGGCGCGGGTATCATCGGGATTTACGAACAAATCCTCGACGACCCCGCGTTTATCGGTCAAGTGGTGGAAACGATATCGACGAAGCTTTTCGATTTGGAAACATCGATACGGCTTGTCCTTAATGATTTCGTTTCGCGCTTCAATGCCGCGGGAACGCCCTATATGAAGGAACGCGGCGGCGACAT
>Ga0182017_10002842_pt1 | contig 13009 bp, 6 predicted proteins | sample 712E3DmetaG_FD_120492 | JGI IMG/M metagenome (GOLD analysis project Ga0182017, IMG submission 120492) | Permafrost microbial communities from Stordalen Mire, Sweden - 712E3D metaG | ecosystem: Environmental > Terrestrial > Soil > Wetlands > Permafrost | place: Sweden: Stordalen | collected... | reverse complement strand
CCCATCGTCGCGCCACAGGTGCAGCCGCGCGCCAACGGCTCGGTTGTGGTGGATGCGGGCGCGCGCGTGGCCGTGCCGTCGTTTACAGGCTCCGCGCTGCGCAACGTGGTGGAGACGGCGGCGACGCTCGGCCTGCGGGTTGAGCCGGTGGGCAGCGGTCTGGCGCGCGAGCAGGTTCCCGCGGCCGGCACCATGGTCCCGCTGGGCACCGAAGTGGTCGTGCGCTTCACGCGCTAGTGAGTCAGCGGGTTAGCAAGTCAGCGAGTCAGCAAGGGACATAGAATCAGAATATGCATTGGGCTGACGCGCTGCAGGAAGTTACGAGGATTGAGAGTGGAGGCGTCGCCGGCGAAGTCGCTGCCGTCGAGTACGACTCGCGCCGCGTGCATCCCGGAGCGGCCTTCGTCGCCATGCGCGGCGGCACAACCGACGGCAACCGCTACATCGACGCAGCCATCGCGCAGGGTGCTGCGGCGGTTGTCACCGACTCGCAGGAGGCCTATGCAAATCTGCGCCGTGAGCATCCTGAGATCGGCGCGGTTCGTGTCGCGCATGGGCGGCGCGCGCTGGCGGAGTTGAACGCCGCGGTAATGGGCCATCCTGAACGAAGGCTCGCGGTGAGCGCGGTGACGGGGACCAATGGCAAGACGACGACCGCGTATCTGCTGGAGCAGATGCTGCGCAGCGTGGGGCGCAAGTGCGTGCTGATTGGCACGATTGAGACGCGTATCGGCGATGAGGTGCGCGTCAGCGAGCACACGACGCCGGAGGCCTCGGACCTGCTGAAGATCTTTGCGGACGGCGTGAAGGCGGGCGCGACCGAAGCGGTGATGGAGATGAGTTCGCACGCGCTGGAGCAGGAGCGCGTGTGGGGCATCCCGGTGGATGTGGCGATCTTCACTAACCTTACGCAGGACCATCTGGACTATCACGGGACGATGGAGAAGTATCTCGCTGCAAAGGCGCGGTTGTTTGAGGGCGTAGGGACGCCGCCACCGCGCGTTGCGGTGATCAATATGGATGATCCCTATGGGCCAGCCATGAAGAAGGCATTTCGTGGCGGCGAGTTGATAACGTATGGAATTGGCCAGCCCGAGGCGACTCATTGTGCATTCAATATTCGATACACCTCCACTGGCACAACTTTTGCATTCGATACGCCCCTCGACAATGTTCCTATCCAGTCGCCGCTTTGCGGTAGAGTGAACGTCGCGAACTTGCTTGCGGCCATGTGTGCGGCGCTGGCGCGGGGGATGACGCTTGAACAGATTGCAGCTGCGGCACACGAGCTGAAGCAGGCGCCGGGACGTTTTCAGGCGGTGCCAGGATCGGCGGAGGCGGGATTCACGGTTGTTGTGGACTATGCGCACACGGACGACGCGCTACGCAACCTGATTGCGCTGGCGCGCGAGCTGGTGAAAGAGCGCGGCGGGCGCGTGATCACGCTCTTCGGATGCGGCGGCGACCGCGACCGCACGAAGCGCCCGCGCATGGGCCGCGCTGCCGCGGAGGGCAGTGACCTCGTCGTTCTGACCAGCGACAATCCACGCAGCGAGGAGCCGATGGCGATTATTGACGAGGCGCTGGCCGGTGTTCGTGAGACGACGACCGAGTATATCGTCGAGCCGGGCCGCGCCGCCGCCATCGCGCTTGCGATCCGCGCGGCGCGCGCGGGAGACATCGTCCTGCTCGCAGGCAAAGGACACGAGAAGGTGCAGGTCCTCGGCGACCGCACAATTCCGTTCGACGATGTGGTTGTCGCGGAGAACAGTTTGAAGGAGATGCGGTGAAGCTGACGCTGGGGCAGGTTGCGAAGTGGATTCACGCCGAGGGGGAGTTCGCGGCGAACGCGGAGGCAACGGGCTACTCGATCGACTCGCGAACCGTCGCGGCAGGCGAGCTGTTCTTTGCCGTGCGCGGCGAGCGCTTCGATGGGCACGACTTTGTCGCTGCCGCGCTGGCGAAAGGCGCAGTGGCTGCGGTGGTGAGCGTGGGATGGGTTGCGCCCGAAGGGATGGACCGGCGCCGGCTGCTGCGCGTTCCTGATGCGGAGGCCGACTGCGTGCTGGCCGGCTTGCAGCAGTTGGCGCGCACGGTGCGGCGGCACTGGGGCGGGCGCGTGGTTGCGATTACCGGCTCGGCGGGCAAGACCACGACCAAGGACGCGGTGGCACAGGTGTTGGGCGCGCGTTTCCGCGTTCTGAAGTCGAAGGGCAATCTGAACAATGCGTTTGGACTTCCGCTGCAACTGCTGAAGCTCGAAGCGGAGCACGAGGTTGCGGTGGTCGAGATGGGCATGAACCACGCGGGCGAGATCGCAGCGCTGGCGCGCATCACCGAGCCGGACTGGGCGGTCGTCTCGAATGTTGCGCCGGTGCATCTGGAGTACTTCGCCGACGGCATCGCGGGGATTGCGCGCGCCAAGTATGAGCTGATTGAGGCGCTGCCGCCGGATGGGATCGCGGTGCTGAACTGCGACGATGAGTTTGTAGCCAAATTTGGCGAGGGCATGGGCGCGCGCGCGGTCTTCTATGGACTGAGCGACTGCGCCGGCGTTCGTGCCAGCGGGATTGCCGAGCTTGGCGCGGAGGGCATCGTCTTCACCGTGACGGCGCGCGGCGAGCGGGCCGGCGTGCAACTGCGTCTGCTGGGCCGGCACAACGTATACAACGCGCTGGCGGCGATTGCGGTGGGACTCGAGAGCGGCATGATGCTGGCGGAGTGCGCCTCGGCGCTGGGTGGGCTGCATGCGGGCGACAAACGCGGCGAGGTCTTCGAGTGGCATGGCGCACAAATCATTAATGATAGCTACAACTCCAATCCGCGTGCGCTGGATGCGATGGTGGACGCGCTGCTGGCGATGCCGGTGACGCACCAAGGCAGGCACATCGTGGTGGCGGGCGAGATGCTGGAGCTTGGGCCCGAGGGCGAGGCGCTGCATCGGGCGTGTGGACAGCGCATGGCGGAGCGCGGCGTGGATGTGGTGGTCGGCGTGCGCGGGCTGGCAGCAGAGCTGGTGGAGGGCGCGGCGCAGAGCGGAACGGAGGCCGTCTTTGTCGCGACGCCGGAAGAGGCCGGCGCGTGGCTCAAGGCGAACCTGCGGCCAGGCGATGCCGTGCTGCTCAAGGCCTCGCGCGGAGTGAAGCTCGAATGCGTGCTTGCCTCGCTCGCGGATTGAATCCGTCTGCGGCGATGGAATGAGTAGCGCCCTCTTCAAACGGATTGAATGGTCAAGTGACTCACGCGGGTGGTGCGGCGAGCGGCCACCAGAGCAGTCGGGGCAGCGTGGGGTAGTAGAGCGCGAGGCGGATATCCTTGGGCGCGGGCCGATCCACGGGGTGCGGGAGCTGGGTGAGGATGCGGGCGTAGGTCTCCAACTGGGGCGCGTAGGTGGCGCGCTGGGCGGCGAGGAAGTCGTCAAGTCCGGCGGGGCCGTGGGCGGAGGTCTTGTAGTCGACGATCCAGAGGAAGTCTTCGCCGGGGGAGTGGGGTTTGGGGCCGGAGCGGAAGATGCGGTCGATGCGAATGGAGACGGGCCGGATGGAGGCAGAGGCTGAGGTTAGGCTGGCGCACTCGGATTGGGCTTCGGGCTCAGGCTCGGGGGCTGGCGCGGGCCAGGCGGTAAGGGCGAATTCGCTGGCGGCGCAGGAGTTGAGTGCAAGCAGCCAGAGGCCGTCAGGGTCGCGTAGAGTGTTTTCCAGGGCTGTGCGGGCGTCGCGGGCGAGGCGGTTAATGGTGGCGTGGGGAAGACCGTCGGCGCGCAGCAGCGCGGCGAGGCGCGGAGTCCAGGCGGGGAGTTCGGCGAGCAGCGCAGCGGGAGAGCTGCCTGCGGCGATGCGGTTAGCGAGGGTTTCCAGAGCGGCGTGGACGACGTTGCCGAAGGAGCGCGCGGCAAACGAGCCTTCGGGACGGGAGAACGGGGCCTGGCTGGAAGCAGTGGCGCCGTCGGGATCGCCGTAGGGCAGCCTGTGGGCGCGGGGTTCGGCGAAACGGGCGGCGGGATCGAAGGCGAGCGGGAGGCGTTGCAGCGTGGGGTGGGATGGGAATGCTGCTGCGGCCAGGTCGAGGACAAACGGTTCGGCTGAGGCTTCCGGTACAGAAGCAATCTCAGGAAGTTGTGTGGGGAAGAAGTGGGCTTCGGCGGCGGGCCACGCAGCTTGCAGCAGGCTGTCGTAGCGGGGGTGGATCTCGCCGCTGGAGGTGAGTTGGGGCGAGGCGAAGAGGTGCAGCTCTTCGCGGGCGCGGGTGCAGGCAACATAGAAGAGGCGCTTGCGTTCGGCCGCCTCGCGGGCGCGATGGAGGTTTTTGAGCCATCGGTTGAGGGCGTGCGACTCCACGCCTTTGCCAGAAATGGGGGCGAGCATGATATGAGCAGCGCGACCGTCGGGCAGGTTGCCTGTTGCGTCCGAGTCGATTTCGGCCCAAGTAAGCAGGTTGCTTCGGTCGCCTCCGGGCTTACCCTCCAGAGCAGGCACGATAACGACATCCCACTCCAGACCCTTGGCTTTATGGATTGTCATTAGGTCGACGAAGCCTGTGCTTTCAGGGAAGTGCGAGGACTCGGCGAACAGCTTGGTAAGGTTCCGATCGAGTAGCTTGAGATCCATGCGTCCACCGGGGTCCTCAATCTCATCGAGGAGCTTGAGGAAGCGGTCGGCATTGGTGAGTTCGGGTGGGGGAAGCCATGCGTCGCCACCGAGGGAGCGCCAGGCGCGTTCGACGAGCTGTGCGGGGGTGAGGCGCGCGCGTTGGACGGCGGCTTCGGCGAGGACCTGCCAGACACGCTGGAGGCGCTTGCAGGAGTCGTCGGGCAGCAGGTGGCCGCGCTCGTCCATCAGGCGCAGGATGGAGTGGTCTTTTAGGTCGGGATCATCAGTGCCGGTGAGGGTGTGCAGATCGGCCAGCGAGAGACCGCACCAGGGGGCGCGCAGAACGGCGAGCGCGGCGACGCGATCGGCGGGGTGGAGCAGGGCGCGGGTGAGCGCGGTGAGGTCGAGGACCTCCTGGCGCTCGTTGAGTGCGTCGATTTCTATGGCCCGGAAGGGAATGGCAGATGCGCCGGGAACCTCCGTTGATTTCAAGGCGGCGACGATCTCGTCGAGGTGTGCACGATTGCGGACGAGAACTGCGATTCTCCATGGTTCGGGTTGCCCGTCGGCGAACCTGCGGCGATTCTCAGCGAGCGGCTTATCCAGCCATTGCATTGCGATGCTGCGGATGGCCATGGCGTCCTGTTGGTGTTGGTGCCGGCGCCCTTTTGCAATCGTGACGGATGGCGTAGCCGAGGCTGTGGCGGAAGGCACGGGATGGGCGTGCCAGACGACGCCTTGCGCGTACGACGATCTGTCCCGGGTGGCCTCTGCGGGGGCGTGGGGAATATCCAAGGGGCTCGTGTCCGCAAGCGAGTCGGCATTGTTCACAGCTGTTGCGAAGATCAGAGAAAAGTCTTGATTGAACTGGTCAACAAGGTTGCTTTGAGAGCGGAAGTTTGCGGTGAGGAGAAGGCGGGTGAGGGGCAGGTCGCCGAGGCGCTGGGTTTGCATTGTGTGGACGAAGCGCTCGACATGTGCCTGGCGGAAGAGGTAGATGGACTGTTTGGGGTCGCCGACGAGGAAGACGGTTTGAGAGTACCCGTCCCAATTCTGGGTGAGGAGTTCGATGATCTCGTACTGACTGGTGGAGGTATCCTGCATCTCGTCGACCAGGAGGTGTTGCAGGCCCGCGCCGAGGGCGGAGGCAAGGTCATCCGGGCCGGATTCGGCGGTGAGGGCAGTGCGGGCCAACAAGGTGGGTTCGGTGAAGTCGCACTCGCCGTGCTCGCTGAAGACGAGTTGGAGTTCAACGAGGGCGCGGCTCAGGATGCGGAAGAGGGATTTGGCGACGACCCACTGCTCATCAGGGTAGTGGGCTGAAGGCAGGGCGCGAATGGTTTGAAAGGCGCGGAGGAGGTCATCTCGATCGCGGAGTGCTTCGAGGAGATCGACGAAGCGGGTGTGGTTGGAGTGCTTTCTATTGTAGTCAAACCTTAAGTTTCTGCTGGTAATCCCTCTTTCTTTACGTAGTTCTCCATTGCTCATTGTGAGCAGGTGGAGCAGGGAGAGCCAGTGGTCGAGGTGGGCGGCGATTGCTTCTGGCGGGGTGTGGAGGCCGGCGCAGAGGGCGATGGGGGATGGGACTTCGGGGTCGTAGGGGGCGGCTTGGCTGAGGTCGGCGGCTAGGGCTGCGAGTTCGGCAAGGAGTTTGGCGGGGAAGGCTTGCACAAGCGGCGTGAGCGCGGCGCGGATGGCGTGGTCAAGGGCGAGTTCGAGGCGCGGACGGACAGAGGAATCGAGGGACTTATCGTCGAGTTCGGAGGGAGTGAGCGGAACAAGTCGAGCCCACTGGTCGCGGAGATGGAGCATCCCCGCGAGGAGAGTTTCGCATTCGGCGAGGTTGCCGTCGCGGTGGAGGAGGAGATTGCGCAGGGCTTCGTCGAAGATGGCGTCGCCCGTGCCGAGCAGGAGGAGGGTTCGGCGTGCGGCCTCGCGGTAGAGCGGCCCAGGGTCGGTGGTGGGAGAGAGGCGTCCGCCCGAGCCGGAGAGGACTGGCAGGTGGCCGGCGATGTCGGCGCAGACCGAGCCGATGGTGCGGATGTTGAGGCGGTGGGGGTGGTCGAGGAGTGCCCAGCCGAGCTGGCGGTCTCGGGCGAGGACGGCAAGGGCTAGGGCGCGGGTCTCGGCCTGGAAGCTGTTCTCGGCTGGGGGTGGTTCAGAGGAAGCCGCGGCGAGCTGGTCCAGAACCGCGAGTTCGGCAGCGTTGGATTGGGCTGCGGCAATGAGGTGGGCAAGGACGCGGTCGCGCATCTCGCCTGTGGCCTTGATGGTAAAGGTCATGGCGAGAACCTGCTCGGGCTGTTCCACGGAGTCGTCGGCGAGCAGCTTTAGCAGGCGCTGGATGAGCAGGCCGGTCTTGCCCGAGCCGGCCGGGGCCTCGACGATGAATGAGCGGCAGATGTCGAGGGCAGCGCGGCGGGCCTCGGCGTCGGGCGGCGCGGCGGCTGGGCTGGGTGGGAAGCGCAGGAGTTCAGCCACGGGCGTCCTCCGCGCTTGCGGAATCGAAGGAGCCGGACAAGTTGGAGTCGGAACCGCCGCCGGAATCTTCGTCCAGAGAGTTGGCGTCGAGCGTGACGGGGTCGAGGCGGCAGAGCAGGCGCTGCTCGCAGTGCGCGCAGGTCTGCGGGTACTGCTTCGGGTCGACGCGCGCCTCGCCGGAGTGGAAGTCTTCGGCGAGCGCGGTGAGGACCTGGCCCCACTCGGCAACCTGCGCTTCGAGGCTTTCGGCTTTCAGCTTTGCAGCCTTGGGCAGTACTCCATCCTGGGATTCATAGCCGTGCAGGCCCAGGTCCTTGCCGGGACGAACGCTGGCGAAGGCGACGGCCGCGAGTTGTGGCGCATGAGAGACGACGGCGTAGAGCGGAAGCTGTGGCGCATCTGGCCGGTCGCCCAGCCAGTCGGCGGGGCTGGCAGGGCCGGTCTTGTAGTCGAGAATGATCTCGCTGGATGGTTGTCCGGTGTTTCCTTCCCCGAGTGCGAGGTCGACGCGGTCGACGCGGATGTTGAGGCGCAGCGGGCCGATCTGGACATCGCGCAGGGTCTCTTCGCGCGACTGGACGGTGAAGGGCGCGCGTTCAATGGCCTCGTAGTCGAGCCACAGACCGAGCAGGTTGAGCAGGCGCTGGCGTTCCGTGCGGAGGTAGGCGCGGGGCCAGCCGGATGCGGGGTGGGCGTGGTCCTTGGCGAATGCGACGTCAATAAACCTGTTGAGCAGGGCGTTGCGCTCGTCGAGCGGCAGGCGCTTGAGCGCGGCCTGCGTCTCAACCTCCGCCCAGAAGCGCTCCAGAACGGCGTGGACGAGGCTGCCGCGTTCGCGCGGATCGAGGCCGAGCGAGACGGTATCGAGCGCGGAGGAGAAGAGGCGCTTCTCGGCGAAGGCGCGGAAGCCGCAGGCAGCCTGCGCCGCGAGAATGGATGCTCCGCCCTGCAGGACGCGCTCCGGCGGGGGTGGGATGGGTTCGTCGTCCGCGAATGCTTCCAGTTCGACAGGTTCAACGTCTGGACCGGCGGGAGCGATCTCGTCGGCGCTGCGCGGCTCAAGCACCAGCCCGTTCGCGGCCAGTCCTGTAACCACGGGCGACGGGCGCTGCTGTCCGTCGGCGGTCTGCCGCGCGTAGCTGAAGAGAACAATCGGTGCGCTGGCGGCGATGCGGTCGGTGATGCGTTGTGCGCGTGCGGTGTCGCGCGCGGGATCGGCTCCGGGCATGGCCAGTTCGCGCTGCAGGAGCCAGGGCAGCAGGGAATTTGGCGCGGGGTTGGAGGGCCATGCGAGGTCGTCTGCGCCGACGAACCAGACCGCGTCAAAGCGGGAGCCGGCGGACTCCAGCGGCCCCATGATCTGGATAGGCGCGTGGCGCGACTCGGGCGCGAAGAGCGTCTGCGTGGCGATGCGCTCGAGCGCGGCAAGCGCGGCGGCAAAACGGACGCGCGTGCCGTCGGAGCGCGAGTCGAAGTCCAGGGTCGCCAGCTCGTCCAGCGCGCTCTCCCACTTGCGCCGGGTCTGGAACTCGGCGCTGCTGTCGCGGCCCGGTGCGTTCCATCCAGTGGCTTCGAGCAAATCATGGAAGGTTGCGGCCCATTCGGCGTGGGTCTGTACTGCGCGGTCGATCCGCAGGAAGATCGGGCGAAGGGCGCTCAGGTGATGCAGCAGAATGGGAAGGTTGGAGGCCCCGTGCTTCGGGTTGGAGGCGAGTGCGTGCAGCTCGTCGAGCGAGATCTCGGGTTGGAGCAAATGCTGTTTGCGCAGGACGAAGGCGTCGAACTCGGCGCGGGCCAGGAATTCGGAGGAAATGTCGCTGGTTGCATGGGATTCCGAGCTGTCCGCGGCGAAGTGGGGCGAGAGCAGAAGCGCGCTGACGCGGTCGAGGGGAAGCGGGCCGGTGGCCCAGAGCAGGATGTCGAGCGCGGCGGCGACCATCGGTGTTTGGGCCAGCGGAACGCCGAGTGAGAACTCGTAGGGGCCGGAGTTGGCGGGCGCGTCGATCGCGTTGAGTTCGGGCGCGAGCGTCTGGCGCAAGACGCGTTCAATCTCGGCGCGGCCACTCTCGATGGCCGGAACGATGACGGCGATGCGCGCGGTAGGCTGCTCGGTGAGGCGTGTGCGCAGCCAGCGGGCGCAGGCGGTCAGTTCAGCCCGCTCGTCGGGCGCGGCGATCAGGGTGAGGTTCGGGGTTGCTTCGGGGAGATCATTCGGATCGGGCTTTGTCGCTCCCTCACATCGCGATGAGACTGCGATGGATGGGGAACCCGAACTAGCATCCGGGATTTTGGGGATGTGTTCTTCGATTGATGCGCCGGTGGCGCGGATGGCGTCGAGCAGGGCGGTCTGTGCGGGCGTCCTGGAGTCGAATCCGACCAGCAGGAGTCCAGTTGGCGGAATGAGGTGGCTGGCGGCGAATGCGGTGCGCAGGGCCTCGGGGAGCTGCGCCTCGCTGAGGAAGTGCGAGCGGGCACAGCGGCGCTCAAACTCGCCGGTCCAGCGGGCGAAGGCGCGCGTGTCGGCGTTGGAGACGGCAGCTTGCAGGCGGCCTCGGCCACGGTAGGCGTGCAGCAGCAGCCATGCTTCGGCGGCAAGCTCGGCGAGCGCATCGATGGGGCGAAGGCTCTCTGCCGCGCCGTCCACCGCGCCGTCCGCCGCGCTGTCCTCTGCGATGATCGCGCGCCAGAGGGTCTGCTCCTGCGTGGAGTTGAGCAGCAGTTCGGAGGCTTGCCCGTCGAGCAGAAGGCGATGCCACAGGCTGGTGAGCCACACATCCCACGCGAGAATTGCGGGTGGCTCCCAGTGGGTGAGTCCGTGCGCGCGCTGCTGCAGATCGAACCCGTGGTGCAGCGTTCGCACGGCGCGCTGGTTGGCGGTCAGGACGGTCCAGCCGCGCTCCAGCGCCTGATGAATCTGCCGGGGCAGCGCGTGAGGATCGTCCATACGCCTTTTATACGCCTGCCGGAAGAGGAAAAGTGGCTTGCGATTGCTTGCCGTGTGCGAAGGCGAGAGGAGTGTTGCGAGCGAAGAAAGCCCGGCACGCTGGATCAATCAAAGTGTTTGTGCTTTGGCCAGTCGGCTTGCAGGTCGATGTGGAGGCCGCGGCAATAATAGATGTCGAAATGCTCGCTGGGGCGGCCCAGCGGATGATCGCTGCGGCCAACAACCTGCACGGAATCGCAAATGCGGCGCAGCCCAGCATCGTCGTGCGCACCGAGTACGATCAGGCCGGGGTTGTGGTAGTCGCGTGGTCCCCAGAAGTAAAAGGACTGGTGCGCGCCGATGGGATCGGGCAGACCATGCCGCGGGCCAAAGAAGTAGAACGCGCTGCCCACGCCGTAGTTCTCGGCCCAGATTGCCGTGTTGCGTTGTTGCTCTGGATTGAGCGAGTGGTAGAAGGTCGCAGTCGTCTGGACCATCTCGGGCCAGCCGAACATATCGGCGTAGATCTGCGGCAGCGGCCCCTGAAGCTGGTGTTCAAACTTCGGCTGCTCCAGATGGGTGAACCGGGTGTAAGCCTCAAAGTTATCCGGCGAGAGAACGGGAAGGGCCAGGGGCAAGGTCACCAGGGTCAGTGCGACGCTCAGGCCGACAAATGTGTCAGCAGCCCATCGGCCGCGGCGCGCTGACCATTGTTCGAGGGCGACGGCCCCGGCGGCAAACACCATGGGATAGATCGGGCCGAGATAGTAGTTCTTTGCGCCGAGCGCTTCCATTAAGACATAAAACGCGAGGAACGCAACTCCGATTGCGCGGAAGCGGGGCCTTTGCAGGAGCCACACGGTCCCGGCCAGCGCGGCCAGAAAGCTGAGCGGATTGACGACCTGAAGTTGCTGCCCCAGGAAGCCCAACGGCGGAGGACTGATGTCGCGCCCGTTGCGGCGGATGTTCCGCATGAGTTCGAGGAACGGGAAGCTGTGAGATTGTTGCCAGAGAAAATTGGGCAGTGTGATGACTGCCGTGAGGGCCACCGCGCACCAGAACCAGCGATTGGCGAGCCATCGCCGCCAGGGCGTGAGCAAGACGCCGGCAAGCAGCGCTAGGAGAAAGAAGAGGACGTCGTACTTGTTGAGGATGGTAAGGCCGGCCAGCACACCGAATGCGATCCACAAGCGATGGTTCCCGGTGTTTGCGATGCGCAGAATGATCCACACAAGGGCCAGCCAAAGGGGATAATCGAAGGCGTTCATCGTGAACAGATGTCCAAGGCCGAGGGCCAGCGGCATGATTGCCATCAAGATCGCAGCGACGATCATGGCGAAGCGGCCGGCGCCGAGTTCCTGCGCCACTCGGGAGGTTAGGTAGACGGCGAGGCCGATGGCGAGCGCGGGCAGGAGGCGAATCACAAACAATGACTGGCCGACGGAGTGCGCGAGAAGCCACGCAATCCACGCGATGAGAGGCGGTTGATCGACATATCCCCAAGCAGGATGCTTCCCGCACGCCAGGTAATACAGCTCGTCGCGAAAATATCCGTAGCGGCCGACGATTGCGAGCAGCAGCCCGACGGTGATGAGAGCAATTGCGAGTACAGCCGTATGTGCGGTGGGTATGGACTGAGTGGTTTCGTCAGTACGAGCAGGCATTTGATGTCCAGGTTTGTGGGTTGGTCCGTTGATATGCTACAGGACGATATAAGAACCGCCAATCTGGGGCGGTGCGCACCGGCGAAGAGATGCTATGGCGGCGACGGTCCCGAAGTATGATGGACACAAGAGGGCGTTGCCGATGCGATACGCGTTGCGAGCGGCTGCCGGTTGATTCTGCTTCCCATGCTTCTGGCTTAATGCAAACAGTCGAGCAACGGTGCGGCGGGTGCGTCTTCCGCTGCGGCAAGCGGCTCTGGTGCGGAGAAGGGGGCTGCGCCGGCCGGCGAACTGGCCAAGCTGACGCAGTTCTTCGATGTGGGGATTGCGCCGGGCGACGGGGGCCTGCCGACCCACTCGCTGTCGACCGCGCCGATCGGCAAGGACGGCAGGGTGCGCGCCTGCTATCCCACCAACGAGTGGACGCCGGCCGGGGTCCTGGCGGCGATCAAGAGCGCAGCCGCAGCGTGACGCACCACGGTGTGCATCGGCGGTCCTGATAATCCGCTTGCAACCTTGAGCTGTAAGCGGTAGCAATAAGAGTGGCAAGCGGTGGGGCGAAAGCTCACATCGCCTGGGCACAAAGAACCGTTTAGCGTAAAAGGAGTTCCACAACATGGCAAAGGTGACCATCTGTTTCGGAGTCGTATTGATTGTGATTGGTATTTGGGGATTTGAGGCCACGGGGTCCGTGCATATGAGTGCACTGATCCCAACCTGGACCGGGCTGGCGCTGACGGTCTCCGGCGTGCTGGCCCGCACGGAGAACGCAAAGCGGCGGACGCTGTGGATGCACGTGGCGGCGGTGGTGGGTCTGCTGGGGTTTCTGGGAGCGGGGCCACGGGCGATTGCTGTATATATACATGCGCACGGCTCGCCGCTGGCCTATCCGGTTGCAGTTGCGGACGAGGCGCTGCTGGCGGTGATATGCCTGGTCTATGTGCTGCTGTGTATGTGGTCCTTCATCGCGGCACGCAGGTCGCGCGAGACCGCTGCGTAGAGATTCGTATCCCTCCCTGCAATCGTTGCCCCGTCGATCGGGGCAATCGCGATCGATAGAGCGCCGCGCTGGCGCAGTTGTTCATTGCGCCTCGTCATTGTCTGCGCTGGGGAGACGCAGAACGCGGATCGCCTCCCGCAGATGCTCCCGCGCCGTATCGTCGCCCTCGATGTGCAATGCGCGGTCGAGAGCGGCCACCGTGTTGGTTGCGCGCAGGAGCCGCAGCGCATCCGCCGCCGCAATCCGCACCGTTGGGTCGAGATCCGCCAGTGCCGAGGCGGCCAGGGCTTGCGCTCTCTCCCTTTGCCCGCGATAGCTGGCTGCGGCCACCACCGCCAGTACGCGGATGCTG
>Ga0182017_10002838_pt1 | contig 13019 bp, 10 predicted proteins | sample 712E3DmetaG_FD_120492 | JGI IMG/M metagenome (GOLD analysis project Ga0182017, IMG submission 120492) | Permafrost microbial communities from Stordalen Mire, Sweden - 712E3D metaG | ecosystem: Environmental > Terrestrial > Soil > Wetlands > Permafrost | place: Sweden: Stordalen | collected... | reverse complement strand
TTTCGCCCCACAAGCATCAACTACATTAATACCGGAGTATGGGATGTTATGATTAAAGATGCAGGTCCACAAGTCATGGGCCGATGCGGCTGCGAAGTAATCGTCTTGGGTGTATTTGGTCATATTTTAACATTAGCAGGTTGTTTTTGAATATGCAAGAACGATTTCGTTTTTTTCTCAAACGGGGCTATCCGCGAGCACCGCTCGCGGCTTGCGCCCCGGGAATCGGTCAAGTCTCTTTCAGGAAGATTTTCTACATTGTCTTGCGTTAAAGTTTCCTTACACATACAAGCGCCACCAATTTCTTTAAGCAAGCCACACCCCGAACATTCCTCGATTTCTTTTCTTTCTAATCTACAATCCCAATGCGTACAGGCTTTTTTGCACGGGAACACTCCTTTGCATTCTTGGCAAATTAAGTACGACTTGTTTTTAGTCCAAGTAGTTGTCTTGGCACAGTTGTTGCAATAGGAATTTTGGTTTGGTTCTTTGTCCATTTGCATTATTTTGTCCATTTGCATCAAAAGGTTAAATATTTTGTACAGGGTCGCCAAGGAGTGGTGTGCAAATTTTGAGTTGGTCCTTTATTAAGCCAAGGTATATCCCTATGCCCGTCTCTAGTTCCTTGTCGACTTTCGTTATGAATTCGTTGTCGTATGTCCCCAACTTTAATAGCCCGATTCCTTGGTCCAGGCACTTTTCACCTAATTTAACGATAGCCATTTCTGACGTCATGATCGCCTCGCAAAGCTCAGCGGTTAAAGGGGCGTTTTCATCTAAAGACTCAGCCGCTTGTTTGGCTGTTTCGGTTAAATCTTTGACGGCTGTGTCAAAAACTATGACGCAAGCAGCCCATTCACTAGTTTTTTGCGGTACGGGTTTTTGAGAGCCTTTCCATGAACTCGGGATTGGGGTTTGGGCCAGGATAAGGATGGCGGAGATTAGAAAAATAACGGCGAAGATGTTTTTTCTCATAACTTCTAGGGTAATCTGGGTTTAAAGGGAAGTCAAGAGGAATTAGCAACAATCTTTGTGATATGGATTTAGCCGCCATACCTTTGCCAGAAGAAAATCTTGGCCAAGTTTATGATAAAGCCCTTGGGGGCCTAGGGTCCTGGATGCCTATAGAATTTGTGAAACAGTGCAAAAAGTGCGGGGAAGTCAAGGCGTTGGGGGCGTTTTATACCTGTAAGGGTAACCAAGATGGGAGGCATGGGGCCTGTAAAGAATGTTGGCACAAGAGGAACGGGGAATACAAACAGAAACAAAGACTAGAGAGAAGCCTGGTGCCCAAGGAACCTGCTGTGGTGGCTGCAGAAGAGGAAAAAGAAAAGAACCGCGCGGCTGGATTAAGGAAATGTAAGGAGTGCGAAGAAGTCAAGGGGGGAGAAGAGTTTTATTCTTGTAAAGGGGCCTTAGATGGGAAGCAAGGAACTTGTATTGGGTGCCACAATAAACATAGAAGGGAAGACTATCAGAAACCTGAAGCAAAAGCTAAATCAAAAGAATTTCGCGAAAGATCTGAGGTGAAGGCTTACAGGGAAGAGTATATGGGCAGATACAGGCAAACGCCCGAAGCGAAAGTCCGGAGGAAAGAGTGTAGGGAAAAACCTGAAATAAAAGCTCAGGAAAAAGAATATAGTCAAAGGCCCGAAGTAAGGGCTCGGGCTAATGAACGGAGTAAAAAAAAACGGGCCATTGATTTGAATTTTAGGATAGCCCAGAATCTTAGACACCGGATGTGGGGTGTCCTTAAGGGGAAGGTAAAGGTCGGTTCCGCTGTCGATGATTTAGGTTGTTCAATCGATAAATTCAAGGCCTATCTTGAGAGTCATTTTAACTTTGGGATGACTTGGGAGAATTATGGCAATGGATTTGGGAAGTGGAATCTAGATCATATTATTCCTTTAACTGCCTTTGATTTAACTAATAGGGAGCAGTATCTTTTCGCGGCTCATTACACCAATTATCAGCCTATGTGGGCTCTAGAGAATATTTCTAAGGGGAATAGGTATTAAAAATGGCGTCCGAAGAATACGGTAAAGTACCTTCAGATAAAGAGAGTAGGGGGCTATTGCTTCAAGGGGTAGCGGCCTCGGAAGTAATTGATTCTAGCGGCGAAATTATTTCGATTAAAGGTATCGATTTGTCGCAATTCGACGAGGACGCCGGTATCCTTTGTTGTTACGAGCATTATGCTGGGGATAAGAGTAGTAAAGACGACGCAATCGAGGGGGAGGGGGCTATTGTCGGGAAGGTCGTCTATTTGAAACGGATTCTTTCCCACGAAGATGTAGATGGGGAAGACCAAGAAAAATACTGGCAAAAGTGCGCTAAACAGCCGTTTCTTTTTTGCGTAGTGAGGCTTTTTGATTCATCGGGTCATGAAAACGCTAAGGCCATAGCTTCCCATATTCGGGATAACGCAAAGCATGGAGAGCCGATTGGAATTCGTTTTTCTATTGAGGGAAGCACCCTTTCGAAAGATGGCAATCGAATAACCCAGAGTATTTTTCGGCGTCTTGCACTGACAAATCGTCCCTGTAACAAAACTGCGGTTTCGGATTTGCTTTACGATTCACAGGGGGATAAGGTTGAGAAATCGGAATCGAATCCATTGTTTCGAAGAATTGGGGGCTCCCAAGAAATCGAGTGTAATCCTGTGCTAAGGAAGGAAGTGGTGGAGGCTCAAGATCCGTCTCTAAGTCTTTTAGGGCATGCCTCTGCTTTACGCATTCTTGCTAAGGCTATTACAGCAGGTAACTGCGATGCAGCCCCCAGTACACTTACGGGTGGCGCTGCCTTACAAAGAGAAGAGTTAATGGGTAAGCACAAGAACCAGTTGCTGGCTATGGTCAGGGATTGGGGTAACCGTCCTTTTAACAAGGCAGAATTTGGGGCCTTTGTTAAAGCTCAACTACCTGGTTTGTCCGAGGATTTTGTCAATCATTTCGCGAACGTAGCTGAGGATTGGCATCTCCGTAAGGCATCTTTATTGAAGTCCGATGAACAAGCTCAGGAGTCTTTTGAGGCTCCAATAAAAAAAGAACCCAAGAAAACTTATTTCGACGAAAACACGGGGATTTTGCATACCGACTTTGGTTCCTTCCAAGCCCAAGCAATCCCCTATCAACAAGGGCCTGAAGATGCTAGGGCGTTTAATGAGCTTTTGGAACATCCAAATCTCCAGAAGGTGATGGATACCGCCATTCCTAATTGGTACAAAGCGAATCAACTCGCAGGCAAACGGGAGTTGCCCGAGGAAATTCCCCTACATGCGGCAATTTTCTCTATAATGTCGGCCAACAATCAAGCCCCCGTTAATGAACTCCAGTTTTCTAAGATGATTGACGCGATGAAGAAAACAGGGTTGGATCCCAGGAAACCGGGCTTTGAAGCTATCTTACCTGAAATGAAAACTTTGGGTCGCCCAACTAGGTTGTCTAATTCATTAGCCGAATATAACAAAGTGCATCAAAAAGTTTTAGATGCCTTTAAGAAACATGGCAATTCCATGATTGACCTGGGAGGTGCTCTAAAGGATTTGGTTCCAGGTCTGGGTGTTAAAACGGCCCTATTTGCTGCTGGGTCGGCTGGAGGAGGTTCTTCGCCAGTTCCAGATACCCACCATATCCGCAGTAAATTTGGCCTACACGTAGACAAAGATGCAGCGACTATCAAGAAAATCGAAGAGCAAATGTGGGCTCCTGAAAATTATGATACCGTAATGCGTCCTTATGCTAAATGGTTCGCTAAGAATTCTCTGGCTGTTAAGCACATGTTAAGTAACCCGAAGTTTGCCCATATGTTTAAGGGGCATGAAGAAGACGCAGCTTTTCCGGGTTTCTGGTTGGATTGGCAAACTATAGCTCCCTGGGAAAAATCAAAAGGTTTGCCGTCCAAGTCTAAGACTGGCGAAGCAACTCACAAGCCTGTTTGGGATGCTTTTAATAAATTCGTAAAATCCGAGAAATTTAAGCAAGAAGACATAGACCCAACTCTTCCAATGCGTACTGCCCTAGTGCATCAAAAGTATCTAGAAAATTATGGGGAAGTACCGGCTTCATTGCTTTACTATACGTACATTGTACCTAAGTTACTGGAAGCTGCTGAAGCCCGTAAGAAGACTGAGTCGGGCCTAGATTTTTTAACTAAATCGGATGTCTTATTAGCGAAATCACGAGAAATCGAAAGTAAGCTGATAGAGCTTCGTAAAACTGTTCGTGAAGCCGTAGAAGGGGCCCAGGTGGAAATGCCGGAGGTCCATAGAGTGGATATCAAGTCTGGTGACAAGACCCACCCTGCTGGCCGTTACATGATTCATGATAATAAACTCAGCCATTTAGAAGACTACCACGGGATTTTGAGTTCGGTTTTGCCTGAAGGGCCTATTGATGCTAACGCAATAGCTCATTTGCATGGACTCAAATTGTCACCTAATTTCGTCGTAAGGCAACATGAACCTAAAGAGAATGAAGAGCCCAAGGAAGTTAGGGAAGCTTTGCCACAAGTTCAAGTGAGTGAAGCTCTTCCCCAGCCCCAACGCGCCCCTGTTTTTGATTACTATCGGCCTGGGTTGGCTAAACCCCATTCGGTAGAATTTGGCCCAAATGGAGCAGCCTTGGATGGCCAAAAATTGAGTCATCAGGAACTCGGTTTGATGCTTGAAAATGCTCGTTCGGGTCTGGCTACCATTAAGTATCGGAAAGCCGAAGTCCCCTTGAAAAAAGCTGAAATGGAGCCTTCTGAAGCTTTGAAGAATGTCCGAGAATTAACCTCTAAGGGGCTATTACATCCTAGCGTTGAAAGAGCTTTGACCCGGCATATTTATGGGGACCCTATGGTCGAGGGTGTTGGCAATAAGTACGCTTTTAACGAGTTTCGCAAGCAAAATCGGCCGGGCGTTTGGGCTTCGATTGACGCGAATAATTTCAAGAAAATAAATGACTCGTTTGGTCACGAAACTGGGGACCAAGCCATTAAAGCTCTAGGTGGTGCTCTTCGGGATGCTGGAGCTAAAGTTGGTACGGGGAAAATTATGCGTAACGGTGGCGATGAATTTGCGGCTTGGTTCCCATCGTACGAAGAAGCTTCCCGATTCATTGGCCACGCTAAAAAACACGTGGACGCTCTACCTCCAGTTGCCGGTATTCACAAGCACTCGTTCTCTTTTGGCTTGGGGAGTGATTATACGGGCGCTGACACGGCTCTTAGAAAAGCTAAGGAGCAGAAGGTGGACCCGATTAGCGGTCAGTTAAAACACGCCCCGGGGAATACCCCCCATTTTGGGCACTCCCTGGTACCTGGGACAGAGGGGGCTATGCCACCTGAAGCCGAAGGGCCCTCCCAAAAGGTCTTGCCAAAATCTATCCCTCAACCTTCAGCATCTCTTTAATTTGCTGAGTTGGGTTTTTGGATTTTTTGGAACAATCCTTACAAACCCTAGAGCGTCCAAAAAAGTATAGGAACAGCGGTAGAACTCGGCCGCAGCCTGCGTAGCATTGCCTTAAGCCTGAGTCTTCATTGCACTTTCTACACATTCCGTTTGAATCTATTGGGCGGTGTTTTAGGCAGCAATTGCAGGTATTGGGGTATTTTTTACCAAAATAAGTTTCACTTCGACATTCTTTGCATTGCGAAGTTACGGGTCTAATGCGGTCATCTGTTCGCGTTTCGTGAAACTCGAAACGCCCTAGGGTCCGGCCGCATTTGGAACATTCGTAGGTTTCTTTGGGCTCGTTCATGACTATAAGATTGGGTCGGATTTCTAACAGGTTTTGCTCCGTTATCATAACAATCTTATTATTGTTACTAAAAACGTCTAAAGGACGGAATTCAAAACAGTTTTATAGGAGTTTTCGAAAATGGCTAATTACACTTCCGCAAAAGCCCAAGATGTCAGTCTTCAGTTGGTTGATCGACTTACTAGACTACTCGCCGCGAATATGCCTTACGTAGTTACGGTCCCCGATACAGGTTCTTACCATCCAGGTAACCCCGTCACGACTTTCGCCCAGTCCGCAGCTCTTGCAGCAACTGCTGGCGATAAGATCGTAGTCATCCGAGTTCGTCCACTTAGTTGGATTAATTCGAAGGACGTTTTTGGTAATCTAGCCAATGTTTATTGCCCTACTGTAATCCAGATTTGTACCGAGTTGAACCAAGGTAATGCGGGCGGGACTAACGCTACTGGGGCTCAGATTGCTGATATTCTAAGTCCGGCCGATTTGCTTCCTGTTATCGCCGAAGCAGCCCGTACCGGTTGTATCGTTGAGTGGTTCCAAAGTGCGAACGCCCAAGCTCCTACGTCTGCAGTCATTGATACGCTCGAAACACTCGCTCAAGGTGGTTATGGTGGTGTCGGTCCTAGTGCAACGTACCGCGATTTGTACTGGAACATTCAGTCGGCCACCTAATTTACCCTTTCCTTTAACGAAATGGTGTAAATTATGGAAAAGCTTTCAAAAAAAGAATTGGCAAAAGTCATTGACCAGGTTACCGATGATTTGAGTTCTATTCTGGAAACCGAATCATTGGCAAAAACTGACCCCGGTGAAGAAACTAAAGCGGAAGTAACGCCGCCCGGGAGTTCGACCGATAAGCCTGAAGAGTCGTCAGCTAGCCCTGAAGCACCCGCCGAAGCACCCGCCGAAGCCCCTGCCGAAGCCCCTGCTGAAGCACCCGCCGAAGCACCCGCCGAAGCACCCGCCGAACAGTCAGACCCTGCGGCCGATGCATCCGGGACTGCCGAAGCATTGGTGTCTGAGTATTCGAAACTTCCGCCTGAAGAGCTGAAAATGCACTTCTTGGCTTGCAAAGAAGCCCTGATGCAGGCTTTAGGCGGCGGTGAAGGGGAAGAGGAAGGACAGCCCGAGGCACCAGCACCTGAAGCTCCAGCACCTGAAGCTCCAGCACCTCCAGCACCTGAGGCATCGGCTGAAAAATCCCAGCCTCCTCCTGGAATTGGGAAAGCCCAGTTAGACCCAGGGGAATCTGGTGGTGAGAAGCTAAAGCCAATCAGCAAGACTGAGTTGGATGTAGCTTCGCTGTTTGCTGAAATCGAGACCCTTAAGAAAGGCCTTAAAGAAAAAGACCAAGCAATCCAGGACATGGAAACATCTTTTGGACAAGCAGCTCAGGGTCTTAAGAAATTGATTGAGCGTGGCAGTGGAATGCGAAAATCGATTGCTAGCGTTGCTTTTACTCCGAAGCCCGGTTCTGAAGCAGCTGTTACCGAGAAGATTGACGCAAAATCACTGACTAAGTCAGAAGTGATTGGAAAGCTAAATAAGGTCACAGCTTCCCCTACACTTAGTAAATCAGACCGTGACCAAATCAACTCGTTTATTTATGGTAATTGTTCAATCGAAAAGATTGAAAAATTCCTACAATAGTTCTCAAGGAGTAACAACATGGATTCCCTAAACGCGATTCAGCAACTTACTAAGGCAATCGAAGCCGGCAATTACGATGCGGCACCCTCGACGTTAACTCAGGGCGGAGCACTCCAGATTGAAGACCTAAGCCCCGTAATGACCAACCTAACTTTCGAGAATCAGCATATCAAGCTGCAAAAGATGGTTACGGTTGCTTCTTGTAAGGCAACTCTAGCTCAATTCGACCGGCAGCTAAGCTACGGAACCTTTGGTGGTTCAGCTCAGATTGAAGGTGGAGTTGGCCAGGAAGAGACTTCTGATGTAGTACGTATTACCGTCCCGATGGCGTTCTACGCACACACCCGTCGAGTTACCATTGCTTCTACACTGGTTGCTACGGTGGATGGTAAGAAGTCAGATGAGCGCGCAGCGGCTGATGCAGCCATGAAATTAGCTGGCGATGTCGAGTTCGACCTGTTCCGTGGGTTGAGCGAATTCTCGAATTCTGGTGTATTCGATGGTAACCCGTTGGCTACTGCCGCACTTCCAAATATCCACGGCCTTGACTTGCAGGTTCGTCAGTCGGACTTCCAGGTGAATGCTCGGGATTTGATGTTCGCAGAGTTCGGGAGTGATGACTCAGTAGTTATCTCGGTTGGTGGCGCTCTTACTCAAACTAACGTTGAGGATGCGGCTGTACGTTCAGCATTGAATTTCGGTAACGCAAACCGACTCATTGTTGACCCCATCGCACTTTCAACTTACAACAAGATCGTATTTGGGAAGGAGCGTATCTATCTCGCTGGTACTCCTCAGGATGCAACGGGAGGTGATCTCCGCAAGCAGTGGGTATCCGGTGGTACAGTTCAGCTTGAAGCTAGCCAATTCCTCCGTGGAAAGATGAAGTCACAGCGTCCACATGCTGGTGGCCCACTTGCTCCGACATTTGCCGCGACCGTTCAAGCTAGTGCTGGGACTACTTTCCCCGGTAGCGTTCTTTACTATTACTATGTAACGGCAGGGAACGAAGTCGGCGAATCGGCCCCTTCAGCTATTTATTCAAATGCGACTAATACTACTCCAGCAGCTGCCGGAAGTGTCACTTTAGTAATCACCAAGGGATCCACCGCTAGTATTGACCGCTTTTACAATGTATATCGTGGTCTTACCTCAAACACTTGTCGATTCATTGGACGTGTAGTTGCGGCTCAAACCGGGACTACAACTTTCCTTGATTTGAACAACAAGCTTCCAGGGTCAGTAACTGGATTCTTGGTGCAGGGCGATACGATGGAAATCAAGGAACTAGCCCCTTACAGCCGCATCAAGCTAGCCGTAAGTGAACTAAGCCAGCCGGAAGCTCACTTCCGTTTCCTAACTCTGTGCGTAGTGGCCCCCAGGAAAAACGTCATAGTATCTAATATTTTGGGAACGTACTAACATCCACCCGGGCTCTAGGCCCTAATAAAAAAGGCCCAGCAATCATAAGATTACTGAGCCTTTTTGCTATTTTAACTCTAGGTCAGTTTTTTAGACCATAAGGTAGTGCCAGCATCCCAAATCCTATTGTATCCAAAATCTTGAGCCAGTTCCCACCCAGTTTTATTAGGGTTTCCTCCATTTTTAATCAAAATTTTCTTTCGTAGTCCAAATCTGTGGATTCTGTTAAGTTTTTGCGTAAAGAACCAAAAGGACGGCTTATTCACTCTTACGAAATTAAAGCCAGAAGAAAGATATAGATTTCCCTGGCTCCAACGGTTATCTGAGTAGGAAATAAGTTCTTTGGCTTCTGGGTGATCTTTTTGGAAGGCTTTAATTAATTTTGATAAACCTCCAGTGACACCGACGGTTCCTATACAATATCTCGATAATTCCCAAACTCCTTCCTGAGGTTTCCTTCCTCTGGACGCATTGGGTTTTGCGAAGGTTGCTACGGCCATTAGATTATCTCTATCGAAAAGGGCATAATCTTTCCCATAAGAAGAGCCTTGTAGATGATTTTCTTCTACCCAGTCTCTGTATTTCCCTTTTTTGATTTCTAGTTTTCTAGCTCCGATTCGTTTTCGAAATCCTAGAATCCCTTTTAGATATCTCTTAACCGCTTCTTTTTTAAAAAGCCATTCGTCTTCGAATATGATAATTAAACGGATATCGGCTTCTTCGGCCAACATATGTTTTATAAGTACATTGAACTTGGTCTTGGCTCTCAATTCACTGTGCCAATAAAGACCATGGTATTCGATCCCGATTTTTCTAGAAGGTATGTAAATGTCCAGCTCTTTTGGAGCGATTACGGTTCTGTCTCTAGATATTGCATCGGAAGTTAAGTTTTTTACGAAATCATAGATTTCGGTTTCAGACTTAGATATCTTATGGGCACAACTTGGACACCAATGACCCCCCCTTACGGTATAGGGGGCAGCGTAAAATTCGTGTCCATCTTTACAGGACCACTTTATTTTTTTCGAGGTGGGAGAATATCCTTCTGGTCCAAGATACTTACCCCCCATTTCTGCTGCCATATTTTGGTATCTTTCTGAAGCTGAGGAGAATTTAGCATTGGCCTTTATAGCCATCCCAGATCTTTTTCCCCTCTTTTTGATATTTAAAATTTCTCGTTCTTCTACCGAGAGTTTTTCCCACCATTCTTTTGTTTGTTTTCTTTTAGTTTCTATTAAAAGAAAGTCGGATTTATACCGATTCTTGATTGAGACACTTCTTCTCGCTATCACCTCAGGGGTTTGGCCGGCTAAAAGTTTTCGTAAATGTTCTGGGGTGAAGGATTTGGCCGAATTTTCTTTACGTTTCTCTTCGGGTATCGTAATCCTCCTTTTTACAAACCATTTTTTAGCTGTTTGCCATGGGACACCCAATTCTTTTCCGATTTCTTTTACGGGAATCTCATGTAGTCTCATCTCAACTGCTTTTTTGATAATTTGGGGGTCAGTTTGGGTGGAGTTGGTTAGCCTCTGTTCTTTTGTTAGGGTAACCCTAGCTTTAAGAAGCTCCGCCCTGACACTTCCTTGGGGGATCCCGGTTTGAGATACAATGTCGTCTAATTTAATTCCATGTTGACGTAATTCTAGAACTTTCTCTCTTTGTTCTTTGGTGTAAATCCTGGGACGATTAGCAGTTTTTTGGTCTTTAGTGAGTCGTACCTCTGACCTTTGAATATCGGAAAGAACTTTGTTTATGGTTACGCCAAGATGCGTCAGTAATTTGACTATTTGGGGTTTGGTTTTGCCAGCTACTCTTAGGGCTAGGATTTGTTCTGTAGTTCCTAGGGGCCAATTGTCGTGACGCGCATTTTGGCTTCTAATTTCATGCGAAAGCTTTTTGGCGCCTCTCAACATTTTATGGAGGGACACGATAGGAATGTTGAGGGTTTTTGCAATAGTCCCGCGCTTAATACCTAGATTACGTAAGGCATCTACTTTTTGACGCAATTCTATAGTAAACTTTGTTTTTCGGGCGAGGCGTTGTTGGGGGGTCATTCTCAGCCAGCTTTCTTTCTGTTCATCGTCATCTCAAACATATCTGGAGCAAGGCGCTCGTTGGCCACCTTGACTGAATCTGGATCAACCTCAAACCCTAGATATTCTCTGTCGGCCGACTTCGCAGCCACGAGAGTTGAACCACTTCCACAAAACGGATCTAGAACGATCTGGCCGGGCACCGTTGTCAACTCAATCAGGGCACTAAGCAGCTTGACAGGTTTCTGTGCGAGATGAAGTCCACCTTCGCCTTTGGCGAAACCAGATTTCAGCACATTGTCAGGAACCTGCTCGTAACGGGTGAACGCCTGTTCGTTGAAGGCACCCACTTCGTGGACCAATACATTGTCGGCGATTGTGGTTCCTATCGTATACGGCTTCACAAACCACAAGATCGGCTCGAATGTGGGGCGGAGATTGCCTACCCTCCAGCCTTCCCATTTGTTGGCGCTCTTATCATCGCCCCGCCTTTGGAATACGATGCTTACCCGCTGGGCACGATGGGGGGCTGACTCGCGCAGCCAGGCCAGCGAATCTTTGAAGGTGAACCCCGCATCCTCAAATGCGACGACGCAGCGATGCGATAGGCGCCGGCCAGCAAAGACGAAGGCCGACCCGCCTGGCTTGAGCACTCGCAACCATTCCCCTGCGAAGGACTCACACCAGCGTTGATACTCGACGGGTATCTGGCGATCTGCCTCCGACCACCCGTTAAGGGGCTTGCCTCTGCTACGAAATATAGCGCCAGCTCGAACTTGAGCGGGGCTCGAACCAAGTAAAGCTGAATTCGTATTATTGTGGAGAACGTCCCACTCGGCCGCGCCAATGCCATATGGTATATCGCTCAAGATGAGATGGATGCTGGACGTTTCCAAATCTCGAACAGCGGCGATGCCATCGGTGGCTACAACCGAATTTATTTTATACTTTGATCCCATCGTTTTAATTTCCTAACAAACTCCCGTGTTCAACACATTCTACTTGCCGGATTCGTGAATCGAGTCCCATAGCGTGAATCAGTTCGTCGAGCGCTTGCTTGTGGGAAAGACCGAGTAGTCGATGGCGCTCGGTTCGCAAGTAGCCCAAGGCTTCCTCCTTTGCCATTCCCAACGCCTTGAGGGACTCCGTTTTCTCGACAGACCACAGGGTTACATCGTCCTTTAGAGAGCTGACAAGCGCGCCATTGATTCCTAGCCAGTAATCGGCCGCATTCTTGCTTGGGTGTAACAAAGAGACACTCTTCAGAATCCGCTCCAAGCCTTTCATCGCGGTTGTGGTTCCTTTCCCCGTCGCCATTCCCACCAGAACAGCAAGGTGGGAGTAACTAAGAACGCAGACATTGTGCGCAATGGCCTGCTGATAGATTTGGCTAGTTCGACTCGGGAGTTGGTAGATCGGACAAACGACAACAGCGTAGTCAAGCTCGCGACGCCACCCACTCATGGCCTGGACTTTGAAATCCTTCTGGTTTTTTGCAGTGCGACTTAAACGGAAGGCTTTTGCGTCCGCCACCAGAGAGTATCCCTCGCCGCTAGCTTGCACATCTGCGGCATCTGCCCGCTCTGTAATGACTACGCTCTTTAGTCCAATCGCTGACAACGATTCAGCGATAACTGCATCTGTGTACTTCGAATACAGTTTTTCTTCTGAAGAATCGTGCCCGTATTGCTCAGGCATGGCGCCGCACAGTCTCAGGTGATCGAGCAATGCGTCAGCCCCGTCTCGGGCTATCTCGGCTTCAAGCTCCGAGATCATCTTGGTTGAGTCGTTTCCAAAACAATCGCTGAGCTTAGCCAGCTCAGAAACCCAGTAGGCTCGGCGCTTTTTTGCTTCAGGAGTCATTGGTATTTGACCCCACTTTATATCCTTCTCATTCCACAAAGTTGGTGTTATTAGGACCACACACCAACACCGCAGCGCGCTACTCATGACGCGCGGCCTCTGTCAACTAACCGGATAAGCATGATTTGAACTACTTACAGATTTTCCAAATTTATGAGCAATACCTTTGATGTTATCCTTTGAGAAATAGATTTCGGTAAAATTCTCGACTAATTTAAGAGAAAGTTTGTGGTTACGGTCTTTCTTTTGGTTGGCAATTCTTTCATGGATTCTTGAGGTTAGTTGTTTGTTATGGCCGCGTTGCGAC
>Ga0182017_10002837_pt1 | contig 13020 bp, 10 predicted proteins | sample 712E3DmetaG_FD_120492 | JGI IMG/M metagenome (GOLD analysis project Ga0182017, IMG submission 120492) | Permafrost microbial communities from Stordalen Mire, Sweden - 712E3D metaG | ecosystem: Environmental > Terrestrial > Soil > Wetlands > Permafrost | place: Sweden: Stordalen | collected... | reverse complement strand
GAGTTTGCCGACGGCAAGCTGAAAGTGTCCGCCAAGGGCGGCGACCAGGAAATCAGCTCCACCATCGACACCATTCACACACAGGGGGAAGCTACCAGAATCGCCATCAACCAGAAATATGTCCTCGGGTACCTTAGCGGCAAACAGGGCATCATCACGTTCTCCAAGTATACGGAGAGCGGCCCCGCGGTCTTCGAGGACCAGCAATCTCCCCGGATGATCGTCATGCCGATGGTCGTAGCGTGGGGCGATGAAACACCACCCGAGACAAAAGCAGAACCGGAAGCAGAAGCGGCTGTTGAAGTGTCAGACACGGAAGCAACAGACGAATCCGAACCTTCTACTGAGGAAGAAACTTCAGAAACCGAAGAGGAGTCGGTAACCGAGTAAGACCGGCTCAGTGGAATTGGTCAGGGGGTGCCGGGGCCTTGCGGCCCCGGCACCCCTCTTTGTTAGGAAAATAACTAAAAGGAGAGTTTATGACAACCGAGAAAAAAACTGAAGGATGGATTGACGACCTGGTGGGGGCATTGTGCGACCCGATTATCGTTTATCCGTCTCCCTGGAAAGACGACTTGCCGGATTGGGTCAAACCCCAGATTACCCTGGAGCGGCTCGTTATGAACATGAAAGTCATGCACGAAGACGGCGTGCCGGTGGGCGATACGGAAGCACTGGCATACATTTTCCCCCGGACGATGGAAGAGCCCCTGTCCGAACAATGGATGCGGATTTACACCTATGTTTTCACTTCTGCCATGAAGTTTAAGAAAGTTGAAGTGCCGGAAGACCTCAGGTGCGAGAGCCTCAGCGATTATGACATGAGGGAACTGACCGACCTGAAGACATGGATCTACCAGAAGCGGGTGCAGCACCGGAAAGAGAAGTCGCGGGCAGCGCGGCAGGCCAGTAGCAGGGTCGAAGAAGAAAACCCCAAAGAACTAAAAACCGAGCCCGTGCAGCCGTCGTTCTTCTAGGAGGTAACATGGCAAGAACAGAGAAACAGTTACAGGCAGCCTATTCCAAAGGAAAGATATCCCTGAAGGAATTTCACGAAGCGTTAAGCAAAATCGGCACCGCCCGCCATGCCAGGGATATTGCCAAGAAAAAGAACCGGGCCAGCATGTCATCTACCAAATGGTTTTAAAAAAAGGAGAAAAATGGAAACTAAATATCTAAGCTGCGCGGAAACAGCCAAGATTGTCCGAACCGCCCTGAAGAAGAACTTTCCCGGGGTGAAGTTTTCGGTGAGGTCGAGCGTTTACAGCGGAGGCGCATCGATCGATGTGTCCTGGGTACTGGGGCCTACCACCAAAGAAGTTGACGCTGTCGCCGGGCAATATGCATCAGCGGATTTCGACGGGTCTATCGACATGGAAACACGTTACGACCACTGGTTATTGCCGGATGGCTCCGCAATCATCAAACATGGCCCTGGCACTGAGGGCTCAATGGGTTATATTCCGGCGGTGGAAAATCCAATGCCTGCCGGCGCCGTACCGGTATCATTCGGCGCGCATTATATTCAATGCCAGCGGCGCTACGCTCATCATTGGCAAGATGAAACAACCCTGATGAATCAGATTGCGGCGGACATGTGCAAGTTGCAAGGTATAGCATGGAACGGCCAGAACCTGACAACCGGGTTATTCGGATCCGGCGACACAGAACAGGTCACACAACATGCATGGCGGCTGTTGAACGCCACTTCTTTCGTCCCCGGTGAAGTATACAACGGGGTGCGCTTTGAAAAAGAGGGCGAAGATAACGGTCTGAATCTTCCCTTGGTAATTATCAAGCAGTCCGCTTGTCCGCAACCAGCGAAGACGTAGTTTTGGTTGAAAATTAAATAAAGGGGGTTAGTGCAATGGGTGATATTGACGATGAGGAAATGGTAGCAGCCGGGATACTATATGATCCTGGCAAAGGAACGGAAGAAGCACTGAATTTGAAGGCCGCTGAAACCATCCATAAGTTTCTTGGCGAAAAATCTTGGGTTGCCGAAACTTATACTACCAGGTGGTACTACGGGAAACTGCTTGCGTGGACCGTGAAATGCGTTATTAAATCCCGAGGATGGAAGATCATGGCTGTTCAGGGATATTCTTTGGATGAAGCGGTGATCCGTGATCTTCAAACCGATTACACAAAATTTGAAAGCTGTGTCCTTGATGGCCAGTTTCTTTTAGAGAAGAATAATATCCGGCTGATTATCATTTTAAGTGCTTCAAATTATGTCCAGATAGAGGCAGGCGAAAAGCACCGTCGGCTGGTTAAATCATTTATTCGCTCTATTGGTGATTTCTTGAACAAACACAACTTCTACAAAGGGAAAAACCTCAACTTTAACGGCGGAATCTCTTTCTTGAACGCGGGGCAAAGGGATTGGGATTCGGTTATCCTGGATCCCGCGATGAAAAAGGAAATACGGCTGAACACCATCGGTTTCCTAAAGAATTGCGCTGGGTTAGAAAAATACGGTGTGCCACCTAAGCGAGGTATTATCCTGACCGGTGAGCCGGGCACCGGAAAGACCATCGTCTGCAAGGCATTAATGTCGGAAGCCGATAACATCACCTGCATCGCCACTAGCGCTGAGGGTATGGTACAAGGCGGGTATATCCCGGAGCTTTTCTCTGTAGCCCAGGCACTCTGTCCCAGTATTATCTTTATTGAAGATATCGACTTCATCGGGCAGGAAAGACACGATGTCTATCGAGGCGCGCCGCCATTAATCTCCCTGCTTGCGGAAATGGACGGCATTGCCGAGAAGAACGCAATAGTTACCGTCGCGACCAGCAATTCCTTTGAAACACTGGATAAGGCTTTGAGTGAAAGGCCGTCCCGCTTTGACCGTGTGTTCAGGATAACCCGTCCGGCCTATCAACAGCGTGTGGAACTCGTGAAACACATCTCGAAGAAAATCCCATTGTCCGAAGATATCCGGGAATATATCGTAAAAGAGACCAATGGTTTTACTCCGGCGCAAATTCAGGAAGTTTTGCATGGTATGGTTATTGCTCGCTCCGCTCAGGGAGAAGATATCATTCAATTTAACCACTGTGATGTCGACTCAACAATTGCTTTGTTAAACATCAGAAGAACCGGCACGATTGGTTTTAATGCTATGCTTTGTCCAGATGATAGACAATAGCGGTTTGCATAATTGCGGTATACAAGAACCGGCTAATGGATTAAAAATACTTCTTAAAATGGCTGAATTGAACCAATATTGCTGCGATTAATCTTTAGTACGACTATTATCAATACGCATCAAATATGGTAAAATAACAGGAATTGTGTAATTCACGTAAAACTTTTTATTGTGTGATCAGGAGGAAACCCAATAGAATGACTTCAATCGATAAACAAATCATGATTAATGCTTCACCTGATAAAATCTACAATTTTGTAATAAAACCTAGTAACCTCACAAAGTTTTGGCCAAGTTTAGTCGAAATCAAAAAAGAGAAAATATTACCAAATGGCGGATATAGCGCTCAGTGGAAATACCGGATGTCAGGCATATATCTATCAGGCGCAGCCCAATGTACTGATGTTTTACTCAATAATTGGTTTACTGTGAAAATCACTGGTGCTGCAGACTGCGCTATGACTTGGACATTTAGGGGTACAGAAAATATGGGGACCAAGACAACCTTCACTCTCGATTACCATGTGTCTTTCCCGTTATTAAACCGAGTTGCCGAACATATTTTCGTGAAAATGAACGACCACGAAGCTGAATTGGTATTGGCGAACCTTCGAGTTCTCATGGAATAGATTTATCCTATATGGACACCGACCATCAGATTGTTAAGTAACAACAACTCTTATTAGTATATTGAGTAACTAACACAGATGGCTCTAGCTAAAATAGAATGGATGACGATCAAGGCATCAAGTCTAAAATAGGAAGAGCCACCATAAATGGAGAATACAGCAGCAAGGAAACGAAAGCAAGTACCAGAGGGATATCTGATAATCGGGATTTGACCTTCACAAGAAGTTAGAGCCATCGGATAAGTCAGTCGGCATTGATGTGGGCATCAAGTCTTTCTATGTAGATTCCGTTGGGGGATAAGAAGGCAATCCTGTATACTTCCGAAAAGCCTAGAAACAGTTAAGAGTTCGCCAGAGGACACTCAGCCGAAGAAAAAAGGGGTTAAAGCGGAGGAATGACGCTCGGATACTGGTGGCCAAATCCCAGGAAAAGGTAGCCAATCACTATATCACAAACTGCGATTTGATTTGCATAGAGGATTTGAATATTAAAGGTATGAGCAAGAACCATCACCTGGCTAAGTCAATCACAGATGCAAGTTGGGTAAATTCTTTGATATGCTGGAGTACAAAGCGGAAGAGGCTGGTCGCCAACTAATCAAAGTACCCCGATTTGAACCCACGAGTAAAACTTGTAGTATCTGTGGCGCAATCAATCAAGGACTCGAACTCAGTGACAGACGGTGGGTTTGTAAGTCCTGCGGAGTATTGCACGATAGAGACTACAATGCTGCCAAGAATATAACTTAGGGTCGGTCGGTCAGACACTTCAGGAGCTAACGTATGAGAACACCCAAAGCGTATCCTGAGAATCCCTGCGCTTCAGTGCCAGGGAGTTTCAAGAACAACAATCACATTCCTATTCACGTAGCCATTATTCCGGATGGTAATCGCCGTTGGGCTAGAAAAAATGGATTACCACGTCTCCGTGGACATGAGGTCGGAGGCGACCGCATGTTTCAGGCCGTTGAACACTTGATGAAGTTAGGAGTCCGTTTCGTCACCGTTTGGGGGTTCTCAACAGATAACTGGAAAAGAAAAGATGACGAGGTATTCAGTCTGTTTAAATTACTTGAGTCCTGGATAAATAAAATTACATCCTGGGCACAGGATAATGAAGTAAGGTTGAAATATATCGGTCGATTGCAGGAATTGCCTGATAATCTTCAGAATGTGATTCAGAAGGCCATTACCCTTACGGAAAACAATCAAGGTCTGACCCTCAATTTGGCTTTTAATTACACCGGCAGGATAGAAATCATTGATGCCGTGAATAAACTTATTGCGGAACACCCGGCAAATCAAGTCGATGAAAATACCTTCAGTCGTTATTTGTATACAGGTAATACACCGGATGTTGATTTGGTCATCAGGACAGCTGGTGAATTCCGTATATCTAACTTCATGTTATGGCAGATTGCTTATAGTGAATTCTACATTGCCTCTGTTTATTGGCCGGATTTCGACACTAAAGAACTGGACAAGGCCCTTGCAGCTTACAGTGAACGGATAAGAACAATGGGGGGAGATGGATAAGACTACTTCCTTTTTATAATGATGATTGTACGGCTTCACTTTGCCAAACTGCGAGTGCTTCACGCCCGCCACGAAAAGCCACATTTTTAGGCAAATAGTCTTTCTTGAACCATCCAGCATGTTGAAAAGCTAATAATAATCAAAACTACTAAATAATCGGAGAAGTGATATAGCATCTTCGACAAACAAAACGTGATAAAGCATTCATTTTGTCATTTTTCTCCTACATTTTTAATTCCATTCCATTCAAAGTAAAGAGTTATGAACTTTCTTGTTAAAGCATTTAAGCAATGAATTTTACGTTCCGCCTTTGGGGACACAGATTGAAGAATTAGCTGTCAACTCGTTCTGGGCGAAATTTTTAAACAAAGGATCCGTCGTTTTTAGACACGGTTAAAGAGAAACTTCTGATTGTGCGCACACTGACAAAATCGCTTAGCAATTAGACTGACATTTTTCCTTGACAACGACAAGGGTGGCCTACTTTGCTCCGAAAGCTTGGCTTTTTACTCCGAGATACGCAAGTTGTGGATTTAATATAAAGAAAGATGGTAGCCGCAACCATTACAAAACCAAACAAATTGCATCTATGTATTTCCAACCACTAAGTAGTTAGGGCGCAAAAATAGGTATGTCGTAAAAATATATTACGTAACAATTCGGATATAAATGTTTTTTCTGAACCTTCATAATTAGATTATCGATAGTTAAAAAAGAGAACCATGTGAGGAGGATAATGAATATGAGAACCAAAATGAATCAGTTAGCGAGGTCTACCTCCTTTCTAGCCATACCCCTAATTACAAAAGTCGAAATCCACGAAAATACTCACGGCTCATTACACTGGATGAGAACAAGGATATTTAGCGAATGTCCATCCTGCCACGGAACGCATAATAAACAGATATTTGGTTGGAATAAACTGCAATGTGAAAACTGTGGGAATATTTGGATATACTGATACTGGATCTTCTTGACAAGTCCTAATCTTCGTTTTTGGATTTGCGCTGAAAATATTAGCAGCGCCAATTACCAGTTCTTTTTTCTACTTGTTGATTTGTGTCGGTTGTACCTCAACCCGTATGGCTAATTCGGCAATTGTTTCGTCGCCTTCGATCTTAAAGCTCGATTCAGAATAAACGTCATGATACAAAGAGAAACACTCAGTATGGCATGTCGTTTATTGCCTTTTGCAGTACCATCAATTGATGAATTAGAACTTCCTCGGATTTGCAAAGATTTGATTCTGCGCCCAACAGGACTTATATCAGTAACCGGACCAACCGGTGTCGGAAAATCCACGACGATGGCATCAATGATTCATCATCTCAACGAGAATAGGGAACGCAATATTATCATCATTGAGGACCCTATCGAGTATAATCACCAAAACATAAAGTCGATTATTGCACAACGGGGATTAGGAGAAGACACCAATTCATTTCATACTGCGTTAATACACGCTCTCCGCCATGATCCTGATGTTATCGTCGTCGGTGAAATGCGCGATTTAGATACTATTTCCGCGACAATTACCGCAGCGGAAACCGGCCATCTAGTGATGAGTACGCTGCATACCACTGATGCCGCCCAAACCATTGACCGCATGATAGATGTATTCACGCCGAATCAGCAATCTCAAATTAGGCTGCAAATATCTCAGGCTTTATTGGCAATATTATCACAGACTTTGTTACCGCGTGCCAATGGTAAAGGGATGATAGCCGCTTTTGAGATTGTTTTAGCTGACCCATCAATTCGAACCCTTATTCGTGAAGGACGTACTTATGAAATCCTTACGTATATAAGAATTCACGCGGAGGCTGGATCGCGGAGTTTTGATGATGCATTAGCTTACTTAGTGCAATCGTGCCAGGTTACTCGAGAAGCAGCCATGGAAAAAACCGGTGATCCGAAACGTTTGGCTAAATTACTTGACTCGTGTCATTAGCGGTCGAAAATGTCCCACTTTTAGCAGTGTAAATGTCTCACCTCAACATTGTGCGTGAAAGAGTGAGGCCGTTGGTGTTTATAAAAATTTGCGAAGGTTATTTCGGTAACGGTTTCTATAAATGACAACTCGCTGTTCAAAAAGAACAGAAACCAATTTATTCCATGTTATTGTTAGTGAGCCTTAAGATTTTCGTATCGTATTAATTTTTACTTTTTACGGCGAACGGTTGTTACCAATGTCAACAAGACGATAACGATAACTATGGTGATGATAATTACGATTGCGGCTATCCACTCGTTGCTGAGCTTGGTTTGAGGTGTTCTCGTTGTCACGGTCGTTGATGTCGCCTTAAGTACTGATGTCGTCGTCGATATTGATGTAGACGTGGTAACCGGTATATACATCACGCTATAGATAGTGAAATGACTAACCTGGGCTGTTATGGTGTAGGAGACCGAGTCTACCACCGCAGGCACCGCGACCCATTGTCCGGTACTTGTACTATAAAATGTCACTACCAAACTGTTCTCAGATACCCCGCTCGGTATGTTGGCCGGGTTATAAGTGAATTTCATAGAGATCGACGGATTGAAAGTTGCTCCCGACGGTTCAAAATCATATGCTAAGCCGATAAAGTCACCCCCTGGGGGTGGTGCAGGTGGCGATGTAACCGGCAAGATGCTGATTTGTTCTAACAGAGTCCCATTTGCTGTCGGCCCCATTGTACCAGATGGGATACTGAGGCTAACTAGACCATCAGCTGATGTGAGTGTCACTGACTGGGTAAATATGCCCTGGGAATTGACCATGGGACTTACGTTGACTACACCTGGAGAAATTATGATCGGAACGGACGCTGGAGTTGTGGTGGTCAGTTTCGTATTCGTTGTCATGGTCGTGGTAATGGCCGTTGTTGGCGTCGTGGTGGTGGTAGGAGTAGTTGCAGCCGTTATAGTTCCACCGCCACCTCCCCCGGTTGAACTGGAACTGTAATTTACCACGCCTATAGTCTGGGATGCGGGGAAATTATCGGATACATCAATCCAGATGATGGCATTGACTTTGGCTGATATAAGTTCACCCATTACGTTATAACTGCCGGCGGGACTGCCAGCCGGAAAGTTAAGTGGAATAGTCTGGGTCAACTGCAATATTTGACCGACTTTATTCGGAAACGGACTTATGGTTACTTCATAACCGCTGTTGAGCGTCACTTCTGCTCCTGTTGCCTGGTTGGTAGCAACGATACGAGAGTCAATAATTCCTTTACTTACGGAAATCGGCAGCTCCGCTTTACATGTCGCGACGCCAGATGCGATAGCGTTGAAGGTTTGACCTTCGTTTACATCAGAAGTGTTTAAAGTAACATTGTAATTTAATGTAAAATAGTCTGAGACACTGAATGCCGCGACTGGTTGAATTTTTATAAGTAGGATTGCTGTAACAAGAAAAAAACAAAGTATTAAGTTTCTAAACAAAACTGCTTTATGTAAATTCATTCTGTAATGTCTCCATCATATCTAAAAAACTAGCAAAAGTCACCGTAGGTTTAGTACGATAACTTTTGCGTTTGGTTCTTGTTAATCATGATGGTTAACGACCATGAAAGGCTACTACTTCTTACGTCGTAATACCCAGATAACAACCCCGGCGATCACTAATAACCCAATTACTATGATGATGATTGTCCATATTAACGCTGTATGGGAAGTCGGCGCAGGCGTTGTAGATGCTGTTGCAGCCATCACGGTATAAGTAGTGAAATGGCTGACCTGGGCTATAATAGTGTGAGTGACAGGGTCTATTGTCGTCGGTACTGTGATCCATTGTCCGGTAGTAGTATTGTAAAATGCCACCGTTAAATTGGTCTCATCAACCCCGCTCGGCAAATTGAATGTCATGGAGATTGGCGGACTGAAAGTAGCTCCGGACGGTTCAAAATCATATGCCAGGCCAATAAAACTAGACCCTGCGGGTGGTGCAGGCGGATTTGCAGGTAATACGCTTATTTGGCTCAAGGGAGTCCCGTCCGCGTTCAAACCGACGGTACCGGCAGGGATGGATAAGTTAACTTGACCATCTGCCGTCGGGACTGATACCGGTTGTGTAAATACACCCTGATCATTCACAACAAGACTTAAATCAGCTTGCCCTGCAGCAGCCGTCGTTGTCGGCGTGGTGGTATTGGCGGCAGTGGTGGTAGTGGCCGTTGTTGTAGTAGTGGTCGTCGTCGAAGTTGTTGTCGACGGCATTACTGTGATAGTGACCACTGTCGGCGTTGTAGTCGTTGTTGTCGGCGGTGGTGCTGCTGCCACGGTGACGTTAATCGTATAAGTATTTGTGGCCGCGTTCTGAGCGGTGACTACTATTGTTATTGAATTGCTACCAACGCTCAGACTAATCGCTCCGGAAGGAGACCCACTGGTTACCGTAACTGTATTGACTTTCACGGTGGCATGACTTTCATTTACCGTCGGGGTAACAGTCACGGAAGTAATGTCATTGCCTACGCTGTCGGTATAAGTTGTGGTCCCCGAAGCAAATCCCGGTGTCAGTGTACCAGCGCTGATCGTCAAATTGCTCAGAGTTGCGTCACTCGAAGGAATAACCGCGCTGGCTAAACCGATTTTCTCACCAGTTCCGGCTAATATCGAGGTCAGGTTACCCCCGCTGAGAAAACTGGTTAAAGCTGCGGAAGGACTGGCCGATATGCCAGTGTACCACAGATTTATATTACTGGCAGTGGCTATTACTGAAGGGAATGCCACACCACCATTATCCCAGGCACTGCCGGAACCTTTACCTAAAACCGGATTTGCCCCGTCTTGGGTCCAAGTTGTACCATCCGGCGAAGTCGCATGACCAATCGCAATATTAGTTTGATTAAGGAATAGGCTGTCCAAAGTTATTGTATGGTTCAGGTAAGCAAAAAACGAGCTTACACTGCCTGTAATACAGGTATACCACATAGCATAAGTGCCGTCAGCATTCATGACTACCGACGGGGCACAAACACCATAACTGTCCCAACCCAATGAAGTTCTTGTTAAGACGGGGCTGGCATTTTTAGTCCAAGTTTTACCGTCCGGAGATGTAGCGTAACAGATAGCATCGTTAACTCCGTTAACTAACGCTGTTTCTAGGCTGCTTTGGCTCGTAGCCGCAAACAAACTTGTCGCCAGGCCAGCACCAAGTTGGATGCCGGTATACCACATTTGATAGGTAGAACCGTTCTTGATAACCGAAGGAGTCATAACACCCAAATTGTCCCAGTCTCCGCTTCCACCCGTCGACATCACAGGATTACTTCCATTCTTTGTCCATGAAGTTCCATTTGAAGATTCGGCATATCCGATCCGGGGTGAACTATCGGACGCGAAAGTTAGAGCGTCGACGAGAACACTCTCGATCGGAGTTTTCAAAGAAAGACTGGTGATATCACTTTGCAGTTTGGTAATATTACCACTAATGATATCACCGAGTACGGTCGCCCCACCGGCACTGGGAATAGTATTAAGATCAACAAATATGTTATGTAGATCTGAAGCATTGACTGGGAACCCGGTATACCACATTTTATAGGTACTGCCATCTTTAATTACATTGACCGATGAGATAAACTGGTCCCAGGCAGTAGTCGTCGTGAATGTTGCGGGCGCGGGAGCAGACCACGTTATGCCGTCAGTAGAAGTAGCATATTCAAGACTGGTGTTTATACTATTTACATATCCTGTGATTGTCGAGGTTGGAAGTCCTGCCAAAGACGTTAATGCCAACTTGATATCGTGAAGTTCAGATGGAGATGCAGCAATAGCGCTATAATTACCGGCTTTGAGGTCGCTGATTAAAGTTGGGTAAGGACTCAACAGACCATATAAATATGACGTGATCGTATTGTCCGTATTCGCAGTCTGGACATACCACATCTTATAGAGTCCTGCCGAACTATCATAAATTACCGTCTCGCCACCGGCAGAAATGCCGGAACTGACAAGGGGATTAGACGCTGATTTAACAAGAGGGTTAGAAGCTGCCTGAACGGGGATAAATAGCGGAATTAGAGAACAAATAACGGCAATAATGAGAGTTGGCACGGCCCAGAATTTCATATGTTTCATTGATTTTCCCTCTATTTCATTAACTAGAGTAATGAACAGCAAAGCTAAATGAGCGTAAATTTACATCTTATACCACATTATACACCAAATAATTATAATCGCAAGTAGATAATTATTATGGTTTAGTTCATCTAATTTGACAAATTAAGATATAAGATATACCATTTAATCGTTTGTTTCAAAAATTATAGATTATTAATTATATTAGTCAGTTTTTCATAGTAAAAGGTGATTATATGTGCGGTTTGATCGGGTATATTGGGGATGAACCTGCTGCAAAGATATTATCTGAAGCACTGCTGAGATTGGAATATCGTGGTTATGATTCAGCCGGGGTAGCTATCATTAACGATGGAAATATTTTCCTGGCTAAAGATACCGGTAACGTAGCCCATGTGCTTCAAGAATGTAACGTTGAAAAGCTTAAAGGGAATTTAGGGATTGGCCATACCAGGTGGGCAACTCATGGGGGAGTGACAAAAGAAAATGCTCACCCACATTGCGATGACAAAATGCAGATCGCTGTGGTTCATAACGGTATCATTGAAAATTATGTAGAACTAAGAAAACGGCTCTCTCGTAAACACGAGTTTATTTCGGAAACTGATACTGAAGTAATTCCACTTCTCATACGCGATTATATAGATTCCGGTTTGGCATTCGAACTGGCTGTTTTCGCAACCGCCAAAGAGCTTAAAGGATCATACAGCATACTGGCCGTGTCAACATTAGATCCGGATAAAATCATTGCCGTCAGGAATGAAAGTCCGCTGGTCGTCGGATTAGGCGAAAAGAGTAACTATGTTGGCAGTGATGTTTTGTCTTTTTTGCCATATACAAAAAATGTCGTTTTTCTTTCTGATAAAGAAGCGGCCGTTATCACAAAAGATAAAGTTTGTTTTTATAACGAAAATCACGAAGAACTGAGTAAGAAGGTCACACAGATACAGTGGGATTGGAAAACAGGTACGAAGGGCAATTACGATCACCACATGCTCAAGGAAATTGAAGAACAGCCGCAAGCTATAAGGCAGGCAATCATACAGGATGATAAACAGATAAACCGCATGGCGATCGAGATTTTAAGATCCCGGCAAATTGTGTTTGTTGGATGCGGAACGTCCCGTAATGCCGCGCTAATCGGCCGTTACGTTTTTTCCAAAATTGGTCATGTCTTTAGCGACGTAATATTAGGTTCTGAATTCGGCTATTTCGTTGATTCTGTTGACAAAGGAACATTAGTGATTGCGGTTTCACAGAGTGGGGAAACCGCTGATGTCCTAAGTGGGTTACAAAAGGCCAAAGCAAAAGGCGCCACCGTATTTTCCTTGGTAAATATGATGGGCTCGTCTCTCAGCAGGTTAAGCGATAAAACACTATATCTCAATGCCGGGCCTGAGATTGGGGTAGCGGCAACAAAATCTTTTGTTGCACAACTCAGTTTGTTGTATTTACTTGCGTTCGCCATGAATGGCGAAATTGAAAATGGACAAAAAATGCTTAGAGCTGTTTCAAACTTGATTGAAACTGATTTGTCATATCACTCTTCAGTGATACCTGATATTGTAAACAAGATCAAAAGTAAAAATGACGTCTATTTTCTAGCAAAGGGTATTAATTTTGCGATGG
>Ga0182017_10002836_pt1 | contig 13023 bp, 11 predicted proteins | sample 712E3DmetaG_FD_120492 | JGI IMG/M metagenome (GOLD analysis project Ga0182017, IMG submission 120492) | Permafrost microbial communities from Stordalen Mire, Sweden - 712E3D metaG | ecosystem: Environmental > Terrestrial > Soil > Wetlands > Permafrost | place: Sweden: Stordalen | collected... | reverse complement strand
GTCTATGAGTCTTGAAATAGAGGCTGAGATACAGCATCGGCTCATGTAAAACCTTTTGCTCGCAAAGTAATAGCGTTATAAGCAAACGTCCAAGTCGGCCATTGCCATCAAGGAATGGGTGGATAGTCTCAAACTGTACGTGTGCAAATGCCGCCTTGAGCAACACGGGAGTTGGCTCGGGCTTGTCATGCAGGAACAATTCGAATTTACTCAAGCATTCCATCAAGTCGTCGGCCGGAGGCGGGACAAATATGGCATTGCCCGGCCGAGTGCCGCCAATCCAATTCTGTGATCTCCGAAATTCACCGGGTGTTTGTTTACTGCCACGCCCTTTTGATAGTAGCACACCGTGAATTTCTTTGATAAGGCGCAACGATAATGGAAGCGCTTTCTCAAGAAGTTGTAGTCCATGATTGAGTGCTGCAACGTAGTTGCTTACCTCCTGCACATCATTAATCGGAACACCCGGCTCTTCATTCAACTCGAATATAAGCAGATCGGAGAGGGATGATTGTGTTCCTTCAATCATCGAAGAAAGAACAGCCTCTTTTCGGACATACATGTAGAGAAACAGTGCCGTGTCCGGTAGAAGCTTTGAAACACTGTCGAGTCGTCCCAATGCCACATGAGCCTGATCGAACTTTTCGCGTAGTTCCGGGGTCCAATCGATTGGCGGCTTAGGCGGCAACGGTGCGGGAACAAAAGCCTTTGCCTTTTCACCTACGGTCGAAATTGTCTTGTATTGCCCTTGAATTTTACGTTTCATCTTTTCTTTCAAGCTAAAATAAAAATGACCACTATTTTAGGATAAGTACATAAGTTAAAATAATCAAGGTTCGTATTTTAAGCAAGTTGAAATTGATTCGGATAGAAAAGGGTGTTGGGGCGGTCTGGAGGATTGCCGCCCGCCAGCTGGAAGGCGGGCAATAGGCGGGGAAATTCCGAAAAGGTCTTCAGGCTTTTTTCAGCCCGGCGGGCTACCGCTTTTAGTATGGGCATAAGTATGCCCCTCTGCCGCTCTTCATCGTTGGTCGGCAGAAGTGGCTTGCTTATGATTTTAACTTTTTTTTCAAATAATGATATTTATCTTGACTTCACGTACCACTTTTGGTACTTTTGTGATAATGGAAACCATTAGAATTCCCGATTTTATTCTCAGTGTTCGATTCTATCGAACTGAAAGCGGTGCCGAACCAGTGAGAGACTGGTTAAAATCACTGCCGCATGATTATAAAAAGGAAATCGGTGAAGATATTAAAACCGTCCAGTTTGGTTGGCCGGTTGGGATGCCGGTAGTCAGAAAGCTTGATGCAGGATTATGGGAAGTGCGCTCACATGTAAAAAACGGTATTGCACGAGTGATTTTCACTATATATGACGATACCATGATTTTGCTACACGGATTTATTAAAAAATCCCAGAAAACGCCTACGGATGAACTTGAAACGGCAAAAAGAAGAAAAAGCAATTTGTAAAAAAAGTGAGGATTATATGAAAGGGTCGCACAAAAATATCGGTTCCGATCTGGATGATTTTTTGAAGGATGAAGGCATTCTCGATCAAACCGAATCCGTTGCCATTAAACGGGTAATCGCTTTTCAACTCCAAGACGCCATGAAACATATCCATTTGACAAAAACGGTGATGGCAAAAAAAATGCATACGAGCCGCTCTGCAGTCGAGCGTCTCTTTGATCCAGGAAACAATTCGGTTACATTGGGAACTCTTAACAGGGCTGCGGCCGCGGTTGGAAAAAAACTCAAAGTCGAACTTGTTTGAGGCTGCTTATTTGAAAGAACTTATAATTTATGCTCCTGTTCATTCCTGACAAGAGGATATGTTTCCGCGATTTTGCTAAGGAAAAGGTAAGCATTTCATTCGCTAAGTTAATAAGTTTAGTCCGGCCCCTAAAATTTTTGACGATGGGATTTTATGTCCTTTGCTTTATGGCGTGCGTCGGCAATCAGAAAAACGGCCAAAAGAGCATCGGTGCTTCGGTTATTAATCTGCCGGATTCTCTTTCCCTGAAAAATGCATGCGTCCGGATTTCCTCAGACCTTTTGTCAATTGATAAACATTCTACCAATGATTATACTCGAGACAGTTCATACCGATATATCGACGTCGCAGGCGATTCCTTGCTCAGCGTTCTAGGCGCTCAGGCAGCTGGACCAAGTGGGGCGCGGGCAATAATTGATATAGTATATAAAACATGGAACATTGGATTCGATTCCCGTGATACGCTTGTTGAAACGCTGCTTCCGGAATTAGTATACTCTCGCAAAAAAGGGGCATGTTTGGGCGTTTCGCTCGTTATTCTCATGCTTGCTGAAAAACTTCACTGCCCGATCCGTGGCGTGATGCTGCCCGGACATTTTTTCTGCCGTTTTGACGATGGGAAGGTCCGTTTCAATATTGAGCCGAACAAATCCGGATTCGACCATCCCGACGATTATTATCGCCGAAGGTATTTGTCCGGGCGCAAACCCTGGTATGATCTAAAGAACATTGATAAAAAAGAAATCATTGGGGTCGTATGTTTTAATGTTGGAAATTTGTGCTTAAAACATAAAGATTACCTGCGGGCCCGTGCGTATTTTACCGAAAGCATTCGCCGCATTCCTGCGTTTATCGAAGCAAAAGGGAACTTGGCGCTTGCCTACGCGTACGGCGGAGATATTAGCGCGTCGAAACTGATTTTTGATACTCTTTTTAGCGCATATCCCGATTTAAACGGGCTTGCGGCCAATTATGGCGCGGTGCTTCTGGCGTCAAACGACGTTGGCAAAGCGCGGAAAGTTTTTACAAAAGGGCTTACTTATTTTTCCGGCGATTCCTCGATACTTTCGGGCCTGGCGGCCACAACCCGATGAATGACAAAAATCCAACAAAATTATCATTGGGCCTTGCTTTATTAATAATCGGCTCCGCCGTACTGTCGGCTTTTTTTACCTATTTTCCCCTGACCGACGCCGATATCTTCTGGCATTTGGCCGCGGGCAGGGAAATGGCGACGCACAAGTATTTCCTTTACAACGACCCTTTTTCCTTTACGCTCGTTTCAGCCCAATGGATCGACCTGCATTGGCTTTTTCAGCTCTTGGTATATGGTTTATATAAACTCGGCGGTTATACGGCATTGCTGTTTTTTAAATTGACTGTTGTCGGGCTTGTCGCTGTTCTTCTTTGCAGGACTTTTCCCTCGAAACGTTATTTCCTGATTACGGCAGTCTTAGCGCCTTTACTCTTTTTTCAGGTCAGGTATTTAATTGACGTTCGGCCAATACTCATCACAATTCTCTGTATGGCGTTATACGTTTTCCTGTTCGAACATGCGCGGCGGACGGGAAAAAGTCGATTGCTATGGCTATGTCTTCCTTTACAAATAATATGGACGAATTCGCAGGGTTTGTACATGATCGGACTTTTTATCATAGGAGCGTACTGGTTTGAAGGAGTGTGGGAATTATGGAAAAATAATAATGCAAAACATAGCAATTACCCCTGTTCATCTAAAGCACCTCACCTTTTTACCCCCTCTCCTTGCCAAGGAGAGGGGAAGACGCGCCTGCCTGCCGAAGCGGTAGCGCAGGCAGGAAGCGGCAGGGGTGAGGTATTGTGGGCAGTTGCTAAGCCAACTACTATAAGTTTATTATTTTTATCGTGCATCCTTTCGTGTTGCCTAAATCCCTATGGCATCGACGGACTGCTATTGCCGTTCAGGCTTTTCAGCCGCATTAACCCGAGCGCAAACAACATTTTTTCAATGAATATTTCCGAAAATGTCCCTTTATTTTCTTTAACCGGCCACGATGCTATCTATCGCACGACGGTACTGTGCATTGCCTTCGCCGCCGGCGTATTGTTTTTGCTTAACAGAAAAAAAACGCGAATTGCGCATCTGATTTTATTCTGTGGATTTTTACTGCTCGCCTTTATCGCAATGAGAAACGTCTTATTATTTATAATCATCGCCATACCCATCATTGGTTATATCGCGGCATACGGCGATTTGGAAGACCTATTTAAAAAACTTCCAATGAAATTCAAAAGTTGGATATTTGGGATATTGATTTTCGCTGCTTTTTTGGCTTTGTCCGTTGCCGTGTATTGCCATGTAAAGATAATCGCAACATTCCCTTCGCATAGAATGATTTCTCCGTTCAGGTTCCCCGAAAAAATCGTGGAACACCTGAAACAAACTCCGGTGTCGGGAGAAATGTTTAATGATATAAGATACGGCGGCTATTTGATGTGGCGTCTTTATCCTCAAAAAAAAGTTTTTATCGACACGCGATTAGTCATCCGTTCGCCTCAGTTTTTTGCCGAATACCTCATGCTGTGCGACGATCCGGCCTTGTTTCCACAGGTCGCTAGGAAATTCAATGTAACCCAGGTGATTCTTCCTTCGGCGATTTTCCCGTTGTATTTCAAATTAATAAAATGGCTATATCAATTCGATGAATGGCATTTGCAGTATACCGATGGGACTTCCGTGCTTTTTGTGAAAAACAACGTGTCGGCCGGTCCGCATATCGATTTGTCCGACACAAATTCGCTACGGATTGTTATTGACGATATTAACCGGCAATGGGAACATTCGGAGTTTGTCCGGCGGGAGGCCTTCCGGCATTTCATCGATCTTGTCAAATATCTCGGATTGTCCGGCTCGGCAGATTTTATTCAAAACCAATCAAGCCGGAAGGAATTTTAAAAGCGGCTTTAAGTATTTTATAATTATATTTTTTCTTAAAACAAAATAACCTCAACCCGCCTTCGGGACCCTTCTCCTTGCTAAGGAGAAGGGAAGGGGATGAGGTAAAATATAAGGAGTCACATAATGGCGAGTACAATTAATGATGTAAGCGTTGATTGCAAGGCAAATGTCTATTTTGATGGGAAAGTAGTGAGCCATACGGTCCATTTCAAAGATGGAAAGAAAAAAACTTTGGGACTTATCTATCCGGGGACTTATACGTTCAATACCGGCGCGCCCGAGCGAATGGAAATCATTTCAGGCGCATGCACAACAAAACCGGCGGGGCAGACGCAATGGAAAGCCTATGCCGCCGGGACGGCTTTTGATGTGCCGGGAAATTCCTCCTTTGACATTGCCGTGGATAAGGGCATTGCGGAATACATTTGCTCCTATGAATGAAAAAAACAATCCGGTGCATGAAACGGTCGCCGGAACCGTCCAAACTCCTTTTTGGGAAACCGGGCTGCTCCCGGCTTCGCAGGTTTCTCAAAAACTCCAGGCCCCATACCAGCAGCTTCTTGACGCCGCGGAATTTGAAAAGCTCGAAAACCTGCTGATGGAACGTCTGGACGCCGTTCCGGGCGACATCGACTTTTTTATTCCCGCATATCGTGCATTTGTCAAGCGACAGCAATCCGAAAGGGCTTTGGCGGTCCTCCAGCTCCATCTTGATTGTCTCAGGGAGCGCGGGGACCTTTTCGCCGAAATCAAACTCCTCGGTCTGGTGCTTGAGTTCTGGCCGGACTGCGGCCTTGCCCGGGAAGGCCTTCTTGTCCATCTGCGGTCGTTGTATGCAAACAGCCCCAGCTTCGACCGGCTGGCCAAACAGTTTAAGGTATTTGATTCGGGAGCGGACCTTGATACGTTGCGTCAATTTGAGTTGTGGCTGAGGTACGATGAAGGCCAGGCAGTATACATGCCGCAAAAAGGACTGGGACGAATTAAAGAGGTCAATTTCACGCTGGGAGTTATTCGGGCCTCTTTTGAAGGGAAGGAACAGATTTCCCTTAAGATCGATGAGGCGCAAAGGCTCATGCAATCGCTTTCCAAGGACCATTTTCTTTCACAAAGGCTTGATCATCCCGAAACCCTCAAGGCCATGGCGGAAGCTGATCCTGGAGAGCTGTTGCGTCTTTTATTCGCAAGTATCAAACGCCCGCTTGTTCTTTCGGAATTGCGTGATATGCTGTCGGGTATCATTGTCGAAGCCGCATGGAGCACGTGGTGGGGCCGGGCCAGGAAGGACAACCGTTTAATGATCGGCAGCGGCACGAAGCCGCGGGTCACCTGGAGCGAATCGGCCGCTGACGCCGCTGTTGCCATAGGCGCCCGGTTTACCCGGTCGTCTCCCTACGAAAAAATGGAAATGATGCAGAAACATGCGGGCCGGTCAACAGACCTTGCTGCCGACATGCTCCAAAGCATTGTCAAAGACGCCAACGAGGCACTTTCGTCAAACCCTGCTCTGGCGTTGGAAATTGCGCTGACGTTGGAAAAAATCCCGCTTGCGAAGGGTCTGGCGTTTTCATTTACCCCCGCCGGAGTTTTGGCGCGTGTCGAAGCCGCGGAGATCATTTCCGGCGTCAAAGACCGCTTGGTGCGCAGGAAGGCCGTTCAACTGGTTGCCGAGGCGCGTGATGACTGGCCCGAAGTATACGTCAGGCTTCTTCGGACTGAAACGGATGCGCAATCGTTGGCAATAATGTATGGCATGCTTCGTGAAAAGGCCGGGATGGGGCTGCTTCAACAGGCGCTGGAACACACCTTTTCGGACCCGCCCACTGCCCCGCGGTTTTATGTGTGGCTTTGCGGCGAGGTGCCCAAACGTCCGGAACTCAAGGAATACGCAAACTGGGCCTTTCTGCAGTCGCTGCTGCGCGTCCTTGACAATAGCATATTCAAGGGAAATCATGCCAATCTTCGTAAACTCTTCGATCTTGGTGAAGCGGTTGACTACGCGGTCTCCACGATCGACGTCGAATGCGCGGGCCGTTTGCTTGAGGCGCTCGCCCGTGAAGGGACGCTGGAAGATTACCGGAAGGAACGCCTTCGCCAGGATATCTATCAGCGCTATCCCCAGCTCCATGAAAAGAAAGAGCACGTGTTTTATGTGACGGCCGAGGCGCTTGAAAAAAAGAGAGTGGAATTTGAACAATTGATCCGCGTTGATATTCCCCGCAATAGCCGTGAAATCCAGCGTACGCGCGAATATGGCGATCTGCGGGAGAATTTTGAATATCATGCCGCCCGCGCACGCCAGGAGATGCTTTCGTCACGCGCCAAGACCCTTCACGATCAGCTCGGATTTTCTCGAATAATTGCATTTGAAAACGTAGATGTTTCAAAAATTTCCATTGGGACGAATGTTTTTCTCAGGGGCGCGGATAATCAAGAAGATCTCATCAACCTGAGCATTCTCGGTCCGTGGGACTCCGATCCTGCAAAAAACATTCTTTCCTACACGTCCGCCGCTGGGGCGGCTTTACTGAACGCTTCTTTGGGCGCCGAAGTTGTTTTTAATGAAAAAAAGTATGTGGTAGAAAAAATTGAGGTGTGGAAAAAAGAATAATTGCCTTTTTTTAAGGGAGAAAAAAGATGTCCGAACCCCTTGCCGATTTTCCTAAGCTCCACTGTCCGTTCATCCGGCAGACCTTCCCGGTCAATAAGGACCAATTCAAGCAGAAAGGCAGCGCCTATTCCCTGCGCGGGCCCGAAGTTTACCTTGTTATCAATCGGGTCAATCCGGGATTCGAATGGGTTTTTGAGGACCCCGAAACCATTGCCGTTGAAAAACTCAACGGCACCAATATCAAGCTCAAGACCGAAAAGGGGAGGCTCGTTGCGCTACAGAACAGAAAAAACGTATTGGACCCCCTGCAGATCATAGGCGGAAAGAACTTCATCATCGAAGGCATTTTCCGTTCGATCGGAAAGGGATATGTCAAACCCGATGGGGAACAGGCCGGGGAATGCATCGGGCCGAAACTCCAGGGAAACCCCTACAAGCTCGACTTCCATGAGTGGTATCCTTTTGAAAAAGCGATCGGCGATCTGCGGTACAAATCGTTCCATGAACATGAACGCACCTTCGACAACTGGAGTTCCTGGTTCAAGGACTGGCTGCATTCGCGGTATTTTCAGAAAATCGCCTCGAAAAAAGGCATCGATGACAAGGTCTTCGCCGAAGGCGTGGTTTTCTATAACCTCAAGCGAAAGGCCGAGAACCGGACATATATGGCGAAGCTGCGGCGCGATATGTTCGACTGGTTCTATGACGGGCTTGAAATTTACGGCTACGACAAGCAAGGGCGGCCTGAAATCGAAGACCAGGAAAAGTTCGATTAAATTCAGCGGTCCGCGTTTTGCCGGGAATAATAGTCAAAAACAGGCCAGGCCCATACGCATGCGGCGGCCCCTATGAAGACCGCGATTTCCGCGATGATAAGCACGGCGCTATCGTAAAGCGATGGGAAACCCGCGTGATGCGCTAAGAGAAGCGGCAGTGCTAAAAAGGGCGTAAGAAAAACTAAAAGCATGACCATAAGCCGCTTGTGCGCTGAAGAGCAAAGGTACGCGATAATAAATCCCACGGGAATAAACTGGGACGTAATCTGGATAAAATTCATCAGACCCCTGATCGACTCCGAGCCGCGGCTGGAAAACCTGAGAAAACTACCCAATTTCGATGCGTTTTGCACGGGAGGCGCAAAATTAAAAAATAGTAACAGCAGGGTCATCACTGCCACAAGAAACCATGCTATAGAGGCGCGGTAATGCCTTGATGTAAACCAATTCGTCAGCAGTCCGGCGATTGTCCCCGATACAAACCCCAAAAAACATCCCCAGCTGGGAAACCGTGAATTCATAAAAAGTTGCAGGCCCTCAATGATTACGGCCGTGGTCAGGCCCAAAACCATCGTTACCCGGATGACTTTTTTTACGCGCCACTGTTTTAAACACGTTGCCGACATAAAAGAAAGCAAGGCGCTATAATACAGGAAGACCACGAAGTCTTTTTTATTAAGGTCCCACGCCTGCCCAGGAGAAATAAGCATCCGCACTTTGGCAATAATCTCGCTTCGATCGATTCCAAAATCAAACGGCGCCAATGCTCCGGCCAAGGCGACCACGAGGATCCCAGCAAACGGGAAAGCCGCCTCTGCCCGTGTAAAGTGCGCGACGTGATTCACGTAAAAACGTTGCAATGACGAAGGTTTTATAAGGCCGGCGCAAATGATTCCCATGACCGTTCCCATCGTGTTGGTGATTAAATCCGTGTCTGAGGTGTTCCTGTCGATGGTGAACATTTGCAGGAATTCCACGAAAGCGCTGAGGCAGGTCCCAAGGGCCGAAAGGAAAATGGCCCTCGGCGCCGGCGGCCATTTATTGTTCTGTAAAGAATACAGGCCGAAAAAACCGAAGGGAATGAAAAACAGGACGTTTGCGGTCAGATTGCCCTTTGAAAAGTAATCATGGGCGTCTGTATTGTAAAACGGCCTCCAGCTTATGACGCTGATATTGTGTTTGAGTTCGGCATTGGATTTGATTACGTTAAAAGGGATCGTGGTCGCATACACGATGAAAATCGCGTAACTGAGCCACAGAAGCGTTGAGAGAGGAATTTTTTTCATGTGTAATTACTCGGCTCCGCTCACTGAGCGAAGTCGAAGTGAGCAAGCGCGAAAATAGGTTCCCTTCGACTTCGCTCAGGGAACGTGAGGCGTCATTTTTTTACTTTTCAAGTTTCCTGTTCCAACCATCAACATCCTGCCGCATGCTTGCCAAAAGCCCGGTTGGATCGCCTTCGATGGTGATGGCGTCGATGCGGTCGCCTTGTCCGATGCTGTTGACCACGTCCATGTCTTCCGTGCCCATGACTTCGCCGAAGACCGTGTGATGGTCGTCGAGCCAGGGGGTTGGTAGGTGGGTAATGAAAAACTGGCTTCCGTTGGTATTGGGGCCTGAATTGGCCATCGAAAGCGTGCCGGGCTTGTCGTGGCGCAAATCGGCCACGAATTCATCGTGAAATTTGTAGCCTGGTCCGCCGGTCCCGTTGCCTTTCGGGCACCCGCCCTGGATCATGAACTCTTCAATGACGCGATGGAACTTGAGATTATTGTAAAAACCATGGGTAACAAGGTTTACGAAATTTGCCACGGTAAGCGGCGTTTTATCGGGGAAAAGCTTCAAACGGATCGTCCCTTTTTCGGTGATAATGCACGCTGTCAAGACAGCGGCGGATGGTACGGTTTTTTGTTTGTTTTTCTTCGCCATGGTATACGGTCCTTTCAGATAAAGATAAAGTAAAGAATAATCTTTTTCTTCGGCAAAATCATGGGAATCATTTTAATCCTGGTCAAGTGCGTCCATAATAAAACCCAACTGTTCCCTCAGATCATTTATTTCTTTTTGCCAGAAGGCGTCGCTTCCCCAATCGGGGAAGTTCCTGCGGAACTGAAAATCGTCCACTTGGCGGCTGCACCAGGCAAGAAAGTAGATCATTCGCATGGCGCGCAGGGGTTCGATACATCGAAGTGAGGCTCTGTCAAATGTTCGGAAAAGCTGATAACCCTCTATGAACAATTCGATTTCGCGGATGGATTGAGCGGCGCGGTCGGGCAGCAGGAGCCAGAGGTCCTGCACAGGCGGACCCATGGCCATGTCGTCGAAATCGATCAAAAGCAGCCCTTGCTCAAGGCGGTCCAAAATGTTGCCCCGGTGGCAGTCGCCATGGACACGGATGCGTTCGACGCCGTCGAACAGGGGCGCGCTCATTTCAATGATCCGGGAGGCAGCGTCGCGAAACGGTCCGCGAAGCCGGTCGGGAACCACCGTCGAGCACAGCCGCTCGACGTCCTGAAACGTTGACAAGCGCGGATTTATCGTGACGCGGCTTGCGGCCAAGCGCTGTTCGCCGCTCAGGTGGAGCCTTGCAATGAGCGACCCGAGCCGCGGCCAGTCATTTTCGTTTGTAATTTCGAGCTGGCGGCCCGACCGTTTCGGGTAGATCGCAAAAAGTATTCCCGCATGTTCGCCGATCGTGTCCTTGTGCGCAAGCGCCATGGGTGCGACCACCGGAAGCTCGGATTCCTGACAGTCGATGACGAAGCGGTGCTCGTCCTCGATTGCTTCCCGGCCCCACCGGCCGGGACGGTAGAACTTGGCGATCAATTTTGTTCCGTCCACCGCCCTCAATTCATAGACGCGGTTGATATAGCTTGGCAAAGTAATGGTAAGCCCGGTAAGTCGAATACCCAGGGCTTGTTCCACCGCGGAAAGAATTTCGTCAGGAGTAAGAAGTTCGAAGCTCAAAAGAAATCCTGGTTCTTTTTTTATTACGCGAACCTCGGTTTGCGGAAATAGGTTTTTTTCCTTTTAAAAAAAGGCACGACTTGTTTTACCACGCTTATGCTCCTGTTTTCGGCGGGGTAAGCAAACCCCGGATATTCCTTGAGCTCGAAGCGTTTGTTGGTAAGATATTCTATTCTTTTAAAATATTTTTCCTCATCGTTCGACACAAAGGTAAAAGCAATGCCGGTCGCTTCCGCCCGACCGGTCCTCCCGATCCGGTGGATGTAATCCTCGGAAAAAACGGGCGTGTCGTAATTAACAACATGTGATATGCCGTCGACGTCGATGCCGCGGGCGGCAAGGTCGGTGGCCACGAGGACCTTATATTCGCGGCGCTTGAAGCCTTCGAGGGCCTGATGGCGCTGGGACTGCGAACGGTTCGAATGAATTGCGGCCGACTTGATCCCGCACTGGGCCAGTCGTTTGGCGACTTTATCCGCGCCGTGTTTTGTCCGGGAGAAAACGAGCATGGATTCAATATTTTCTTTGTCGAGAATATGGACGAGCAGGTCCGTTTTAGAGTGCTGGGAAACGCAGTAAAAGTGCTGCTCGACCGTCGTCACCGGGGCGAAGGGCTCTCCGATTTCAATGAACTGGGGGTTTTTCTGGATCCCCGCCACCAAATCGCGTACTTCCCGCGACATCGTCGCGGAAAAAAGCATTGTCTGCCGCTCTTTGGGGATTTTTGCGATGATTGCGCGCACCGCGTTGATGAAGCCCATGTCGAACATCCTGTCCGCTTCGTCAAGGACCAGGAACTCGATGTGCGAAAGGTCGATGCTGTTTCGCTCCAGATGGTCGAGCAGGCGTCCGGGCGTTGCCACGACGATGTCGACACCCTGCCTAAGGCACGATAACTGGCCGCCGATTCCCACCCCGCCATAAACGGAAAGCGACCTGAAGCCGGTAAACTTTCCATAGGTGCGGATGGAATCGTCGATTTGCTGCGCAAGTTCGCGGGTCGGTGTTAAGATGAGCGCGCGAGGGAAGCGATGTCGCTGTCCCAGGGTGTTGTGCTGCAGACGGTCTAAGATGGGCAGCACGAATGCCGCGGTCTTGCCGGTGCCTGTGGGCGCGCAACCGATAATGTCTTTGCCGGCGATAGCAAGCGGTATTGCCTTACGCTGGATTTCGGTGGGGGATGTGTAACCGGATTTTGCCACTCCCTGCATGACTTCGGCGCTGAGGCCGATTGCTGAAAAACTCATAAAATTCCTCTAACCTCATACAATGCAATTGCCTTCCGGGCATTACACTGTGAAGCGTTTGAAAAATGTGGGTGACGCGCTACTTACTGATGGAAACAAGCTGGAGGTAAAGAGGAAAGATACGAAATCCTGAAAAACCCTTTGCTGATAATCATCCGAGAGCGGGTCTGGTTTTGCCGTCTCTCGAAATTGATACAACGGAGACGGATTCTGCATATGCAGACTAGTAATATAATTATCGGTAAAGAAGAATCAAAGGATTTAATTTAAAACACCCAATCAAAGATGTTCTTCGGGAGAAAAACGGCCTACATCTTCAATACCACAGAATTTCGCATGCCGCGGCAAGCGACTCGATAAAAATTGCCGATGAAATCGGGAATATCCTCGGGGACCTTCAATTTGCATTATATATATGCATTATGCATTTCTGTGTTTTTGCCGTTTCGGGTATTATGAGCAATCGAACCGAAAAAAAATAAATTGTGTGATGTGGATCACATACAATATAAAAACAAATACATGTTTTTATCAAGGCAGCGATTGGGAATTTACATCAAGCCGTTAAAAAGTAATTATTTAATACCTAACCTATGCACCAAAGGTGCATAAAACTTTATGCTTCAAAATACGCGATATTGACATTTAGATAACATAGCACTAAACTTGTCGATCTTATCGATTACCGTACCGATATTTTCCTGT
>Ga0182017_10002834_pt1 | contig 13026 bp, 11 predicted proteins | sample 712E3DmetaG_FD_120492 | JGI IMG/M metagenome (GOLD analysis project Ga0182017, IMG submission 120492) | Permafrost microbial communities from Stordalen Mire, Sweden - 712E3D metaG | ecosystem: Environmental > Terrestrial > Soil > Wetlands > Permafrost | place: Sweden: Stordalen | collected... | reverse complement strand
GCCTTCGGCAAATATATTCTCCTAGCTTTTGGAAAGCAATATTCAAACGAGGGGATGATATTACTTCAGCTATTCGCAATCAGCGGAATATTTCTTTCCATAAATTATATCGGAAATTCTATATTTTATATAAAACATAAAATAAAATTACTTATTCTAGTGAATTTTATAAATGCCTTAACAATTCTGTCTTTAAGCGTTATTTTGGTCAATCAAAATCTATTAGGAATAGGTGTTGCTTGGCTTATTGGACAAGCAATGACTTCGATTATTTATATATTTTTTATTAGAAGGTTTATTTGGCTACTTTAATCATTTTTAAGTATATATTTTCCATTTTATTAACGTTTATTTCAATTGAAAATTGCTTGGATTTTATACGAGCATTCCTACTCATTTGTTTAATTAATTCTTTATCTGAAAATAACTTAATAACTTTTTCCGCAATTTGTTCTGAGTTTCCTGGGTCAACTAAAAATCCAGTTTTACCATGATCAATTAGTTCGGGGATGCCGCCAACTTTTGATCCTATTATTGGTCTTCCTGCACACATAGCTTCTATGCAAACTGTCGGAAGATTTTCAGGCCATAACGATGGCACTACGACTAGAGTTGTTTTTTGATACAAACTTGCCACTTGCTCAAGCGATTGATAGCCAAGAAATTGCACTACATTACTAATGTTAAGTTCTTCTGCAAGATTCTTAATATAGTTTATTTCTTGTCCTGAACCAGCAATATATAAATGTAAATTTGGATTTTTACTCAATATCTTTGGTATGGCTTTAAGTAATATGTGTGCGCCTTTTATTTCTTCAAGTCGACCAATAAATAATAAGCTTTGCCAGTTGCGAATTGGTTTTGCGTCTTGCAATATGATGCCATTGTTTAATGTTGCAACTCTAGTAAATAATTTTGACTGCTCAGCGCACAACCGATAGAAATTACTACATGCCAACGCTAGGTAGATTGATTTATAAAATTTACGATATAGCCAAAAACGTGTCTTTTCTAAATATAATCTAAACGACGGTGTGTTTGTAAAATATCCGGCTAGGGCTGTTTTATAAGGCTTTAGGATAGCTATATCTGTAAATCTTGTTGGATCAAATACCGTATGATCGTGAATAGTTAGAATAGTTGGATATCGCTTAGCAAATAGAAAGATGAAGGGTGATGCTTTGGAGACATTGTGCATATGTATTATATCTGGCTTAAATTGTCGAAGTATTGTCCACAACTTCCATACTGCAAATGGATTAAAAATATATAAAAACTTTAATAAGATAGAATTATTTGGAAATGATCTGAAGTGCCAATCAGCAATTATCTTACCATTACTTGATTCGTCTCCTGCAAGAACTCTTACCACATGACCTTTCTTTTCAAGCCCAGATCGAAGCTGGGCAATTATAATTTCTGCGCCTCCATGCATTGTACCAACATTGTTAACAAATAGAATTTTCATTGTAGCAATTATTATTTAAATATCTCTGATCCCTTACTGTTATATATTAAATTTTTGTTATTATTCAAAAACTCAATAGGTGTGGTGTACGTTAAAAAATCAGTACCATAATTCTTATATACCTTACCTTCTTGTAGGTTTGTATTGCTAAGATATACGTAGGAGCTTTTGTCTATAGTCGAGGGCAATATGTTGTAATCACATTTCATTGTATGCCCAAACGAGGTTAGCCTTAGACAGGCTACTTGATCCGCGTATAATATCCTATTATTATCTCCGTTATTTTCGAGCCATTTTGCAGAATTTATTTCTGGTTGGGTTATGTAAAATTGATCATATTCTGCTCCGAAGTTATTTAAAAGTAAAACTGGTGTTCCTCCAATAATTTGATAAACAAATCCATTCGAATACATGAAGAATAATACTATCAAAGCACTCGTTATTGTATAGCTTAATTTTTTCATCCCAAATTTTAATAATAAATATGTGCATCCAATTATAGTAAAATTGGATAATAGTATTAAGCTTTGAACATATAAACGTGTGGTATTATATTGAATTGCAATGGAAGGGAAAAATATTATCATAAAAATTAGCGGTAAAGTACATATGCTCATTAATACAATATTGATGCCGCTTTCCCTGTCTATATTTGACAAATAATTTACATTTTTCCTAATATATCTAAATAAATACCGGTTTAAGAAATAAAATATTCCAATAATAGGTAAAATGTCGGTTAGAATTAACTTAATTATTCTAAGAATCAGTAATATTGCTGACCTTCCATTGTCAAATGCCGGATTCATAATATTTTCAGAAAATATTGGCTGTGGTTTATAGTCTTGATAAGTTTTTTTGGGATACAGAACTAACGCCCTTTTAAGATATTCTCCCGATATTATCAGATAATTTTTAGTTATATTTTCGGTACTGTTTATAGCTGTACTTTGAAATGTTAGGCCTTGGAGTCCCCCATTAATCATGTCCGAGGATAATCCTTTCGAGATGCTAACAATAGTACTCGTGAAAAAATTACTAAAGCTGTCAGCTACCGATGTAAGTTGCGATTCCCACAAGAAGGTAAAGACAATCATTAAAATTATATACCCTAATGAAAAATGCAACTTGAGGCTTTTAACCTTAATAACCTTTACAATTTGACTGATAAAGTAATAAATAACCATAATTATGATCCAAACGTAAGCGGTTGAATAATGAGACAAAATCATCGATAGTCCGAAAATGATTGACAGTATGCCTTTATTAAAGGCTCCTATTTTTTGTTCAGATTTAAGCATTAAAATTCCAGCAAAAAAAATTAGAGCTATTTCCTGTCTAGCTAAGGCGGGCATTTGTACAAAAAACCAATATTGGCTAACAAAGAAAACAGCCGATAAAAAAGCATAACCTTTATTTAATATTTTTTTTGCAGTCAAGTATACCATTACTGGTAAAGTTGAGAATAAAATAGGAAATATTAATTTATAGATATATTCATTGTTGATCCTAAGAAAAGATTCTAAAATTGTGGGCAAAATATTTATACTTAAACATAAATTATAGGCACCATCTAGCGCGTGGACATTCCAATGTTTTATACTATTTGTTAATGTAAATACCAAATATTCTTGATTAATATCCCAACCTAAAATATGCCAACTTCTTAAGGAATACAAAAGCAACAGCGAAATTGAAATAAATAAAATTGACCAGGGAAATATGTTCTCATTTAACTTCCTCCGCAAGAAAATGATAATAAAAATATAAAAAGCAATCCCTACAAGGGTGATCATGATGAGAAGATTATTGCCATTATTATTTAAGATTGTTGTTCCCAAAATACTTAAAAAAGAAAACAATACTGGAATCAAAAAAATAACTTTATTTAACCAATCTAGGTTTGGAAATTTAATTTCTAATAAAACAGGTTTTCTCTTATATGCAAAAATTCCAATTGTTGACAGAAAAATAAAAAAACAAATAGATAACGGTACCAACGAAAGGGGTTTATTCGTGATGTTTAATGAAGGCAAAATCCAATTTATCCCCAAACCTGCAAACATTAAAAAAGAAATACTTAATCCGATTGTATAAACTAAATATTCCCAGAAGTTAATTATATTCACCTTAAGCATCAACATTATTAGAAGTCCTGGAACTATCGTTAAAAAAATAAAGGAAAAAATTGCTCCAATATAAAAATATGTAAAATTAAACAAAGCCATAAATATAGCCGTTAATCCAAATAGTAAGATCCCTAAAAATAATTTATTTGTAGTTATTTTCATATATTATCTTTCTATAAACATTTTCAGCTTTTTTTCCGATAAATTTCCAGTCATATTTTTCTCGAATCAATTTCCCCGCATTCTTTCCAATAATTTTTGCCTGCTTGGGGTTTTCAATTAACCAAGAAATTTTATTAGCAAAATCAAGCGGATTGTCTGCAATTAAGATGTTTTTATAGTTTTTCACATCAATACCTCTTGCGCCAATAGATGTGGATACAACAGGTTTTTCCATGCCCATATATTCCAGTATCTTCAGGCTTGTACCCGAACCGGATTTTATTGGCGCAATACATATTTTGGCTTTTTGAAGATATTCTCGTACATCATTCACAAATCCTAAAAGAACGACTGAAGAGTCATTGTTTGCAGTATTTCTTATCCACTGAGTAGGCTTTCCGCAAAGAACGTATATTTTTATGTCTGGTATTGTTTTTTTTACCAAGGGGTGAATATAAGTAAAATAATATCGAAGCGCTTCCTCATTGGGTGGATAATTTACTCCCCCCATAAAAAGCAAAGTGTTCTCTAAATGTTTTTTAATGGGCTTAAAAAACATAGTGTCTACTCCATTTGGAATTACTGTAACTTTATTTGCGCTTATGATTCTGCCAAAATATCTCTCATCTATATCAGAACATGTGAAGACATAATCTACTGATCTTGCTGCATTATTCTCGATTATTTCAAGATTTGGAAGGATCCACTTTCCGATATTTTTCTTAATGAAATTAAATATTCCAAGAGATTCCTTAAATGCAATCTGCTCTACGTTATGAGCATCAAGAATGATTTTAATATTATGTGCTTTGATATATGGCAATACATCTTTTATGGCATAGTACGCATTAATTAATTCTAATTGTACTATTTTTGGCCGTTCTTTTTTTAATCTGTCGAGAAGAATACTACTTATATCGGCATTTTTGAACTCTTCCATATACGGAATTACTCTTTTTGAAATAGACAAATAAAGTTTTTTTATAATATTAAAACCCTTAAAGGGTACTGTATATATTGGAATGTTCAACTCTTTTCTTATGGTTGGCAACATCAATTTTGTTTTAGTATCAACGATAGTAAAAAGGGACACTTGAAATATGTTTTTAGACATAGATTTAATGAGATTAAAATTTCGAACTGGGGCTCCTCCTACTCTTGCAGGCAATTCTGTTGTGATGATAAATATTTTTATTTTTTTCATAATTTATTCTTTTGAAAAGTATCCAGCTATTCGTCCAATAAAATATGATAAAATCATAAAATAATTGAACAATCCCCCAAAAACAAAAGCCCAGGCCTTTTCAAACTTAAATTTTTTAAAAAGATGTAAATAACTTACGAAAAGAGGATAAATAACAAATAAATAAATAAAGTAAAAATTTCGATATATTGAGAAGTATATTGCATTTACAAATAGAATTACGAATAAGAAAAATGATAAATCTGGTATACGTATTTTTTTATAAAAATTCAATAGATTTGTGGCACCTTTCCCAAAAGAAAACATCCTTTTTAAAGATTTTTTAAAAGTTATATCTTCCCGATGGCTAACAATTAAGTTATCTAGTAATTTAATCCTGCAACCCGACTGGACCATTTTCAATAAAATATCTACATCTTCTCCTCCTCGTAAATTCGGATCTACTATTATTTTATTAAAGATATTACTTTTATAGATGGAATTGCTCCCAGTTATTCCATAAGTATGTGGAAGCGGTTTTGGATTCAAAAGAAATTTTTGACATATATAGGTAGAATCTCCATCGGGTATTGCAATACCCCCTGCTGCATCAAAAAACTTCATTTGAGGCAAGACTTTTTCTAGCCAATTTTTGGGTAAAATAATATCTGCATCAACAAAAGCGATATATTTACCCTTTGCATTAAGAATACCAATCTGCCTTGCGAATCCCCTGCCTTTATTAATTATATTGTTAATTAGCTTGACATAATTCTTCTTGTTTATAAATTCATGCACTAATTTTGATGTATTATCCTTACTACCATCATTAACGACAATCACCTCATAATTCGAGAGACTCTTCTGATCTAAAATAGATCTTAAGGTTTCTAGGATATGTTTTTCTTCATTATATGCAATTACGACAAAGGAAATTTCTTTCATTTTAATATATCCCCTCAATTCTATTTGTATATTTATTGCAACAAAATCCATTTACCAGATCTGTGTAAATATTTTTCATATTACTTTTTATAAGCAATTATTTCTAAATCTTGAGAATATTTCTTTAATGGTGTCATGCGAATCAATCCTTCTATAGAATTTATCAGTGGACTAATTCTATTCAATGATCCACCAATATACTTACCTAAGATAAAATATAAGCTAGGGAAAAAATGCTCATAGCTTATCTTCGTCGGAAGGAAGCCATTTGTTGCTAACAAGTTTGATATTCGTGAAGGAGTAAACTTAATTTTGTGTGAGTAAAGCTTGGTATGTTTGGTTAAATTTTCAATCCAAGATTTTTCGTTCGGTAAATAGCAGATATACAGGATTCCTTTGTTCTTCAAAAGCCTATGTATTTCTTTGAGACACAGAGCTTCCTGTGCTTCTGCATAATTGCGCTGCATTTTACCTTTATATTTCAAAAATTGTTCTTCGCCTAAATGTTCAAGCAATCCCCACATTATTATGACATCATATTTTTCCGTAGGTAAGTTTGTATTTCTTGCGTCACCAAATTTAAATCTAATATTAGGTCTAATTTCGGCGAGTATTTTTGTCCAAGTTTTAGTCTTCTCTTTTCCATAATCAATAGCATCTATTTTTGCATCAGGAAAATATTTAGATAGTAGACAAGTGTTATATCCATATCCGCAACCAATATCTAGAATTTGCTTTGGATTTGTATATAATTTAGATAAATTATCTAAGATTTTAATTGTGCTAATAAGATAACGATCAGATTTTGTTTGATGTATGTTAATATTATTTTTTATGAACCAATTTTGAATTTCGTTCATCTGTAAGCTTTAATAACTTTCGGGATTATATTATCCCAGCTATAACGCAAAACGGCTTGAGAAGAATTCATAACGCTTTTATTATCTAAAGACTTAATAATATAGCTAACTAAGCTTTTTTCTGTAGGCTGGGACAAATATCCATTTTTGCCTTCTTCAATAAGATTTCTTGAAGCATTGTCTGGATGATTAGTGGTAACGACGGGAAGCCCACATGCGTTTGCTTCAAGGACCACTATTCCAAATCCTTCCCTCGTAGAGGGCAAAGCAAAAATTTTGGAAGATTTCATTAACGAATATAGTTCGTCATGATTCTCAAAAAAATTAAAGAATTTTATATTTTTTTCAAGATTTAAATTTTTTACTAATTTAATCAAATTTGTTTTTTCAGGACCATCACCTACGATAAAACAGACTATATTTGGAAATTTATTTTTTACCGTTGAGATTGATTTAATTAATAAATCGATATTTTTATGAGATAATAAACGTCCTGCAAAAATAATATCGGACTCACTCTTCGAAGGCTTTATTTTTCGAATAATATCATAATCCATGCCCATCGTAATTGTGACAATTTCTTTTTTGGATAACAACTCTTTTTTTAATTTATTAGTTGTATGTTTAGATATAGAAATTATTTTATATGGCAATAGTGAGCTTATTTTTTCGATAATATAAGCAACATTTCCTAAAATTCCCATATAATCTACCCAGTATTTTTTTCCCCAAACCTCATTCCAAGTGACAATCATCTTTTTTCTTTTTAATAAACAAATGATTTTTAAAGGAAAAAGTATAAGGTGAGGCATATGATCTACGTCAATGACATCAAAATCTTTATTCATTAATTTAAAACAGGATAAGGCAAATAATATCGCCTGCTTGATTGACCTTCTTTCTCCGGAATATAAAGGATAGAAGGGACTGATTGCGTGAAGATTTACTCCGTTTTCTTTTCTGACATTTTCTTTGCCCTTCCACCACTTCATGCAATAAATCGTTACTTTGTGTCCCTTTTTAGCAAGACGGGTTGAAATTTCAAAGATTCTTTTTTCTTTACCACCTTTGTTATATGGGTAAATAGCGTCTGAGACAATAGCGATATTCATATCTTAAAAAGTAAAAAATGATTTCAAGGTATTTGTTACAAAGTCAAATTTAAATTGTCGCTTAACAGGAGTCCATCTAAGATTCTTTATAAACATGCACAAAATTTTAAAACCATCTCTGTACGTATGAATCTTTGACTTCCCCAACCGACGATCGTAAGTAATGGGTACAGAATGAATACTGAATCCAAGTTTTCTCATTTTCGTTATCATTTCCATCTCAATAGTGAAATTAGTTGAATGTAGATTGGGAATTAAAGTTTTTACTACGTCACTTTTTATAGCTATAAACCCGGTTAAGGCATCCGTGATGTTTGCTTGATAGAATTGCCTGACAATAAATGCAAAAAGCCAATTTACGAAACGGTGTGAAAATTCAAGCGAACCACGCACAGTCTTTCCACCCAGTCTAGATCCGGCAATCACATCGCAGAATCCGCTCTCCAGAGGCTCGATTAAGCGCATTATTTCCTTCGGCTTGTAGGTATTATCTCCATCGATAATTACTACATAATCACTTTTGTCGCATACATGCTTAAAGCCCGTAACTAAAGCATTGCCTTTTCCCTGCGAAAGCTCTTTAATTACCTCTACTCCCCTTCTCGATGCCGCTACCTCATAAGTCTTATCCTTGCTGTTATTATCAACTACCACAATTTTTGTCTCAAATCCGTAACTCCTCAGTAACTTAACCGGCACCTCGTCTATAACGGCACCTATTCCATTTTCCTCGTTGTAACATGGTATCAATATTGTTATTTTTTTCATTTCACTCCCTCAATCCAAAAATCGATTTGTTGATTTTTATTTATTAAATTTATAACTACTGCAGATCTTGTTGCAGGAGGAGCCACCGAAAAATCTTCCTTAATCGTCTTATACTGATCCTGCCTTAGGGAAAAATTTCCCTTTTCAATGTATTGCCTTTGACCGTTAGTATCAATGTAGACTTCATAAGGATAATTGTAAGTTTTATATTCCAAATTATGAACAGTAAACGAAAACGAATAAGTCTCTCCTATCTTAACTATTGAGGGAAGTTTCAAGTGATTTTTAAAATAAAGTTCCGTAAAAGTTTCAGGCTTAACCGTTGTGGCCAGCGTTATTGCATCTTTTGCTCCGGGAACGTAGTTATATATAAAACCAAAGAGACCGACAACAACAAGAATAACTAAAATTATAATCTCGACTTTTACGATTATCCCTATATCTAAATTTTTAAATAATTTCATAATAAAATCCAATTGATGTCAACAATTGGAATAAATAAATACTTAATAAGTTTTATTAGATTCAATAAATTTACTTAAGTCTTCCTTGGCGATTCTGTAATTTCTGCCGATTTTGACAGCCAAGAGTTTTTTTCTTTTGATGTAGCTGTAGACCGTCAGAGTATTAAGCTGCAATTCTTCGGCAACTTCCTGGGGCGTAAAAAAGTTTTTTATAAAATTGTTTTCCATTTTGCTTGTTAAGAATGGCTATTCTAGCATATTCTTCTATACTATTCAATAGTATTCATTGTTTTTATATAATTCTCTAAGTAATACTTATGTTGTATAATAGAAGCGTCATGAGGTTAATTAAAGCACTATCCTTTACCCTATTCATTTTTGGACTATTCGGCTGGATATATATTGCGGGCAACGCCTGGTTCCACCCCGAGACTTTAAAATTACAACTAACTCACTTTCTCCCCTATCCCAGAGAAGACACTTTCGGTGAAGTCTGTTTTGCAGTTTCAATTATTTCATTTTTCATTTGGAATTTAATAAGATATAACGAGAAAAATGATTAGGGTAAAACAGATCAAAGTTCATTGATTAAAAACTAAATAAAACCATTCCCCCCCCCACGATCAGCACTTTATAATAACGACTTGCGATAAACATAAAAACGAATTACTATTCGGATTGCATCTATAGAAGACTAATCGTTAGACAAAACTCTTTTTCTTGAGGAACATGTACAAGCCCACAGAGCCTATAAACGCTACTGCTAGAGCGAGTCCATTCATTTCGGGTACGGAAGTAGACCCAAAGTAGAAATCGTTTGTCTCGGTGCCGGAACCGGAAACTCCCGCTGTCTCGGATTGCGTTTGGCCGTTAAAGGTAACTGTTGAAGTAACGGAATCACCTTGATCACATTTTGGATTAAACGTTACAGTATAAAGTCCGAAATTATCGGTAACAGCAGTTTTGGTAGGAGTTTTCTTTTTATTTGCAAAACACTGAACGGTCACCGTCAGTCCACCTATACCTTTACCACCATTACTCTCATTATAGACATTTCCCCTGACAACGGTTGAATTTGAGTTGGCAAAAACTAAGGGCGAAGCTATAAACATGGGAACAGCAATGCCGAGCGCAAGACCGAATTTCAACAATGAACTTTTATTAAACACCATAATTCTAACTATAAGTTATAAGCAGTAAATGTATTGTAGTACTATTCTTTCCTTTGTCAAGTGATTTAGCTTACAAAATAAGCCAGTATGTATATTCCTCTATATCCCCCTATAGTTATCTATAGTTTTTATACCAAGCAAACTATATTCCTATTCCCCCTCTCCCTCAGCTTGATAAACCCATCTTTACTTGATAAAATGCGCGGACTGTCCAAAATTAAGAATCAGGATTCTAAAAATATGAAAAAAGAGAGCTGGTGGATGAAAGATAACCACAATTACGAACGCAGAGATGACGACAGCCGTAATTCTACGCTAAGAGTCGTCAGACTTGAAACCGGTGAAGTAAAGGTAGGAATTTACAATTGGGACAACGGTGAATATGCGGAAGTGGGTTTTCCCGAATATTACGTCGGCGGCGGCCGGTCTCCTAAAGTAAGAAAGGCCTTGGAAAATCTGGCTCAGGCCATCGAAGAAGATAATAAGGAACATCCGATTGAAAAATGGCTTGATGTCGGTCACAAGCAGTTTCTTCATAACCAGCTGATCCTTAATAACCAAAGACGGAAAAGAGAAAAACTATAGATTTATACCTCCCCATCAAGGTTATTTTCCCGTTAAAATCAACTATTTTTGCCCCCGTGTCGCACAACGTAGATTGTGAGACAAGTAGAAACTTCAACTTATTGAAGGCAGCAACCGAAAGCACTTGCAAAATGAGGGGGAAGGCCCCTAAATATATTTAATAAAAAACCAGGAGTAAATAGATCTTAAATGGTTATGTCCTTTATTATTATTCGGGATCAATCGTATCTCAATTATTGTCCGTAGTGAATGAGTTACTTTTGTGGTCTTGGTATTCTAGGAATAGCAGGAAGAAAAAAAGTTAGTACGCAATATCGGTAAATACCACCAAACGTTTGCTATAGCTTTTTTTAGCTCCATCCCACACGCCGTCGCAGGTAATAAGATTAAGATAATCACTGTCATTCCGACTAAAAATAACATCTGCATACCCAGGATCATAGGTACGACTCTCTCGAACTACGAAGGGAGTAATAATTCCCTTATCGTCTTTTATATACAATTTGTCTCCCTTCTTTAGTTTATACAAATTAGCAAACACCCCTGCTTTGCCATTTTCTTCATCGAAATGTCCGGCAATAACCGCGCTACCCTTTTCCCATGGGCGTGACCCAAACTTAAACCACCCTACATCGATAGCATTGCTTGGAACTTCCATTTCTCCCCCAGGAGTAACACCTAGAGGCTGGATATTGGCATTAATATTGATCGCGGGTATTATCAGGCGCGTCGGCGATCCTGGAGAGGTAATACATACTACTTGGCTTTTAGGTACCAAACATTGAAATACTGATTTCTCATAAAGAGCAAACCCTGTATTTGGTAGGCTCGGCCCTCCGACAAACTTTGATTCTCCATAAGTTCCTATTGAGTAATTATCTCTGGCTGCGACCTCAACCCAAATTGGCTGGTTAGGAGGAAGCGCATTGATAGTGGTTGAAAATCCCGTGATATTTGTATTATATAACCAATTCCCGTTTATCAGGCCATACCGAACGTTAAAGGTATCTGTTCCTGAATATGGGCCCCATTTGATAAAGATACTATCTGCATTAATCCTTTTTGATTCTATTATTATTGGCGCAATGTAATTGAGAATTGGACCAACCGTAGAAGAGGATGAGTTAGAGGTTGAACTAGTAGTAGAAGAAGGACCGGAAGTTGGACTTGAAGTTGGGGTGGAAGTTGGACTTGAAGTTGGGGTGGAAGTTGGGGTGGAAGTTGAGGCGCAGACCACGGGGCTGACAGTGTTGGTATCCAGTGTTATTGCACCATCAGCGGACACGCCGCGCGCCAAGACTCTTCCGTTCACGATTGCACCGGTAGTCAGTGTAATGTCGTGGGCCGCGATAACGGTTCCCACAAATGAGGAGTGTGTACCAAGAGTCGTGGAACTGCCTACCTCCCAAAACACATTACAACCCGGACCTGAACCGCCATTACTAAAGACAACAGACGAGGCGGATGCGGTCGTAAGACTGCTTCCAATCTTGAAAACCCAAACGGAATTAGGGTCACCTTGGGCGTTGAGAGTGAGTACCCCAGTCAACCCAGCCGACGAACTAAAACAATAGACGCCTGGAATGAGCATCTTTCCACCCAAATCCTGACCAGTCAAATCGAACTCGCATCCTTGGCTATTGAGAACATTGTATGCATTGGTGGAAGCGGTCTGTGCGTTTGCCGCGGCCGTATCAGTTTGGTGTAGCGTTCCATTGAGGGTGATAGTCCCTAGGCCAGTGATCGAAGAACCCGGAGAGAGACCAAGATCTCCGTTGAGGGTGGTCGCGCCGATATTCGTCACCGTCGTGGCACCCAAGACTGCGAAGCTCTCCACCGCACCTAGATCGACCGCGATCGCTTCTGCATATACCGGAGTCGTCGCTCTAAAAAATAAGGTAGGGTTTAAAATTACGAGAGGGATGAAAACTAGTAGTAATACTAAAACTAAAGCTTTAAATTTTCCTACTTTCATATTCTCTTCTGTGGCAAAACTATATTTAGTCCATTTTCATTATTGCATAAATCAAAAATTATTTATATAAAAGGTTCGAACTTCGTCCATTGCTCGGAGTAAAATACCTTAAGTTATAACCACAAATTAGATTGCTGGAATAAACCAAACACATACTCCTTTTCTGAAGATTTTTCAAATGACATGCGTAGTGTGCGATGTAG
>Ga0182017_10002833_pt1 | contig 13036 bp, 12 predicted proteins | sample 712E3DmetaG_FD_120492 | JGI IMG/M metagenome (GOLD analysis project Ga0182017, IMG submission 120492) | Permafrost microbial communities from Stordalen Mire, Sweden - 712E3D metaG | ecosystem: Environmental > Terrestrial > Soil > Wetlands > Permafrost | place: Sweden: Stordalen | collected... | reverse complement strand
GACCAGTTGCTGCCGTTCCAATGCACCATCGTCCCACCGGAACCGACAGTCCAGATATCGTCAGCGGCGCTCCCCCAGATCGCGTAGAGGGATGCTTGCGCACTGGTCGAAGCGTCGGCCTGGGAAGCGCGGAACCAGTCGACCGTCAGCCAATCAGAGCCATCCCAGTGCAGGATGGCGCTGGCCGGTGATGAGGGGCCATTCATGGTAACCCCGGTCGCCACCACCCAGACATCGTCGGCAGCACTGCCCCATACTCCCTCGAAGTACACGCTGGATCCGCACCATCCATCCCGGCTGCAGAAGCGGGGGAATTGGTCCCAGGTCGTCCGGGGCGGCGCCGACGGAGAACCTGTTTCGGCAGCATCCGCTAGGGCGGGCGTCCCCCGCGCATGCCCGAGTCTGTCAAGATCGGTCCTGCCACAGGCAAGCAGGCAGAGGGCGACGATGGTCAACCAGCAGACATCGATTCGGTTGTTCATGGATGACCACCTCGGAAGTCAGCCCCAGGGGCGCATATACTATACCTGGCCTCTGGAATTCGCCTGGCCTCCGCGCGCCTTCCTCTACGCGGGCAATTTCCTCTGGCGCGACCACGGGAGGACGCGCTTCTGCACGCTCTTCGGTCTGGGGATATAACGTACGTTTCATCTTTGCCATGCCATGGAGATAACGTACACTTAGGGCGTGAAGTCGATCCAAGCCACCGCCCTGCGAAGAGATCTCTTCGAGACGCTCGACCGACTGGCGGCAAAGCACGAGCCCGTAGAGATCGTGCGCTTCAAGCGCCCCATTGCCGTCCTGTCGCCCGCGCCAAGTCTGCCCGCCAGCAAGCGGAAGCCCCTCATCGACCTCGACGCCATCGCTCACTTCTGCAAGAAACACCAGGTCAAGAGCTTCGCCCTATTCGGCTCCATCCTGCGCGACGACTTCGACGAGCACAGCGACGTTGACGTCCTGGTCGACCTCGACGGACGCCATCTGAAATTCCACGAGGAATGCCGCATGCTCGACGAGCTCGATCTCATCTTCGGCCGCAAGGTTGACATGGTCCAAGCCGGCAGCCTGGCCTCGCCCAAGATGAACCGGCACCGGCGAGCTTCCATCGCGACGACGGCGAAGGTGGTCTACCATGCGACCTCGTGAGAGTGGCGATGCGGCCTTTCTCGACGACATCCGGGAAGCCTGCGCCCTCATCGCCTCGCGCTTGCGCAAGAAGCAACTTCCCGACTTCGTGTCGAATACGGAGCTTCAGGACAGCATTGTCCTGCGACTCATCGTCATCGGCGAAGCCTGCAAGAACCTCTCGGAGAACGCTCGGAAGCGCTATCCCGACGTCCAGTGGAAGGACATGGCCAGGCTGCGGGATCTGGCCGTGCACCACTACTGGAAGATAGACGCCCTCAAGGTCTGGGAGATCGCCCAAGAGGACGTCCCCTTCCTGCTCTCGCGCCTCTCGAAGCGGTAGCGAAGTTCCTAAGCGTTTCGAAGGGGGTTTCTTCGTTCGAGAACCCCTACCCCACATCGCGTCGCCAGGCCTCCGTACCCGCCCATCCCACCCTTGCGGGGCGCGTTCCGCGTGTCCGGGCACCTGCGGCATGTCCTCCGGCATGTCCTGGAAGGCGTGTCTTGACCACGGGGCGCAGTCTACCCCGTTGCGTCCCCACCGAGGTCGCTTCGAGCAGTTCACCCAGTCGCCGCCGCCAGCGCCTTTGCAGTCCGCCTAGCCATACGCGACGAGGCTCGCCAGCCGGCTCCCTCACGCGTCCGGAAGCAACTTGCGCAATTGCCCGATGGCTTCAGTGTGCAATTGGCACACGCGCGGCTCACTCACTTTGAGGATCCCGGCGATCTCGCGATAAGTGAGATCCTCAATATAGTGCAATGACAGCACCAGGCGCAGACGCTCGGACAACTTTTCGATCGCCTCGCTCAGGCGACCCACGGCCTCGGCGCGCAGCACAGTCGCGTCGGTGGCTTCACCGCCTGCCAGGGTGGGCAGGATGGAATCGAGCGGCAGGGGCGGCTCCAGCAGAGCGGCCATGTCACTTGCCTCTTCCACATCCACGCCCAGATCGGTTGCCACTCTTCCACTGTGGCCTCGCGGCACGACCATGACCTTCGCCAGATCGTGGAGGACTTGCGCCGAAGGCAAGTCTCATCCGGCCACAAGGTCGTGACACTGGAGCCGCGCGCGCCGCAGCCGCTGCGGCGTGCTTCAGGGGCGAGCGGCAGGTAGCATCGTAGGGTGTACCCCGAGACTGGTACACCCTTGGCCGGTTCTCTGCGATCTCCACCGCCTACGTCACACCTACATTCACCCCCTCACCTTCGGGATTGCCGCGAGCCTCAATCAAATGTCTGGCACCGCCCGCGCGGACATGCGGACATGGCCGAGGCCGGTCGCATCGTTCGCCGCAAACGGCTCGGCAGGATGCTCAGCTTCTATCACCGAAAGACCGCCGCCCAGGGGCCGATCGAATAATGGGACAGGACGCGGCCGTCAGCCTCGCCGACGGCGCAGGAGAGCCAGCGCAGCCAGGACCATAGACAGCAGGGGCAACGACCCGGTTCTGCTCGATGCCAGACGGCAACTGCAGCCACTGCTCGATCCGCGCGTAGGTGTGGCATCGACGCTGGCAGTCGCGTCCGTGCTCCGGGCATCACCCGCTGACAGGGCATCTGCGGCCCTGTCGGGGCCGCCTGCATCGCGGCCCGGGATCGGGGCGCTGTCCATGGTTGCGCCAAGATCGACCGTCCCACCGTTCGCCCCCTCGCCGCCTGCATCGCGGCCCGGGATCGGGGCGCCGTCCATGGTCGCGCCAAGATCGACCGTCCCGTCGTTCGCCCCGTCGCTGACAGCGACGGCGTCGAGACCGGGAGCCGTGTCGCGGCCCGCACCCACGCGCTCGGACGCCAGATCAGCGGCGCCCACCTCGCGCGCATCCGGGCGTCCCGCGTCCACGACCTCGCCCACGCACACGCCGGCCGCGCAGGTCCCGCCCGCGCCGCAGGCCCGCTGATCAGGTACGGGCGCGCACACCCCGTTCTGGGCCACGCCGGCCAGGACACTGCACGCCTGACAGTCGTTCGCGCCCCCGGCGCAGGCGGTTTGGCAGCACACGCCATCCACACAGGTTCCCGAGTTGCAATCCGAGGTCGCCGAGCACCGCCCGCCGAAGGAGGCACGGGCCACGCCCAACTGGTGGATGCGCACCCGGTCGATGGGATAGCCGAGCGGACTGTCGGGCGACACCGTGGCGAAGATCGCTCGGCCGTCGCCGCCGCCAACCATGGGCACAGGCGCCAGCAGAATGTCCGGCAGGGCGAGCAAGGTGGCGCGCCCGGTGACCGTGCCCGCGCTGTCCACCATGGCTGCCACGAGGTTCTCGGCCACGACGGAGTAGGAGCTGTTGTACGTCCGGTTGTCGTAGCTGACCACGAAGCGCTGCCCGTCGAAGGCCGCTGCCGGCTGAAGCTGCACCTGCAGAGCCACGCCGGGCGAGAGGCGCACGGGCGTCGTATCGATCGGCGTGCCGTCAGGCGCCACGCGCAGGCCCAGGATGCCGCTGGCCGTGTTGTCGTCCCAGGCAAGCAAGTAGTTGCCGTATCCGAACGCAAGGCTCGGCGGATAGAAAGTCTTTGCTGCGGACAAGCTCAGCAGTAACCCCACGCTGCCATCCGTGGACACTCGGACGCCGGCGATGTTGTTGCTCGCATCGGCCCACGCCACAAGGAACGCCGTGCCGTCCGAGCTGACGTTGGCGCCCGCCGTGGCCGTGGTCAGGATCATGGGCGTCGCATCCAGCAACTGACCGTCGGACGCGCGCACCCGCACCGCGTGCACCTCGTAACCAACGGTGTAGTTCGAGCCGACCAGCAGGTACACGCCGTTGGCGAAGGCGCCCCGGGGTTCGTACAGGTCAGCGAGGGGCAGGGATCCCGCCGTACCCACCAGGCTGCCGTCGGCGGCCACACGCTGCCAACCAACCTGTGTGGCCGTACCCACCATCTCGTTCCAGGCCACCAGGTAGCCCGTGCCGTCGCTGGCCACCGTCGGGTTGGACCTGTTCGCCGCTCCCGTGGAGATGGCGAAGGCCTCGGCCGAGATGGGGGCTGCATTGCCATCCAGGCGCGCCCCGTAGATCTGACCATTGCCCTCTCGCGAATCGACCCAGGCGACCAGGTAACCCGCGCCGTTGGAGCCCACCGCGGGGTCGCGTTCCTTGTTGAGCGCGCTCGACATCAACACGCCGGTGTCGTCCCGCCGCGTGCCATCCGTGGCCAAGCGACTCGCGTAGATGGCGCTGCCCCCGTTGCGCTGATCGGCCCAGGTCAGCAGTAGGCCGTCCGGGCCGCGGGCCAGGGCGCCATTCCACTGGCTGGCTGGCAGGGCTGCCAGGTCGGTAACGGCGGACATGGTGTCCGATCGATCCACCCAGGCGCCCACCACGTCGCCCACGCCACCCGGCCAGCGATCCCAGAGCACCAGCACGCGCTCACCATCCAGGATGGCCTGCGGATCACTCTGATTGGCAGCGGCCGGTGCCAGCTCGAGGGTGGTGCCGGTGGGCTGGCCGGTAGTGGAGTCCAGGCGGCGGGCCCGGATCGCGCTGCCCTTGATCGTGCTGTCGTACGACGACCAGACAGCCAGGAATCCCCCGGCGCCGTCGTAGGCCATGGCGGGAACCGTGGTACTGACCGTGTTCGAGTCGAGCTCGACGCCGTTCGGATCCAGGGCGACCAGATCGGGCGTGAACCGGCCGGCCACCACCGAGTACCCGGAACGGTACTCGCGCCACACCGCCATCAGGTTGGTGCCGTCCCACGCCAGCGCCGGCGTGGTCACCGCATTGCCCATGTCCGAGGTGGAATGCGCCAGGTACTTGGCCGTCGTGTCCTTGACCACGCCAGCCGGGGACACGCGCGCCCCGAGCACCCAGTAGTAGCCCAGCTCCTGGGCCCACAGCACCACGAAGTCCGTTCCGTCGTACACCACCGCCGGGCCCAGCGCATCGTTGGAGCTGTTCGCCGCCGAGATCACCAGCTCCTTACTATCCAGCGCCTTGCCGTCGAAGCCGAAGCGCAAACCATGGATCTGCCGATCGGGATAGGGCCCGTCCTCCCAGACCAGCAGGCAACAGCTGATCCCATCGCACGCAACTGCCGGGTGGCCCCGTTGGGCGGCCGGGTTGGGCGGCATCAGGTTCACCGGATCGAGGAGTTCCCCGGCCATCGACAGGCGTGCGGCGGCCACCGCGCTGGCGGCGTTGCGATCGTCCTGCCAGGCCACGAAGAACGACGAGGCCCCGTAGGCGGCACGCGGGGACGAGCCCAAACGCACGGGCCCGAACACCGGAGCGTCCACCCCGTCAACAGTGGGGGCGAAGAACAAGGCCGCTGCCTTCGCCTTCACGGCAGGTGCCGGGGCGGGCCCGCAGTCGGCCAGCGCCACCAGGGCCAAGAGAAACGCTACGGAAGCCACGACACTGATGTGCTTCACACCGTGCAGCGTATCACGACCAATCCGAGTGAGCGTAGTCCGAAGAATCCCGTGGTGTCCGGAAACTCGTCGCGGAAATTCTCGCTTGAATGCGAAAGGATGAGAATTCATCGCCGGGCCTTATGCGGCTTCACGGCGGTAGTAATCAATCAGCCCCCGAGGCGTGAGTGGCAGGCAATCGAGCCACTTGACCCGTTGTAGTCTGTCGTCCTCAGCGTCACGGCTCGACGTAGCGCCAGATCCCCGACATCCAGCTGCCTTGAACGATCACGTAGTGCGTTCCGTGTCCAGTCGGGTCGGGGACCGGCGCGGTGGTGTGCAGGATGCCCCTTGGCTGTGCCCACCCCCTTACGCGTCCGGAAGCAACTTGCGCAATTGCCCGATGGCTTCAGTGTGCAATTGGCACACGCGCGGCTCACTCACTTTGAGGATGCCGGCGATTTCGCGATAAGTGAGATCCTCGATGTAGTGCAATGACAGCACCAGAGGCAGGCGCTCGGGCAACTTCTCCACGGCTTCAGTGAGGCGGCGTACGGCCTCGGCGCGCAGCACGGTCGCGTCGGTGGCTTCACCGCCGGCCAGGGTGGGCAGGATGGAATCCAGCGGCAGGGGCGGCTCAAGCAGGGCGGCCATGTCGCTCGCCTCTTCCACTTCCACGCCCAGATCATTTGCCACTTCTTCCACTGTGGCCTCGCGGCCCAGACTGCCAGCCAGCTTCTTGCGTGTCTTGACCAGATCGTCGGTGCGATTGCGCAGTCGTCGCGGCAAGTGGTCCAACCTGCGCAGTTCGTCCAGCATGGCGCCGCGCACGCGGTGCTCGGCGAAGGCGAGATCTCTGGCAGGGCGCGGACTCTAGTAGCGGTCGCGCCTGAAGTTGGGATTTATCGGGGAAGAAGACACCGCTTGTTTGGCTTCCAGTCGCGTGGTTTCCATATGCTTCTTGCAGTAGTTGCTGAAGGGGCTTTCCACTTCGTTGGTGCAGTCCCGATAGGCACAACGCTTTCTTGCTTGTTGACTTGGCTGTGTTGGTACGGGCATGTGCATTCCTCCACTGAATTTTGTAATTCCTGCAGACAACGTCTTATGTTCTGTTGACTGGGTTTTGTTCGACAAATGGAACGAGCAGGCATTGAACCGCGAGGGCAAGCAGTACAAAGAAGAAAAGGAGTTGCGCGTATCGTAGCGTCCGAGCCTTCTTCCTGCCTCGTTCCGACAGATCCTGTGCTCCAGACCTCCAGATTTTGACCTGGTCGTGCAAGAACGCCTCCTGCCTCTCTGCGATCTCGTCGGGGCAATTCGACAGGAGATGCTCAGCCAGAGTGAAGAAGGTATGTCCCCTTCGGGGCAGCATGACCGTTCGAACCAGGAGGGTTCTCAAGACAAAGGCGATTGTGCTGAGGGTGAGCAGCAGGGCGGCATCGAGGACCAGGCTCGGACGGGGGTCAACACGCGCCAGGTAGAGCAACCCGCCGAGTACGGCCATGCAAGCCGCGGCCAGCCCCTGGCTTTTTGAGTCGATATCACGCCACACCTGCCCAGCGTCTTTCATTTCCTCCTGGTACTCCGAAACGGCCTTCTCGAGCATCCGCAAACGTGGATTCGGATCTACCATCAGCGCCCCCGGGTGGACACCTTACCACAAATTCCATCACAGCTGTGAGCGAGGACCTTCCCCCACCAGGCATTCCGCACGTTGCAGGGCGTAGAGAGGTGCAACGTACACCCGGCATCCGCTTCGCCCCTGCACGGGCGCTTCGCTCCTGCGCGGGCGGTGCCAGCGTCTTGCTGGGCCGCTGGCGGATGTCACTGACCGGGCGCCGTACCATGACAACCGCGATCAAGCCTCGCCGCCGCAGCCTGAATCGCGGCAGATTCTTCGCGAAATACGAAGAACCTACGAACGAAGAATCTATGCCGCCGCAGCCTGAATCGTGGCAACATCTTCGCGAAAAACAAAGGAACCTACGGTCGAAGAATCTATGCTCCCAGGTACACTGCCCGGCGTGGTCGGCAAGGGGTTATCAGCGCCTACGTCGCGTGCAAGTGGAGGTCCCACTATGAATCACGTGTGTTCTGTTTTCGTGAAATTGGCTGCGATTTCCGTGTTCGTCGTCACCGTGGCAGGCGGGTGCAATGGCGGTGGGAACGGTGCGTCCGGTAACGGCGGTGGTGCGGCGCCCAGGGGTGGCGGGAGTGGAGCGTCCGGCACCGGCGGCACGACCGCTACCACCGGAGGGAGCACGAGCATGTCCGGAGGCATGACTGGCACCACTGGCGAGAGCTGTTCTGCACTGACGTGGAAATCCGTGGCGTCCTCAGCTGATGGCACGAAACTCGTCGCTGTCGAAGAAGGCGGGTACATCCACGTCTCAGCGGACTCAGGGTCGACCTGGACCCAGACTGGTCCTCAGCGGGACTGGTGGTCCGTGGCTTCATCTGCCAATGGCACGAAACTCATCGCCGTTGGTGGCCCACTCGGCGTCAACTCCCGCGGCGGGTACATCTATACGTCAGCGGACTCCGGGCTGACCTGGACCCAGACTGGTTCTTCGCAGAGCTGGACATCCGTGGCATCGTCGTCAGACGGCACGAAGCTCGTCGCCGTGGCCTATGGCGGCTACATCTACACCTCAGTGGATTCCGGGGCGACCTGGACCAAGACTGGCAACAAGGAGGGCTGGCAATCCGTGGCATCGTCATCGGACGGCACGAAGCTCGTCGCCATTGTTAATACCGGCTTCGTCTACACGTCCGCGGACTCCGGGGCGACCTGGACCCAGACGCCAGGTGCTTCTATGGGCTTGTGGGTTGTGGCATCATCAGCGGACGGCACGAAGCTCATCGCCGCAGCCGGCGGACTCAACCCGGGCTACGTCTACACGTCCGCGGACTCCGGGGCGACCTGGACCAAGACGGCCGCTCCCCTCTTGTATTGGACAATGGTGGCATCGTCAGCGGACAGTACGAAGCTTGTCGCCGTGGGCGGAGGAAACTCCGGCCGCGGGCCCATCTACACGTCAGTGGATTCCGGGGCGACCTGGACCCAGACTGGTCCCGAGCAGGCATGGAACTCCGTGGCGTCGTCATCGGACGGCACGAAGCTCGTTGCCGTGGCCGGTTCCTATTCCTACTGGAACTCGACCTCCTATTCCAAGGTCGACGTCGGGTACATCTATGTATCGGCGGACTCCGGGGCGACCTGGACCCAGCGTGATTGCGGCAGTGGCGGGAGTGGAGCACCCAGTACCGGAGGCACGGCCGGCACCGGTGGTCGTGGCCTCGCGGCGCAGTACTGGACGTCCGTGGCGTCGTCTGCTGATGGCACGAAGCTCGTCGCCGTGGTCAAGCCCGATCCTGTCACCGGCGGCATCGGATACATCTACACGTCCATGGACTCCGGGGCGACTTGGACACAGACTGGTCCCCAGCAGTACTGGCAGTCCGTGGCGTCATCTGCTGACGGCACGAAGCTCGTCGCCGTGGCCAGCCTATACTGGGACGCGATCTCCCAATACCAAAGCGGCCTCGGGCACATCTACACCTCCATGGATTCTGGGGCGACCTGGACCCAGACTGGTACGCAGCAGATATGGAACTCGGTGGCGTCCTCATCAGACGGCACGAAACTCGTCGCCGTGACTAACCCCGAATCTTCCATGCTCACCACCGGGCACATCTACACGTCCGTGGACTCAGGGGCGACCTGGACCCAGACTGGTGCCCCGGGAAACGGCTGGACGTCCGTGGCGTCGTCGTCGGACGGCACAAAGCTCGTCGCCGTAGGCTTTGGGTACACGAGTAACACCGGGCAAGGAGACCTCACGAACACAAATGGCTACGTCTACATCTCAATGGATTCTGGAGCGACCTGGACCCAGTCCGGTCCCCAGCAGGCATGGAACTCCGTGGCGTCGTCTGCTGACGGCACGAAGCTCGTCGCCGTGGGCTTCGACATAGGCCCAGACGGCATCGGTGGCTTCGGGTACATCTACACGTCCGTGGACTCCGGGGCGACCTGGACCCAGACCGGTGCCAAGCAGTATTGGCAGTCCGTGGCGTCATCATCGGATGGCACGAAGCTCGTCGCCGTGGCCGCCTACGGGAACATCTACACGTCGGCGGACTCCGGGGCGACCTGGACCCAGACCGGTTCCCCGGAGGACTGGCAGTCCGTGGCGTCGTCATCGGACGGCACGAAGCTCGTCGCCGTGGTCAATGGTGGCCATATCTATACGTCATCTGACTCCGGGGCGACCTGGACCCAGCGTCAATAGTTGTCCGCGACGGCGCCACGAACCAATTTGCGGTCTCAATACCATCTCTGAAATCCGTTCTCGCCTTCAGGGGGTACAACATGGTCAAGCAGGAACACAGGTCTAGTCTTGCCGCAGCTTTTCTAGTTCTTCTGCTCGCTGCCGCATGCGGTGGCACAGGCAGCACGAGCAACGGGACTACCGGCGGCATGATGGCAACCGGCGGCACCATCGGCTCGGGCGGAATGCTCGGCACCGGCGGAACGGTCAGCACGGGTGGCACAGAATTGGCCGGCCGTACAACGACAATGGGCGGTGCCACCTGGTCCGGCGAGATTCCCCGCGCTGGTGGGACGGGCGGCAGCGGGTTAAGTGGTGCCTCCAGTGCCCCGCCAGGGGGCGGCGGAGCGGGCGTCACATCTGCCGGAGGTCATGTTTCCACATCGGACGACGCAGGAACCACGACGAGCGTCGACGCGTCGGCGGCAGCGGACGCAGGCGACGCGAATTCCGGCCCGGCCAGCATTGGGGACACGAGCGAAGACGCCGGCGGCGCGACTCCAGGTAGCATCGTGTCGTTCACAAGGGGAGGGCAATCGCTGGAAGTCTTTGCCGTTCCTGGACAGGTGATGGTTTTCTTCCGTCCGGAAGCCACTGCCGATGATGTGTCACAGCTCATCGAAGGAGCAGGCGCCGTGCGACTCGCCGCAGGATCCTATGGAGATCGCTATCTGGTTCAAGTGCCCATCGGGTCGGAGGGCAAGTATATAGCGACTGTGACGGGTGACTCTCGGGTGCTTGATGCCTTCCCCAATGTCATCTCTAGTGATTTCTCGGCGACGATACTTGAAGGCATTAGCTGCGAAACCGAACACGCAGACGATGTAATAGCGGCCTTTGCGGCTGGCAGCACGGACGGCACGACCGGCGAGACGGTCGCGTGCGTTCCTGTGTCACTAATGTATGACCCCAGCGGGCAAGGTTTGTCCTCTACAGTCAAATACATTGAATCTGACATCACTGACGCCATCGAAAGGGCGACTAGGCTTGGGGGGAGCGGAAGTTCCCTCTACATCAACGCGTCGTTTGGACCAAACGTAGTTGAAATCGAATGGGCCCTGTGCAAGGAGAATCCGACGGTGTGCGGTCCAATAGAGAGCTGTCCGCCACTAAGTCACCCGTGCCTTTATCGCGCGCAGGACATTGCGAAGACTGGCCTTGTCGAAGCTTGGAAGGCCAGGCTCCGCGTGTTGGCAACGCGTTGCGGCTCGTCAGTTCTCAATAATACGTGCAAAGCAGTACTTGCGATGGCCGCGGGAAATGACTATCTCCAGCTCGATGCCGTATTGGCAGCGGTCAGGGACGCCGGTCTCGCAAACGTGCTCCATGCCAATGCAGTTATTGTTGGAGTTCCGTTGGACCTGACTCGCGCTTGGAACGGCAACTACGCCCCCACCGGAGATGACGATTTCGTCTTGGGGGCAAACTCCGCCGCAGTAGCGGAGGGTGGGGGGACGTCATTCGCCTCCCCCTTTGTGCTTGGACTGACCTTCAGGAAGGCGAACGAACTCCGAGACCCGAATGACCCCGATCTAACTGCGGTGGTAGACGCGGAAGCGCTTTGCATGGTGAAGAAGGCTTCCACGAATCGTGGCAAACTGGCTGATGGGGACTACGGCAAGATTTCGGAACGCTGTTGTTTGAATCGACCGGAGAGTGAACGGGCTCAGGACGAGAAGATACACTGCTGTCGCCCTGGCCAGACCTGGAACGCCAATGCCCAACCGCCAGCCTGTGAGTGTCCTGCCGGCCAGACTTGGAATGCCGCCACAAACGCGTGTGAGCCCAAGCCCGATGGCGGCGTCTGTCCCGCCGAGATGACCGTCAACCCAACCTCTGGAAAATGCGTCGAAGTCTACACAGGTACGCTGACCTTCTGCGCGAACGCATGCAGCGGTTCTCCTTGTCTCACGATGGACTGCACAACCAGTCCCGCCATATTCTTGGTGGACGAGCAGGGTGAGGTAACCCTCCCTGGCAGCACTTCCGCCGGTGGCATCACCACGACCACGACCCAGACGCATAACGGACCGAACTTCACTATTACCCAAACCTCGCAAGTGGCCGCTCTTCAATTCACTTCCACCGCTGTCTACGCCGGTACGGTCACAGGAGATACGATACAGGGCCAATTCTCCAGCACCGGAGGGGAACCCGGGACGACAACGACCCAGACAGGAACCTTCCTCGCCACGCGAACCAGTGGCACCCCGGACGGGGGCTCGTGACCACTGTCCGGAGCGTGCCCGAAATAGGGGCCTCTGGGCGTGTTTAGTGCGGTGGCGATCTTGTAATCGGTGTCCTGGAGGCCCAACCCAGCGGGCAAGAACGGCTGGATCCCGTGATGTGCCGCAGGACATGCTCTCACATTTCAGGTGGTCCGAATTTCCCGGAGCAGGTCACCCTGCAGGTGCGTGTCGCCTCCGAGCACCCGCTCCCTCACGCGTCCGGAAGCAACTTGCGCAATTGCCCGATGGCTTCAGTGTGCAATTGGCACACGCGCGGCTCACTCACTTTGAGGATGCCGGCGATCTCGCGGTAGGTGAGATCCTCGATGTAGTGCAATGACAGCACCAGGCGCAGGCGCTCGGACAGCTTTTCGATCGCCTCGCTCAGGCGACCCACCGCCTCGGCGCGCAGCACAGTCGCGTCGGTGGCCTCGCCGCCTGCCAGGGTGGGCAGGATGGAATCGAGCGGCAGCGGCGGCTCAAGCAGGGCGGCCATGTCGCTCGCCTCTTCCACTTCCACGCCCAAATCATTCGCCACTTCTTCCACTGTGGCCTCGCGGCCCAGACTGCCAGCCAGCTTCTTGCGTGTCTTGACCAGATCGTCGGTGCGATTGCGCAATCGTCGCGGCAGGTGGTCCAGCCGGCGCAACTCGTCCAACATGGCCCCGCGCACGCGGTGCTCGGCAAAGGTGGCGAAGGAAGCGCCCCGGCTGGGATCGAAACGCCGCCCCGCCTCGATGAGACCGATGGCCCCGGCCGACCACAGATCGTCGTAGGCACTACGCAGACCAGTGCGGGAGATCAGCCGATGGGCTGTTCTCTCGACCAGGCTGCCGTACTGCTCGAGCACGGTCGTGTCGTCTAGGACGGGTGCGGCCCCGCCGCTTGCGTAGCTGGCGATTGCCCTATGCATGATTGCCGTCCTTGCGCGGGACTTCCGCCTCTCTCATCAAGCGCTGCCACATCATCTTCATGCCGCCTTCCAAGATCTG
>Ga0182017_10002831_pt1 | contig 13037 bp, 12 predicted proteins | sample 712E3DmetaG_FD_120492 | JGI IMG/M metagenome (GOLD analysis project Ga0182017, IMG submission 120492) | Permafrost microbial communities from Stordalen Mire, Sweden - 712E3D metaG | ecosystem: Environmental > Terrestrial > Soil > Wetlands > Permafrost | place: Sweden: Stordalen | collected... | reverse complement strand
GCCGACGCGGCCTGCGACGCCTCGGCCGAGGGCGAGGCGGTGCCCGAGGCGCTGGCTGTGGCCGACGGGGATGCCGTCGAGGCGACCTCGACGTGACGGACCAGGGTCACTCCGATCAGCGCTGCGACGACGAGCGCGCCAACAATCGCTCCAATGATCGGCCGCAGGGCCACGGACCGGGCGGGCAGGGTCGTCCGTCCGGGTCGCGCCAGGCAGGTCGCCGCGAACGGTGGGGGGCCCGGCAGCTGATGGTCCAGCGCGGCATCCTCTCTGGCCAGCCGGCGCCGGACCAGCTCTTCGAAACGGTCGTCAATGCTCATTCCAGCACCTCCGGGTGACGGCGAAGCGTCTCGAGCGCTCGCCAGGCCAGCGAGCGGACGCCGGCCTCCGAGATGGCCATGATTCGCGCCGTCTCGGCGTCTGGCAGCGTCAGCTGGTAGCGCAGGACTAGCACCTCGTACTGGCGCGCCGGCAGCAGGCGCGCCAGCTGCCGAAACCAGATGGCCGACTCGGACCTCGCCAGCGCGTCGTTCACGTCAACGACGTGGGGCTCGCCTGCCAGTGGGATCCAGGCGATCAGGGCTCGTCTCCGGGCGCGGTTGATGACCAGGCGCCGAGCGGTGAGGAGCAGCCACGGGATCGGGTCGCGACCACGCAGCCGTCCGCTAGACCACGCGACGTAGCCGCGCCGCAGCGCCTCGGCTGTCAGGTCCTCGGCTTCCGGGAGATCACGGACCAGCAGCCAGACGTATTTCAGCACGCGCGGCCAGGCGTCTACGTAGATCCGTTCGAAGGAATCCTCGAGCTCGCCACCACGGACTGCCAGCGCACTTCCCAGCGTCGTGAACTCCCTCGGCAAAACACCTTCTCGGCCTGCGGACCGGTCCCACTCTAGAAGACCATCGACCGGGGCGGTTCGTTTCGATCCCGACCGAACGCAGATTCCTCCGCATAGTCTGAGGAGTCCAGCCGACGGTGTCGTGGCCGCAGGACCCGGAACGTGGTGGTCCTGGGCGGCGAACCGAGCGTGGCGGATCGGCTACGCGTCGTCCTCATAGCTTGCATCAGCCAGCAGTGACTTGATCGGGGCGTCGAGCCGCGCGTTGTGTTCGTCGACCCAGGCGTCGAGCATGGCGTCGGCCACGAGCGAGACCACGCCAGCAGTCACGAAGGCGATCACAACGATCAGGACGGAGCGAAGAGCAAGGGCGCCGGCAAGCTCCACGGCCAGTACCGCCAGAGTCACCCAGAGGACGTAGGCCTTGCCGACCCTGACCATGACCAGCCGATGCCGCGGTGCCCAGGAGTGGTAGGCCTCCACGAGCGATACTCGCCGCGACTCTATGTCCGCCATAGCGGCGCGCAGGTCTGCCTCGCGATCCGGACGTTCCCCCCGTCTCGTCATACATCGCTGTCCCCTCGTTCTCAGCTGGCGAACGTCTCCAGGATGGCTCCGGGCTCGCCTATGCAAAGCGCGGGCACAAACCCGGCATGAGCGGCGCCCTCGTGGGACCGGGGAGCGGCAGCGCGCGAGCTCGGGTTGCGGGTCCGCGACCCCGGCGCAGGCAGACGGCGATGGCAGCGAGCTGGGGAGGGCGAGCGCTACCCCACTGCGGCCGCGAGGCGGCGCGAACGGGCGACGAGAATGCCGAGGACGATCACGAGGCCACCGATCACCTGACCCACCACGATTGCCTCGCCCAGGAAGAACGCGGCCATGACCACGGCGAAGGCGGGGACCAGGAACTGGAAGAGCATCACCCGCGTCGGTCCCAGGACCTTGATGGCCTCGAAAAGGACGACATTCGCAGCCGCCGCCGGAACCAGCGCGCAGAACGCCAGGAGGCCCAGAGTGCCGCCGCTCACGTCCGCGGGGACGAACTGGGGAAGCTCGATCAGGGCCAGTGGCAGCATTCCCAGGCACCCGAAACCGATGGCCCAGGTCGCCGTCCGTAGCGGGGAGTGGCGCCGCAGCACCGGAGCGCCGAAGGCAACGTAGCAGGCCCACAGGACGGTGGCCGCCAGGGTCAGCAGATCGCCGGCTGAGGCTCCGGTGAGCCCGAAGCCATGTGTCGCCGCGACAACGCCTACTGCCCCGCAGAAGGAAATGGCTGCTCCGATCGCCTTGGCCGACGAGAGCGTGTCCGATCCGACGGCAGCGGCGATGAGCATCGTCGACACGGGCGTGGCGGCGGTCAGCAATGCGGAGTTGGCGGCAGTCGTCTCGCCCAGCGCCGAGGCCCACAGATCCTGGTAGAGACCGAACCCGGCCAGCCCGAGGAGGGCGATTGGAAGAACGTCTCGGCGGGGCAGCGACACGCTGCCCTCGCGCCAGCGGAGAAATACAAGTAGCACAAGGAAAGCCGCCGCGAAACGGCCGAAGGCGAACACGATGGGCGGCACGTTGGCGATCGCGGCTTTTACCGCAACCACGTTCGCGCCCCAGGTCAGCATCACGAGCAGTACCGCGAACTCGGCGAGCAGGCGCGCTCGGGCGGTGGGGATGGAGTGCTCATCCGTCGCCCCCGCGGACCGGGGCTCCTCGGAGACGGACACCGGTGCGGCGGCGGGCTGGGGGGTCATGCCGGGCAAAACAATCGCCCGGACCCTGCGGCCCGGGCGACCTCCTTAGGATAGGTGTCGGGCGTGGCTAGATGTTCTCCTGGTCGAGCTCGAGCGACTCCTCGTCGCCCTCCTCAGTCAGCTTCAGCCAGATGAACAGACCGGCCAGCACGAGGAGCGGAATGATCACGAGTGCAGCCAGCACCAGCAGCAGGAATGTCGCCAAGATCTTCACGATTCTCATCGTCCTACCTCCCTACCCGCCCGCTGCTCCGGGGCTCAGGCTCCCGGCTGGGGCTTGGCCTTGTCGCCTCTGAGATCGGGGGCCTGGGCGATCATCGCCTCGACCTCGTCCCGCGTGAATTCGGCTATTACGTGCCGGCTGCCGGTCTGCGTCCGCATCAGGAGCCGAAGCACGAACGCTCCGTCTTGCTCGAAGAAGAAGATGTCGCGCGGCTTCTGCTCGTCGACATATCGGCCAACAACGCGGAACGCCTGCTCATAGTAGCCCGCCTGACCCCACGTGACCGCCCGATGCTGGTTGTCGCGCCTGGCCTGGCCTTCCTCCATGAAGCGGCCGATGTCGTCGTCAAGGAATGTGAACGTCTCTTTCGTTTGCTGACCGAGGCTCTCCGACCACGTGCCGACGGCCGCCCCCTCGACGATGATGCCCTGAACGACGAACCCGTCGGGCGCCTCCACCACCATAACCTCGCGCATGCCTCGCTGATCGAGGAACGCGCCGATGGACCGCAGGACTTCCTCGTAATTCTGGCGCGGACTGCCATCGTAGATCCGCATGCAGCTTCCTCGCACTCAGCCGACACTTTGGCGGGACCATCGCCGGGCCCCTGCCGGCAGCTGCCGCTCGGCCTCTCCGGGCGAGCGCCGCCTGATTGGCGAGTGTAGCAGCCCGCCGATACGCCGCAACCTTTGATGCGCCGAGAGGTGAGCCGGTGCGGATGCCGGCGCACGCTGGCGGATCGGCGCCGGGCCGTAGAATGGCGTGGTCATCGGGCCCGGAGCGTCGATCCGACGGGGTCTCCCCTTCGCGCCCATCTCGAGAGCAAGGCCCGGCGAGCTGCCGGACTCCTCCCGGGGCCTAGACGAGACGTAGCGGCTCCGCCAGGTGCGCCCAACAACCCCGGCACGCCGCTCATGCCGCCGAAGGCGCCGCCCGCAGTCGCGGCGCCAGCAAGGGAGCTGGAGATCGAATGACGGAAGCCGCCACGGACCTCGACCAGCTGGCGATCGACACCATCCGGACGCTCTCCATCGACGCCGTCCAGAAGGCCAACTCCGGCCATCCAGGGGCACCGATGGGCATGGCCCCGATGGCTTACACCCTCTGGAGCCGCTTCCTGCACCACGCCCCAACGGATCCTGCATGGCCCAACCGCGACCGCTTTGTTCTGTCTGCCGGCCACGCCAGCATGCTGCTGTACTCGCTGCTGTATCTGACCGGCTACGGTCTCACCGTCGAGGACCTGAAGTCGTTCCGCCAGTGGGGATCCCGGACGCCCGGCCACCCCGAGCACGGGCACACGATGGGGGTCGAGGCCACGACCGGGCCCCTCGGCCAGGGCTTCGCCAACGGCGTCGGGATGGCCCTCGCCCAGCGCCGCCTCGCCACCGAGTTCAATCGACCCGGCCACACCCTGATCGACCACTACGTGTACGCCATCTGCTCTGACGGCGACCTGCAGGAAGGGATCTCCGCCGAGGCCGCGTCACTGGCGGGGCATCTCAAGCTGGGCAGGCTCGTCTACCTCTACGACGACAACCACATCCAGCTCGACGGGCCCACGGCCCTCGCCTTCTCGGACAGGACTCTCGAGCGCTTCGACTCCTACGGCTGGCACACGGCTCGAGTCGAGGACGGCAACGACGTGGCCGCGATCGGGGCAGCCATCGCGGCGGCGCGGGACGACGAGCGGCCCAGCATGATCGCGGTTCGGACGCACATCGGCTACGGAGCGCCAACGAAACACGACTCCCAGAAGGCCCACGGCTCGCCGCTCGGCGAGGAGGAAGTGCGCGGCGCGAAGGAGTTCTACGGCTGGGACCCGGACAAGCACTTCTTCGTTCCGGACGCCGCCCTGGCCCGCTTCCGTGAGGCAATCCCGGCGGGCGAGAAGCTCGTCGCCGAGTGGCAGGATCGGCTGGCTCGCTATGCCGGCGAGTATCCGGCCGAGGCGGCCGATCTCGGGCGGCGCCTGGCCTGCAAGCTTCCCGACGGCTGGGAGGCGAGCCTCAAGACCTACTCCGTAGGCGACGGGCTGGCGACGCGCAAGGCCAGCCAGGAGGTCATCAACGCCCTGGCGAAGCCTCTGCCGGAGCTATTCGGCGGCTCGGCGGACCTCTCCGAGTCGAACCTGACCGACGTCGAGGGAGCCGGCATCCTCGAGCCCGACCGGCCGGACGGGCGCAACATCCGCTTTGGCGTGCGGGAGCATGCCATGGGCGGGGTCGTCAACGGCATTGCCCTGTATGGAGGCTTCATCCCCTACGCGGCCACGTTCCTGACCTTCAGCGACTACATGCGCGGCTCGGTCCGACTGGCCGCCCTGTCGAAGCTGAGGGTGGTCTACGTCTGGACCCACGACTCCATCGGCGTGGGCGAGGACGGCCCCACGCACCAGCCGGTGGAGCACATCGCCGCCCTCCGCGCCATGCCCAACCTCACGGTCTTCCGCCCGGGCGACGCCAACGAGACGGCCGCGGCCTGGGCCTGCGCCATCGACGTATGCGAGGGCCCCACCGCCCTGGCGCTTACCCGCCAGAAGCTGCCGATCCTCGAAGGAACTCCCGAGAGGGCCCGAGAGGGAGTGGCCAGGGGTGGGTACATCCTGCGCGACGCCTCCGGCGAGGCGGCCAGACCCGACCTCATCCTGATCGGCACCGGCTCGGAGCTCCAGCTCGCCACGACCGCCGCCGCGGCGCTCGAGAAGGACGGAGTTCGCTGCCGCGTCGTCAGTCTGCCGTCCTGGGAGCGTTTCGAGGCGCAGGACGCCGCCTATCGCGAGGCCGTCCTGCCACGCGCCAGCCGCAAGCGTGTCACGATCGAAGCCGAGAGCCCATTCGGGTGGGAACGCTACGCGGGAGACGACGGCGTGATCGTGGGCATCGACCGCTTTGGAGCCTCGGCTCCGGCTGAGCAGATCTTCGAAGCCTTCGGGATTACCGCGGATCGAGTCGTCGAGATCGGCCGCAAGGTCGTCCGCGAGGGGCTTCACGGTCGGATCGTCGCGACCGACTCCAGCTCCATTTCCGGCACACACTGAGAGGGATGAGAATGCGTATCGCATTTGCGGCAGACCACGCCGGCGCCGCGCTCAAGGTCGAGTTGCTGGCGCGCCTGACCCCGCTTGGCCACGAGCTGATCGACCTGGGCGGCGACGGCTCCAACCCCGATGACGACTACCCGGACTACGCCTACGCCCTCGCCCTCGCCATCCTGGAGGGTCGGGCAGACCGCGGCATCCTCGTCTGCGGCAGCGGCGTCGGCGCTTCCGTGGCCGCTTCAAAGATGCCCGGCATCCGGGCCGGGCTCTGCCACGACACGTACTCGGCGGGTCAGGGCGTCGAGCACGACGACCTGAACGTGCTGGCCCTCGGCGCTCGCGTGATCGGCATCGAGACGGCAGTCTCGTGCGCCGAGAGCTTCCTTGCCGCAAGGTTCAGCGGCGCCCCGCGCCACGTTCGCCGCGTCGGCAAGATCCGCGCCCTGGAAGAACTGGCCGCCCGCATGGAGGCGGCCAATCAAGCCAATCCCAATCGGTGAGGACTGCGGCCCAGCCGGTTCCAGCCCAAGCTCCGCCAGCCACGAGGCCATCGTCATGACCGAAGCGACGAACACCAGCCCACTCGCCCTGGACCTGACGCTCCAGGATCCCAGACTGAGGGCGGCATTGGCCGCAGCCCGCGACCGGGCCGTCAAGGAGGAGTGGGCGGACCGGGCGATCGGCCGGCGCGACCCCTCGGTCTGGTCGGACCAGGAAGTGGTCCAGCGCGCAATTGCGACGCGCCTCGGTTGGCTGGAGGCGCCGTTCCACTTCGCCGACGAAATTGGCGAGTTGACAGCGTTCGCGGCCGCCCTGCGCGACGAGGGCTTCACCACGGCCGTGCTTGGCGGCATGGGCGGCAGCAGCCTCGCCCCCGCGCTTCTGGCGCACGTATTCGGCGCGGCCGTGGGGGCCATTCCGGTCCGCGTCCTCGACTCCACGGACCCGGCCGCGGTGGCCGCCATTCTCGACGATCTCAACCCGACGGCCACATTCTTCATCGTCTCAACGAAGTCCGGCACCACGGCCGAGTCGCTCTCATTCCAGGCCTACCAGTGGGCCCGCGCGGCCGAGGCGCTGGAGGATGCCAGCATCGGCCGACCGACGCAGCCGGGCGACTTCATGGCCGCCATCACCGACCCGGAGAAGAGCCTGCGGTCGATCCCCCACCACGACCAGCTGCGCGAGGTCTTCCTGAACCCGCCGGACGTCGGCGGCCGATACTCGGCCCTGACGTACGTCGGCCTTGTGCCCGGCGCCCTGCTGGGCATCCCTCTGGAGCGGCTCCTCGAGAGCGCCCGGGCGATGATCATGGCTTGCGGCGTCGCCGACCCGGCCCGCAATCCCGGCCTGGCCCTGGGGCTGGCCATGGGCGTCCTTGCGGCCAACGGCCGCGACAAGCTGACCTTTGTCATCGACCGCGAGCTTGCCGCCTTCGGGCCGTGGGTTGAGCAGTTGATCGCCGAATCGACCGGCAAGCACGGGGTTGGCGTGGTGCCTGTGGACGGCGAGCCCCTCGCGACGGGCGCTGCCTACAACGACGATCGGGTCTTCGTCCGCATCGCCCTGAGCGGCTCCCCCGGACCCGATCCGTCGATCGGGAGCGACGTGGACGCGCGCCTCGCCGAGCTCGCGGCCGCGGGCCATCCGCTGATTCGCATCGCCGTCGGCTCCAGGATCGAGCTAGGCGCCGAATTCGTGCGCTGGGAAGTGGCCACGGCGCTGTGCGGCGCGGTCCTCGGCATCGACCCATTCGACCAGCCGAACGTCGAGGAGGCGAAGAGCAACACCCGGGCCGTCCTGGCGGCCTTCGAAGCCGGCGAAGTTGCCCGCGGGGGTGCGGACTCGGCCTTGAGCGTTGCGGATGGGGCGGCCCTCGCAGCGGCTCTCAAAGCCCATCTGGGGGCGCTCAAGGCCAACGGCTACGCCTCGATCCAGGCCTACGTCGGCCAGACCCCGGCCCGCGACGCGGCCCTTTCAGGAATACGGACGCTGCTGCGCGACAGGACCCGACGGGCCACGACCGTCGGCTACGGGCCTCGCTTCCTCCACTCCACCGGCCAGCTTCACAAGGGCGGTGCCCCGATCGGCTGGTTCCTGCAGCTCGTGGCCGAGCACCCCGAAGACCGCGACATCCCCGGCAAGGCGTACACCTTCGGTCAGCTCATCGACGCCCAGGCGATCGGCGACGCCCGAACGATCGAAGACCACGGCCTGCCGATCCTTCGAATCAACCTCGGACAGGATGCAGATGCCGGCCTGGCCGCCCTCGAGCGAGCGCTGGCTACGGCCCTCAAGGAGGCGTGACGCCATGGAGCTCGGATTCGTCGGACTCGGCCGGATGGGCGCCAACATGGTCCGGCGCCTCCTTCTCGACAAGCATCGCATCGTCGCCTACAACCGGACCGCGGAGAAGACCCGCGAGATCATGAGCGAGGGCGCCGACGGGGCCTTCTCCCTGGCGGAGCTCGTCGGCAAGCTCGAGAAGCCCCGCGCGGTGTGGGTCATGGTTCCGTCCGGCGACGCCACGGAGTCCATGATCGACGACCTCCTCAAGCTCCTCGAGCCCGGCGACACGATCGTCGACGGCGGCAACAGCAACTTCCACGACAGCGTCCGGCGCCACGCCAAGGTGGCGGAACACGGCGTCAACTTCATCGACGCGGGGACCTCGGGCGGGATCTGGGGCCTGAAGATCGGCTACTGCCTCATGGTCGGCGGCGAGCCCGAGCCGGTGAAACGCCTCGAGCCCATCTTCCGCTCCCTCGCACCCCAGGACGGCTACCTCCACGCGGGCGGCCCCGGCGCCGGACACTACGTGAAGATGGTCCACAACGGCATCGAGTACGGCCTCATGCAGGCCTACGCCGAGGGCTTCGAGATCCTCCACGCTTCCGACTACAAGCTGGATCTGGCCGCCATCGCCGACCTGTGGATGCACGGCTCGGTTGTTCGATCGTGGCTCCTCGAGTTGGCCGTCTCGGCCTTCTCGCAGGATCAGGACCTGGCGCATCTGAAGGGCTGGGTCGCCGATTCCGGGGAGGGCCGCTGGACCGTCCAGGAGGCCATCGACAAGGACGTTCCGGCGCCAGTGATCACGCTGAGCCTGCTCAACCGCTTCCGCTCACGGCAGGACGACAGCTACCAGGCCAAGGTTCTTGCGGCGCTGCGGAACGAGTTCGGCGGCCATGCCGTGAAGACCGAATAGTCATGGCTGCCCAGCGGGCCGATAGGGAGCTACCCTGGCGGGCCCTCGCGCGATGAGCCCCGGCCGCGCTCCCACGCCGCAACCGCCGGCCCGAACCGCCCGCCAGCTCCGCGAGGCGGCCACTGCCGCCCGACGCCGCCCTCGGCCCGACGCCGACGCGAATCCGCTCCGGCAGGGGCTTCGCCTGGAGCGCGTGCCGGACCCATGCGCTTTCGTCCTGTTCGGGGCCACGGGCGACCTGGCCCACCGCAAGGTGATCCCGGCCATCTACCAGTTGTGGCGTACCAATTTGCTCCCGGCGGAGTTCAGCCTGGTGGCAGTGGCGCGTCGCCCGTACTCGAACGAGACCTTCGCCGCCGAGGTTCGGGCGTCGCTGGAGAAGTACTCGCGCATCCAGCCGATCGATGAGGCTTCCTGGGCGGAGATCGCCAAACGCATCACCTACCAGCAGCTCGACTTCGCAGACGATGGCGACTTCGACCGACTCGGCGAGAGGCTCGACGAGCTCGACTCGCAGTGCGGCACGGCTGGCAATCGACTCTTCTACCTGGCCACCCAGCCGTCCCAGGTCACAGAAATCGTCCGCCAGATGGGCCGTGTCGGACTCGATCACGAAATGCGCGGCGCCGGCTGGCGGCGCGTGGTCATCGAGAAGCCGTTTGGACGCGACTTCGAATCCGCCCGCCACCTCAATCACGAGGTCGCCAAGGTCTACCGCGAGTCGCAGGTCTATCGCATCGACCACTACCTGGGCAAGGAAACGGTCCGAAACCTGCTGGTCTTCCGGTTCGGCAACGGCATCTTCGAGCCGGTCTGGAATCGGAGCTACGTTGACCACGTCCAGATCACCGTGGCCGAATCGATCGGGGTGGAGAGTCGCGGCGCCTTCTACGAGGAGACCGGCGCCAGCCGCGACATCCTGCAGAATCACCTCCTGCAGCTGATGACGCTCGTGGCCATGGAACCGCCGTCCTCGTTCATGGCCGACGCCCTGCGCGATCAGAAGCTCCAGGTTCTGCAGGCAATCGCGCCGCCCAATCCGGAGCATGTCCGTCGCGACATCGTTCGAGGCCAGTACGGCTCGGGCTGGGTCGGCGGCGAGCCCGCCGCAGGCTACCGCGAAGAGCCGGAGGTCGATCGCGAGTCGGAGACCGAGACCTACGTCGCCGGCCGCTTCGAGATCGACGACTGGCGCTGGAGCGGCGTCCCGTTCTACCTGCGCTCCGGAAAGCGGCTTCCCAAGCGAGCCACGGAGATCGCGATCCAGTTCAAGGAAGTGCCGCTGCGGCTCTTCCGCGAGTCTACGGGCGATCCCGCTCCCAACGTTCTGGCCATGCGCATCCAGCCCGATGAGGGGATCATGCTGCGCTTCGCGGCCAAGGTGCCGGGGCTCGGATTGGACGTGCGGACGGTGAACATGGACTTCGCCTACGACACGTCGTTCGTCGTGGATTCGCCGGACGCCTACGAGACGCTCATCCTCGACGCACTGCTGGGCGATGCCTCGCTATTCACCAGAGCGGACGAGGTAGAGGCTGCCTGGTCCATCGTCACGCCGATCATCAACGCCTGGGCAGACACACCGCCGCCGCGGCTCCCCAACTACGCCGCCGGATCGTGGGGGCCGGAGGCAGCCGACGAGCTCCTGGAACGGGACGGCCGACGGTGGCGCAGGATCTGATGCCGGAGCGGCCGGTGGCCCACTCCGTATCCGAGATCGAGGGCCAGCTGGGCAGCCTGTGGGCCAGCGCGGCAATGGCCCGGGCCGAGGCGTCCAGGGCGGAGGCTGCCCTGATTGCCGACCAGGCCGAGGCCGCTGCTCGCACCGCGGCGACCCTAGCCGCTGCCCGCGAGACGAGCGACGCCGGCGGCCACCATGTGGCGGCCCGGACCAGCGTCCTGAATCTCGTGGTGGTAGCGGGCGACCGGCACACTGCCGAGCGTTGTGCCGCCACGATCTCCGGCACTGCAAGCCGCCACGCCTCGCGCTCGCTGATTCTCTCCGCGGTGGATCCGGACGGGCCGTCGGGCCTGGAGGCCCGCATCGAGGCGCTGGCCCTGACCGGGGCAGGGGGCCGGGCCGAAACCGGGGCCGAAACCATCCGCGTCATCGCTCATGGCGAGACCGGCCGGCATCTGGCCTCCATAATCGTGCCGCTCCTTGTCCACGACCTGCCCGTCGCCCTGTGGTGGCCGGCGGACCCGCCCTTTGGCTCGCATCGGGCGGAGCGGCTACTGCCGATCGCCGACCGGTTGATCGTCGACGGCTCGGCCTGGTCGGGCGACGGTCTGGATCTCCTCGCCCGGCTCTCCGCCACGGCCGAGGAGCGTCGCGTGGTCGTCGTCGACTGGGCATTACTGCGCCAGGCTCGCTGGCGTGAGGCCCTCGCATCCGTCTACGACCTGCCCGACCTGAGACCGCATCTCGGTGCGATCCGTCGCATCGACGTGGAATACGCGGCGTCGGAACGAGGCGACCCGGCGGGCCAGACGAACGTGGTCAGGCCGCTTTCCCACGTCGCCTGGCTGGCGTCCCGGCTCGGCATGACCGTGGTCGAGCCACTTCGTCGCGAGGAGAACGGCCGGCGAGTTGCCACTCTCCGTCAGAAGGACCACGCGGTGGAGGTCGTGCTGCGGCCAGTCCGCTCCGACCTCGGTCCCGGGTCGACGGTCCGCGTCGAGATCGTTTCCCGGCTGCGTGGAACCGAGCTGGTTGGCGACGTAGCCGCAGGCGATCGGACCGTCGAAGTGTCAATCCGCGAGGGCGGCCGGGAGCGGGTTCGGCGCAGCTATGCGGCGCCGCGTCTGACCGACGTCGACTTGCTCGGTCGGGCCGTCGACATGGGGGTTGCGGACCCCGTCGCGGTCCAGGCGCTGGCGATGGCCGGGCGGCTGCTCGGCGGAGAGTCCGCGTCGCGCCGGCACGAACCTGCCGACGGGGCCCAATCGGCGGATTCGGCAGATTCGGCGCATTCGAGCGCGAGGACCGAGGAGCACGGGGGCGAGGACCATGACTGAGCCGGAGCCGGACCTTCCTCCGGTGTCCGGAGCGTTGGCCGGCACGAGCGCCGCCACTCTGCCCGAGCCAAACAAGGGCGAGCCCGATCTAATCGTGACGGCGAGCCCGGACGCGGCCGCGCAGGAGGCCGCCGAACGGATAGGCGCCTCCCTCATCGCGGCCGTCAAGCGGCGCGGTCGAGCCGACTTCTGCACTACCGGCGGCAGCACGCCCATTCCGATCTACCGGTTGCTCTCCGCGTCGCCGCTGTGCGACACGATTCCGTGGCAGCAGGTCCACGTTTGGTGGGGCGACGACCGTTTCGTGCCGCGCGGCCACCCGGAGTCGAACGTGACATCCCTCGACGACGTCCTGCCGGGCGGCGGGGGGTCGGCCGGAGGGGCCCCCCTGCCTTCCTCCAATATCCACCCCTTCCCGACCGATCGGGCCCTTGCCGAGCTGCATGACAACCGGTGGTGCGCCGCCCGCTATGCCGAGGAACTCGGTGCCGAAGTGCCGATGCTTGAAGGCAACTGGCCCGCCTTCGACCTCATCCTCACGGGCGTGGGCGATGACGGCCACGTCCTGTCCTGCTTCCCCGAATCGCCGGCCCTGGACAGCATGGCCTGGACCATGGGCGTGCCCGCGCCGACGCACATCGGGCCACACCTGCCCCGCATGACGATCAACCCACGACTCCTGGAAGCGGCGCCGGTCCTGGTCGTCACATGGGGTGCGAGCAAGGCCGAGGCCCTGGGCCACGTCTTTGGCGAGGTCCGGGACGGCCGTCGCTGGCCGGTGCAGCGGACCCGCCGCACCGGCGCCACCTGGATCGTGGACGAGGCCGCTGCTGCGGAGATCCCGGCCGGGCGGCGCGGGTAACCGCGGCCAACCCTGGCGACGACCCCGGCATCTTGTCGACTCTGCCCGGATGGAGATACAGGTTCGACCGATGGAGCCGATTCTTGACCCGGGTGCTCGCCCG
>Ga0182017_10002830_pt1 | contig 13039 bp, 14 predicted proteins | sample 712E3DmetaG_FD_120492 | JGI IMG/M metagenome (GOLD analysis project Ga0182017, IMG submission 120492) | Permafrost microbial communities from Stordalen Mire, Sweden - 712E3D metaG | ecosystem: Environmental > Terrestrial > Soil > Wetlands > Permafrost | place: Sweden: Stordalen | collected... | reverse complement strand
GGACGATATCAAAAAGACCACATCCTCGCGGTCGTACTCCACACTGGATAGAAGAAATGTGGATTGACCCCACTGGTACCGAGTGTGTCGCCTCGCTTCTCCCGTCTGCAGCGATCTGAGCGACGATCTCGCACGAGCCGAAGCGGCCGCCCGGTTCCAATGTGGCGCCGCCCTCTTGATGTCGGTTCTGACGCTGTTTCAGCCGGAGAGCCCATGTCTCCTTCGGTGGCCGCCACCCCATGAGCAGGCCTATCAACGGGGTGAGAAGGAGCGGCTAGGCTACGTCCTGAAGGCGGAGGCGGGCGATGGAGTACCGCACTCTCGGCAGCAGCGGCCTGCGCGTTTCGGTGGCGGGATTGGGCTGCAACAACCTCGGCGGCCGCATCGATCTCGCGGCGACCAAAGCGGTGGTGGCCGCAGCGCTCAACGCGGGCATCACCTTCTTCGATACGGCGTGCATCTGCGGCGACGGCAAATCCGAGGAGTTCCTGGGCCAAGCGCTCGGCTCGCGGCGTAAAGACGTCGTCATCGCTACGAAGTTCGGCATGGAACGCGACGATCCCGAGTCGGGCGGGTCGCGCCGCTACGTCATGAGCGCGGTCGAAACAAGCCTCAAGGCGCTCGGCACCGACTGGATCGACCTCTACCAGTTGCACCAGTCAGACCCGCGGACGCCCATCGAGGAGACGCTGGATGCGCTCGACACCCTCGTTGACCAGGGCAACGCTCGCTACGCAGGCTGTTCGAATTGCATGGGCTGGCAGATCGCCGACGCGCAATGGACCGCGATCCAGCATGGCTTCCGCCGGTTCGTGTCGGCGCAGAACCAGTGGGGCCTGCTCCACCGTGACATCGAAACCGAGGTCGTGCCGGCGTGCGTACGCTTCGGAATTGGTGTCCTGCCGTACTTTCCGCTCGCCTCGGGGTTTCTCACCGGCAAAGTCAGGCGCGGGCAGAAACCTCCACCGGACAGTCTGCTGTCCGCCGTTCAGTTTGCCACGCTGCTCACCGATTCGAACTTCGACACGCTCGATCGCCTCGAGGCGTGGGGTCGTGCGCACGGGCGGTCGCTCCTCGGGATCGCGTTGGCATGGCTGGCCAGCCAGCCGGTGGTTTCCCCGGTGATCGCGGGCGCGACGAAGCCCGAACAATTGCGTGCCAACGTCGACGCGACCACGACCGATTTTGGTGGCGGCGAGATCCACGAGCTCGGCGAACTCGTCGGTTTTTGGCCGCCGACCTGTCACCCGGAGGCGACGGAAGGCAAACGCCGATCGGGGTTGGCCGCCCACCTGTCACGGTCTCGCGTATGAGGCCAGGCGCAAGTTCCTTGTTTCCCCGCATCGTCACTGCCCTCAGCGGTCGCACGCCAGGGTTGTAGTGACCCTCTGCCATCAATCCACCTTGGGTTCTTGTTGGGCGCGGTACCGACGGGCGGGGTAAAATTGGCAGCAAGGGGCACAGAGGAGGAGCTATGGAACGCGTGCAGTTCATTACCCACAGAGGGACCAAGGTCCTCAAGGTCGACCTCTCACATGGCGCGAGTGTCGAGGACAACATCGGTACTCTGCACAAGGTGAAGACCGTCATTAGCACCAAGCCACCGAGATCGCTCCTGATCCTGATGGACGTAACCAAGACGCGCTTCAATATCAGTGCCGTCGAGGAGCTAAAGAACTTCAGCAAGTTCATCACGCCCTTTGTCAAGGCAAGTGCGGTCATGGGAGCCGTTGGGATCATCTACGACGCCGTCGTCAGGTTGGTCGGCAGGGACATCGCCCGCTTCGACACGGAGGAGCAGGCGCTCGACTGGTTGGCGGAGCAGTAGACGGACGCAGATGCCATTCCTGCTAGCATGATGGGGGGCAAGTTCCTACGGAAGATGTCGGGGCAACTCTCGGTTGACCTATGGGGTGGGTCGAAGCGACAAGAGAGCAGATGCGATAAGGAGGCTCAATGATGTCCGGGATTCCAGCCTATGCGGCGGCCGCTGCGAAATCACCCTTGGTGTCCTTCACCATCGAGCGACGCGAGCCGGGGGAGCACGACGTGCTCATCGACATCCTCTACTGCGGCGTCTGCCACTCGGACATTCACCAGGTCCGCGACGAATGGGGCGGCGCCCTCTTCCCGATGGTGCCCGGTCACGAGATCATCGGCCGGGTGGCTGGGACGGGTGCTCGCGTCACGCGATTCAAGAAGGGTGATTTGGCGGGTGTCGGCTGCATGGTGGATTCGTGCCGCGTTTGCGACCCATGCCGCCGCGACCTCGAGCAGTTCTGCGAGAAGGGCGCCGCCTTCACCTACAACGGCACCGAGATGGACCGGAAGACACCGACCTTCGGCGGCTACTCCACGCAGGTTGTCGTGGACGAGCGCTTTACGCTGAAGGTACCGGAGGGCCTCGACCCGGCCGGCGCGGCCCCTCTCCTGTGCGCCGGCATCACCACCTATTCGCCGCTGCGCCAGTGGAACTGTAAGGCCGGTGACCGGGTGGGCGTGGTGGGTTTGGGCGGCCTGGGCCACATGGCGGTGAAGCTGGCCGCCTCGATGGGTGCGGACGTCACTATGCTTAGCACCTCTCGCAGGAAGGAAGAGGACGCGCGCCGTCTGGGGGCGGACGCGTTCGCGCTCACCTCGGATGAGGCGACGTTCGCGAAGCTCGCCGGTCACTTCGATCTCATCATCGACACCATCTCGGTCGCGCACGACTACAACAAGTACCTGGGGATGCTCAAGGTCCAGAGTGCGATGGTGATCGTCGGCGTTCCGGCCCAACCAACGCCGGTGTACGCGTTCTCCCTGATCGGCGGGAACAAGAGACTGGCCGGCTCGCTCATCGGAGGCATCGCCGAGACGCAGGAGGTGCTCGACTACTGCGGCAAGCGCAAGATCGTCTCGGAGATTGAGATCATCCCGATCCAGAAGATCAACGAGGCCTATGAACGGATGCTCAGAGGGGACGTGCGCTACCGCTTCGTCATCGACATCGCGAGCCTGAAGGGGTCGTGACCCACTCCGGCCAAGCCAGCTTGAGTTCTTGGGCTGGTCTGGAACCAGAAGAGACGAACCCAATGCCGCTGATGAGAGCCGTGCAAGAGAGTAGACCGGGTGGAGATTTTGAGCTCGTTCAAAGGGAGGTTCCCACTCCAAAGGCCGCCGATGTCTTGATCAAGGTGGAAGCATAAGATGGTCCGGAATGGAGAAAACGATGCGCTGGTACCAGTACGTGGCGTACTTTTTCGGAGGAGCCTTCCTCGCGAACACGCTGCCTCATCTCGGTAATGGGATCTCGGGGCACCCGTTCCAGAGTCCCTTCGCGTCGCCGCCCGGGGTAGGTTTGTCCTCGGCGACGGTTAACGTCCTATGGGGTCTCTTCAACCTCGCGGCCGCCTACCTGCTCGTCTGTCGCGTCGGGAGCTTCGATCTGCGCAAGACCCGACACGTGCTCATCCTCGCGGTGGGCATCCTAATCATGTCGGTCATGCTTGCCCGCGGATTTGGTCGGTTCCACGGGGGGCTGTGAGCTTGCGTTTGCAGAAAAAGAGGTAAGATCAATCGTTCCAAAGTCAATCAGATTACAGGCAAGTCGATTGGCCACTGGGTCGTGGGCGCAGATCCGGAGCCAGCCGTGCGACGCCTCTGAGTCGCCCTTTGCCCTTCGACAAAGAAGATCATGTCTATCATCTTCGCCCGAGTGCAGAGGCGTGTCGTAGCAATCCCTGTCCCGAAATCGAGCGTGGCGACAGTCTTGCGCTGAGTCTCAATCGTGGCATCGTTAACCCTGTAGAACTCACCCAGTTCAACCAATGCCTGCTGGCCGAACGTCCTCAACCCGAAGCCGTTCATGAAGTAGTTGTCGAAAGCCGACGTGCTCCCGGACAGGCCGAGGGTCCCCCGATGGAGAAGAGATGTGAGTCTGGTGGCAGCCGCCTCGGAGCCTGCGCTGTAGGTCACGTTGTTGCCAGTCCGCGCGCGGTGATCGGGGAAGGAAGGTCTGGATCCAGTCGCCGCGGGTGGATGGCTGTAGATGGGGGCGGCGGATGGATGGAAACGTGGATGAAAACAACTTCGGCCACCCTGCGGTGGCCCGTAAGTCATTAATTTGATTGGCGGGGTCGACGAGACTCGAACTCGCGACCTCCGGCGTGACAGGCCGGCGTTCTAACCAACTGAACTACGACCCCGCTCGCTGCACTGCCCTGTTCGCCCGGCGGGTGGTGGGAGGTGTGGGATTTGAACCCGCGACCCCCTGCGTGTAAGGCAGGTGCTCTCCCGCTGAGCTAACCTCCCGCGGACGGTGTCCGCCCCGGGGAGCAGTTATGCTAGAGGCCTGTGCACCTGGTGTCAAGCCGGTGCGGCACCCACGTTGTCTTGCAGGAGGACGATCGGGGGAGGCGCAAGATGTTCGCCAGGAACCTCCTGCCGGTGGAATTCACGGATCTTACGCCGCGCCCGCTCCGTCTTGCGCTTGAGCTGGGCGGAACGCCCGTTGGGGCGCGTGTCACCCTGCTGTCGGTCCTGGACGACTCGTTCCCAAACCCCGACGTCCTTTCTCGTTCCGGCTCCCTCGGGCGGACTACCCCGGCACCTGCGCGACGAGGCGAGGTTCAGGATGGAAAAGCCCAGGCCGAGGTAGGGGGAGGGCGAGAGATCGAGGTCCGCGTTGTGCGCGGCCATGCCGTGCAAACCACCGTCTCCTTCGCTGAGACGGAGCGTTGCGACCTCATCGTGATGGCAACACGCGGCACGCGAGGGTTCCACCACGCTCTCCTCGGCTCGGTGACCTACAAGGTCATCCGGCAGGTGCGCTGTCCGGTCCTGATGGTGCGGCTGCACTTGGGAAGCGCACGTCGCGCAGCCCGGCCGCCACCATGATCGGGAGGGGCACGGCGAGCTCACGATCAAGCGAGAATCTCAGCATGTGGTCGAGTTTGAGCGGCGACGTGAGGTACGCCGCCAGCAGTGCAACCGCCCACACGCCCACAACGATCCAGATCGCGGGCGCGTCGCTTCCGCGGACCGCTGCGAGCGCCGCCACCCACGCGACGAGCAGCGCCACGAGGGTGGGTGTCGCGACCGACCAGGCTTCGCCCGGCAAGTGCAGGAGTCGGTTCCCAACCCATGCGGGTGAGAGAACGCTCACGTACCCCTGGACGCCGTGGAGCGTTGCAGCGACGCGCCAGCACGCAACGGATCCCAACGTCGCTGCAGCGACTGCGAGCGCGGCGCGCCGTGGCGATGTCCGCCAGGCGGCGATCGCAAGGGCGGTCGCAAGCGCGGCGCCCTCATTCTTGGTCATCGCCAGAATCGCGCAGGCACCTGCGGTTGTGATCCACGCACCTCGGTGTTTGAGGGCCATTCGGGGCAGCGAAGCCACACCCATACTGATTCCGAAGGCGATCAGCGGCTCGGCGTACCCGGAGTAGGCAACCGTCGGTGTGAAGACCACCGGGATCCAGGCGCCCACAGTGGCCGCCAGCGCACGCACCGGAGCCGGCGCCGGAGCCGAACACTCCCAGCAGGCCGCCGCGATCCCGACCACGAAGAGCGCCTGCCATGCGGCGGCCGTCGTACCCGGGTCGCCGCCGAAGATCACGCCCGTGGCGATAAGGTCCGACCAGAGCGGTGGGTAGTCGGGGTGGGCGAGCCAGTCCGGAGGCCGCGTGAGCCACGCGAAATCGTGACGGCCGGCGAGCGCGAACACCTTGGCCTTCAGGCCCCATGAGTAGCGAAAGTCCCAACCAAACGAGGGGACGACCGCCACCACGAGGGCACGAGCGGCTACTGCAGCGGCCGCAACCGCGCCCCACGTCCGCTCGCGCCGGCTGGATGGCTCTACCGTCGGTTGAGCGAAGAAGCCGGCCGCCGCCGCAATAGATGCGGGGAGCGCCAGCAGGGTCTGGGTCCAGCGAATCCCCGCCGCGTCGAGGACGACGAGCGAGGTCCCCATGAGCGCGATGCCCCACAGCACGGTTCCCGACACGGCGCCGGGAGCACCGGGAAGCCGCCGATGCCAGCGCCCGATGCCCCAACCTCCGAGCACCGAGAGGGCGACGGGAAGCCATGCGCTCAACGCGGCGTCCGCCGAAACAGTCGCAATTGCCCGGATCCCCAGGTCTTGCTCCAGCCTGGCGGCTCCGATCGGGCATCGGTCGTCACGACCGTGTCGTAGTGCGAATCGAGCGGGAACTCCAGCATGGGGGTCCACCGCACGTCCGGCCGGCGCCAGGCGGCCTCGAGGAGCAGGAACCTGTTGTACGCGTCGCTGACCCCGAGTTGAGCGAGGAGCGCTGCGGAGGTACCTGGGGAGAGCGGCGCACTCGCTAGCGGGGCGATCAGGCCCTCCCACGGCGGCACACGCGGGAGGCTGCGATCGGGGTGGACGAGAAACGCCACGCCAAGGGCACACGAAATCGCCGCGGCCAGGAAGGCCGACCGTCCTTGAAAGGCCTTCACGGGCACACGATAGCACGTGGCGGAGCCACGATCAGACTGCGAATGGGTCCCATATTCATTATTTCTGTGTTACAGCTGCCGCCATGTCGGACGCGGACCTGGCCTGGACGCTCACGTCGCTGGATTTGCCGAGAAGGTGGCCGGATGGGAACGGCTCTCGTTCGAAGACGGTTTTCTCGTCGCGACCACGCCGGACCCGCTCGGTGTCGGGCGCCTCGCCAACCACGTCCGGGAGCGTCTGCACGGCAACTCGGCGTTCTTCAATGTGAACCGTCACCTCGACCCCACCAACGTCTGCGTGGCGTCGTGTGGGCTGTGTGCCTTCGCCGACAAGTATGGGGGGTCACGCGGGCGGACGTACGCCGTCGAGCTGGCAGTCGTGATCACAGCCCGCGACGTGACCGAGACGGTGACCGAACTTCACATCGTCGGCGGCCTGAAGCCCAAACTGGGTGTGGAATTTTGCAAGGTGTTGTTTCAGGCCTTGAAACTGCGCTCTTCGTGGATCCACATCAAGGCGCTCAGGATGGTGGAGCTTGACTTCCTCTCGCAGTGCTCCAAGCTGCCGGTCGGGGAGGTCGTGGGCCGCTTCATGACAGCGGGTCTCGACTCGTGCCCAAGAGGGGGCGCCGAAATCTCCGCGGACCGGGTACGAGCAAGGATCTGCGACCACAAGGCCTCGGAGGAGCGCGGGCTCGAAATCGCCCGCACCGTGCACCGTCTGAGGCTGAGATCCAATTGCACGATGCTGTACGGCCACATCGAAACACCTGAAGAGCGGGGCGATCACCTCGTCCGGCTGCGCGAGCTGCAGGAGTAAACGGGCGGGTATCAGTGCTTCATCCCGCTTGCCGTTTTACCCTGCCAACACCCGGCGCGACCATCTCGCCCCGACCACCGGACGGCTCGACCTTCTGACCAACGCCCTCTCGCGTCTGATGCTGGACAACGTCCCGAACGTCAAGGCGTATTGGATCATGCTGGGCGCGAAGGGCGCCCAGGTGGCCCTGCACTGCGGTGCCGGCGATCTCCGACGGGACCGTCATCGACGAGCGCATCACCCTTGCGACCGGCGGCGAGGCGGGCGCCAGGATGCCGCGCAGCGAGATCAAGCACCTCATCCGGGAAGTGCAACGGGTGCCGGTCGAGCGCGGCACTGTCTACCGTGAGCTCTCTGCCCCGCTGGAAATCCGCCGCGCTTCTTGGAAAAACGCCTAACTTCGATCCATCCAGTCGGGGAAGGTCTTGGCGGTCAGGATCGCCGAAAGCCCGCGCCGGCACTCGGGGTGAGCACGCTGACGAGCGTTGATGCGTGCGGCCGCGGCGAACCGGTGGTCGAGATCGGGCAGCGCGAGGTCCAGCAGAAGCCGCTTCGTTTCGGCCGCCGCGCTCGAGGCGATCTTCCGGCACACCCGGGTCGCCAGGCTTTCCGCGGCGCAACGCGGGTCCGGGGCGATCTCGTCGACCAGTCCCACCCCGCGCGCTGCCTCGGGTCCGAGCGGCTCAGGGTCGAGGAAGAGGGTCGCCAGGCGCGCCGGCGGGATCCGGCGGGACAGGAAGACCGAGATCAGCGCCGGGACGAACCCCAAGCGCGCCTCGGAGAACTGGAACCGGGCGCTTTCCCCGGCGACGACGAAGTCGCAGGCGGCAGCGAGGCCAGCACCGCCCCCGAAGACCGCGCCGTGCACCGCCGCAATCGTGACGAGAGGGTGCCGGAGTAGCGTCGAGTAGAGGTCCGCGAGGCGTGCGGCGTCGGCCACGCGGTCACCCTCAGGCGCATCGGCGGTTGCGGCAAGCTCGGTCAGGTCGGCCCCCGTGCAGAAGTGCTTCCCGGCGCCGGTGAGGACGACGGCGCGCGCATCACCGGCACACGCCGCGGCAAGCCCTGCGATGAGATGGGTCACAAGCTCGCCGCAGAGGGCGTTGCCGCTCTCTGGGCGGGCAAGCTCGATGAACGCGACGGGTCCTCGGACGACGATGTTCACCAGCGGCATTGCCGCATGCTACCACTCGAGGGAGATCCGCCCTCCCGCTGGGAGGATGCGCCATCGTGCGTTACGGACCGCCGCCAGCATCGGCACTCCGCGCCGAAGATTGGCGGCCCGCGCCCCGAGCAGTGGCAGGGGCTCGAGCACGTCGGCGAGCCGCAGACAGGCCCGGGCCATCTCGGCTCCCCGTAGCGACCCGAGTTCGCCGTCCGGTTGATCAGCTCTGAGTACGGCAAGGGTGGCGGGGCTCGAAGCGACCGCCACACCCGGGCCAGGCAACGCCCAAAGGTCGCCTAGCACGCCGCGCCAGTGCCGGATTCCGGAGGCGGACTCCGCCGGGGCATTGCCGCCGAACGTGAGCAAGCGCCTGAGCTCCGGCGGAAAATCGGTTTCCCGGAGGGCAAACGCCCAGTCGGCGCCGCCGACAACCACGCGAGCCGCGCCGTGCGGCAATGCCTCCCCGGCACCGAGGGCCTCGCCGAGCGTGGCGAGGGAGGCTGTCGACACGATGCTCGGGCCGGTCTTGGGTGGGAGATCAGGGGCGGCATCGCGCCAGAGATCCAGGCGACTACGCCCCGCGTCCACGCGCCACCACCGCCCGCCCGTGAAGCACAGCGCGGACCTACGCCCGGGCGCCGGCGACGGCCAAGGGAGAGGGTTGCTGGGATGGAGCAGCGCGGACGACGTTGCGAGCTCGATTACGACCTCGCCTTTCTCCTGCGGGATGAGGCGGCATGGGGTGGCCGTAAGAGCGGCCGCCCGCTCGAGCGATGCGGCGGTCCCGGCGTCGATCCGCGCAGACACGGCGAGATCGCGGCCGCGCCACCAGGCAACGATCTCGTCCCCGGCGCTCCCGGCGAGCTCGGCCAAGATTCGCCGGGGCTCGGGGGCGGCGTGGCTGACTGCCGGAGCCGCGAGCGCGAAGAGCGCCAGCGCCTGCGGGTGGCCGGCGGCCCAGCGGGCGGCCCTGGCAGGATCGGCGACGAGGAGGGCGCCGTCGACATCGGCCGGGACGACGCCCGGGAATGAGGTGAGCGCTTGTTCCGATTCGGCGGGAGGCGCGGTCCACCAAAACCAAGCGGCCGCGCCGCCGGCAGCCAGTGCGATGAGAAGGACGAGGCGCCGCATGATCGAGTTTGCTAGTGTAACCTCTCAACGCGATGGCCCGCCGCCTGTCCGTCACGCTCGCGTTCTTCGGGCACGTCCTGCGCGACCTTTTGGGAACGCTGGCTGCTCGTATGCGGCGTCAGTACCGGCGAGTCGTGCTCGGAGACGAGACTCTGGCCGTCGGGGTCGACATCTTTCCCTTCTTCGAGCGGATGACAGGCGTGGGGTGGTACGAGTGGAACCTCCTGGCTCGCCTTCCTCACGTGGACCCGGCGATCGAGCTGCGGCTGTACGCGCAGACGTTCGCGGCCCCTGACGAGCCGCCCCCGCCCCAGCTGCCGACCACGCTGAGGACTCGCTTCCGCTTCCATCACATCCCGGACGGTTTCATGCTTCCGATACGCAGCACGCTCACCGTCCTGCGGGCCGCGGTCGAGCCGCTCCTGCTCTTCCTCGACGGCAACGACGTCTTCTTCGCCCCCAACTTCTTTGTGCCGCGCCGCCACCTCGCGGCCGTCCGGGCGCTTGTGCCTACGGTGCACGACCTCGCCTTCCTGAGGCTACCGGACACCGTGCAACACGAGACCCTCGACAACCTCCGGCGCCACCTCCCCGGCGTTCTCCACGAGGCAGACGCGCTCATCGCAGTCTCGGACGCCACGGCCGCCGACCTTGCGACGCTCGCCGGGGTGACGCCCAGGCGGGTCCACGTGATCCATGAGGGGGTGGACCCTGCGTTCACGGCCGGGGACGCAGCCCAGCCGGCGGGCCTGCCCCCGCGCTACCTGCTGTTTGTCTCCACGCTCGAGCCGCGGAAGAACGTGGTGAACCTGCTAGAGGCGTTCGCGTTGGCGGCGGCCGGTGGCTACCCCGGCGATCTTGTGCTAGTGGGCCGGTGGGGGTGGCGGACCGAGGCTGCGCAGGAGGCGCTCGAACGCTCGCCGGTCCGGGATCGCATCCATCACCTCGACTACCTCGACCGGAAGGCCCTGTCCTCCGTGATGAGGCACGCCGAGGCGCTGGTGTTCCCCTCGCTGCTCGAGGGGTTCGGGCTACCGGTTGTCGAAGCGATGGCGTGCGGCATCCCTGTGATCGTTTCGCGCGCCACCTCGCTGCCGGAGGTGGCAGGCGACGCGGCGCTCTACATCGATCCTTCGAACCCCGCCGACATCGCCGCGGCCGTGATACGCCTGGCGGAAGATCCGCTCCTAGCGGCGTCGCTCGCCGCGGCGGGTCGGGAGCGCGCCGCGCGTTTCTCCTGGGACGAGACGGCACGGGCAAGCGCGGCCGTGCTGCGCCGCGCTGCCGGACTTCCGGGGCGGTTCGCCGATGCGTATCGCGTTTGACGCCCGCGCGCTGGTCGGCCCACGGACGGGGGTCGGCGTCTGGCTCGAAGGGCTGCTGCGGGGGCTCGCCGCGTCCACCGACTGGAGGTTCGTGCTCTGCCTTCCTCGCCGGGTAGCGAGCCTCGGCCTCGAGGATCTCGGAGACCGGCTCGAAACGATCACCCCTTCCCTCCCGCTGCCCGGAACGCTCTGGCTCCACACGCTCGCCGCTCCGCTCGTCGCGGGACGAGCCGACGTCTTCGTCGCGGCGCTCGGCGTGCGCCCGCGCCGCATCGCGCTGCCAGACGTGCTGGTCGTCCACGACGTCACGCCCCGTACTCGCTCCAGCGCGCACACGCTCGCGAACCGCTTCTGCTTCAACGCGTACCTCGAGGAATCCCTTGCCCGGGCGCAGGCGATCGTGTGCGTCTCGCAGGCTACGCGGGCGGCTGTGGTGCGGGTGCAGCCTCAGGCGGCGCGCCGCGCCGTGGTGATCGGCGAGGGCGTCGACCCGTTCTTCTCGCCGCCCGGGCCGGACGACGACGGTGAGAACGTTCGAGCCCGTTTCGCCTCGGGGCGGCGATTCCTCCTCCAGCTCGGCACCCTGGAGCCGCGGAAGGGGGTGGCGACGCTCCTCGCCGCCCATGCCTCGCTTCTCGGACGACATGGCGGCGCGCCCGATCTCGTGCTCGCCGGCGGGCGAGGATGGGGTGGAAGATGGCTCGAAGCTGCGCTTGCGCGCCACCCCGATCGGGCTCGCGTGCACCTTCCCGGGTACGTGAGCCGCGAGGATGCCCGCAGCCTGATGCGGCACGCGGACGTGATCGTGTTGGCCTCCGAGGAAGAGGGATTCGGCCTGCCTCTCGCCGAGGCGCTCGCGTGCGGCGGCGCGTGCGTGGCCAGCGACGCTCCGGCTCTTGTCGAGGTCTCCGGCGGGGCGGCCCGGCACGCCCCTCGAGGCGATGCTCGTGCGCTGGCGGAAAGCATCAGGGCGGCCCTCGAGCTTGGTGCGCAGCAGGTTCTAAGATCGGCAGCCCGAAGGCGTGCCGCGGAACTTACGTGGGAACGGCCTCTCGCAGCCTGGAGGGAGCTGCTCGCCGGCGCCGTCCGTGGGCAAGAAGGGGCCGCCCGGCTTAGAATGCCGCGCGATGCATCGGCTCGGCATTGACGCCCGCAAGATTGCGGACTACGGCATAGGCTCGTACCTCCAGGGGCTGCTCGGCGAGTTTGCACGCCTCGACCCCCTAGGGGGGATGGTCGTGCTGGTCGGCAGCGAGAGCCGCCACGAGTTGCCCGATCTCCCCGAGAGCTGGCGCATCGTAGAGGTCGACGCCCCGGGCTACTCGATCCAGGAGCAGGCCGCGGTGCTGATCGCCGCGATGCGCACCGGGGTGGACGTGCTGCACGTCCCGCATTATGTCCTGCCCTGGCTGCTTCCGCGCAGGATGGTGGTCACCGTCCACGACATCATCCACGTCCTCTTTCCCGAGTTCATGCCGAGTTCGCTGGGTTTCGCCTACGCGAGGCTATCGATCCGTGCGGCGGTCCGGCGCGCGCGGCGGGTGGTGACCGTGTCGCGGACCACGGCCGACGACCTCAAGCGACTCTTTGGAGCAACCGAGGACCGACTGCGGGTGATACCTTCCGGGGTGCATGCGGATTTCCTGGCCCCGGGTGACAGGACCGAAGACGACGCGGTGCGCGGCCGGCTGGGTGTCTCGCGGCCCTACCTTCTCCACGTCGGCAACCACAAGCCCCACAAGAACGCCGAAGGCCTGCTCAAGGCCTACCAGCTGCTCGCCAATGATCGCCGCGGCCCGGTCCCGCCGCTCTACATGGTCGGGGGCTTCCCGCCCGACGGAGATCTCGCACGCCGCGCGCGCGCAATGGGACTGACCGGGAAGGTGCACTGCTTGGGGCACGTCGAGCGAAACGAGCTGGCGGCGCTCTTCCGGGGAGCGAGCGCGTTCGTCTACCCAACCCTGTACGAGGGGTTCGGGTTGCCCGTGCTCGAGGCAATGGCGTGCGGTGTGCCGGTGGTCGCCGGGGACATCCAGGCGGTCCGGGAGGTGGCGGGTGACGCGGTGCTGCGGGTCAACCCCCGTGACATCGTCGAGCTTGCCGGGGCCGTGCGGCGCCTCCTGACCCAGGCCGATCTGT
>Ga0182017_10002829_pt1 | contig 13043 bp, 9 predicted proteins | sample 712E3DmetaG_FD_120492 | JGI IMG/M metagenome (GOLD analysis project Ga0182017, IMG submission 120492) | Permafrost microbial communities from Stordalen Mire, Sweden - 712E3D metaG | ecosystem: Environmental > Terrestrial > Soil > Wetlands > Permafrost | place: Sweden: Stordalen | collected... | reverse complement strand
GCCGGAACCCCATGGCCCGCAGCGCGTCTTCGCCCCGCTCGATCACCTGCAGCGTTTCGGGCGTAACCGCGCGTCCGTATTCCATGCGCGACGAAAGACAGGCGGAGGCCGGCTTGTCCCACACCCGCAAATCAGCCTGCCGCGCCAGTTCCCGGATTTCAGCTTTGTTCAGTCCGGCTTCGAGCAGCGGAGCCAAAACATGGTGCTGGTGCGCGGCCTGCTGCCCAGGCCGAAAATCGCCCACGTCGTCGGCGTTGACTCCGTAAGCGATGGCGTCGAATCCGTGCGCCTCGCGGTAGCGCTCGAGGACGGTAAACAGTTCGTCCTTGCAGTGAAAACAGCGCATGGCGTCGTTTCGGATGTACGCAGGATTTTCCAGTTCCTGCGTTTCCACAACCTCGATCGGAATCTCGCGCTCGCGAGCAAAAGCCAGCGCGTCTTCGAGGTGAGTCCTAGCCAGGCTGGCCGAATCGGCAATCACGGCGAGCATCTGGCCGCCAAGCATGTCGTGCGCCATCCAGGCAAGAAAGGCGGAGTCCACGCCCCCCGAATAAGCGACGAGCAATCGACCGTTGCCTGCAAGGATCTGTCGCAGGCGTGCCGCTTTCTCATCGAGCGTGGCCGCGGTGTTCACCATCTTCATTATCCACGAAAAAAGTTCTTGGTTCTCAGTTTTCGATTCTCGGTGAAGGGCGCAGGATGTTTTCTGAGAGGTGAAAACCGGGAACTGACAACTCCATTTGGATGCCGACGTTGGAGCGCCGGCTAAAGCATTTCTGGTAATAGTGCAGAGTGCGCACCCTCAGCGGCTGAAGCCGCATTCAAAACAATGCAGTTATCGCAGCGGTGAACGGCTGCGCCACCCAAATTCAAGTACAAAATCGAGTTCTTCCGCAGCCTCTGAAGCCGCGCCCTACTTGTTCCTGGCCCCTCTACAGTAAAGCGAGAAATGCGCTAGTACAGCCGTTCCTGCCGCCTGAGATTGCCGAACGCTCCGATGTTCGCCAGCGTAAACGAGAAACGATATTGATTCTCGTTGCGCACCGATCCCAGCGCAAAGCGCCGGTATTCCAGGCTCAGGCCGCAACAGTCCCAGTTGTAAGTCGTCTGCGCCGTCGCATACTGCAGCGATCCATTGTCCGCGTCAAAGCCAAAGCTGGTGGCGGCGCTCAAGCCGCGCTTGTTGAGTTGACCGTAACCAAACAACACCCGGAACTGGTTGAACTCGCAGGCGCTGGTGGGAGTTGTATGCAGCGCACAATTTGTCGGCGCCGTTCCCGCTCCCCTGTCGATCACGCGCAGGAACGCATCGCCTCCCCCAAGGGTAAATGGACCATAGCGGTAGTTCACCAGGGCCATGCTGGAATTGACGCGGCCGTCCTTGAAGTCGTAATCCACATCCCACTCGGTGTTAGTGCGCGGGCTGGTCTCGACGCGCAAGCGGGAAATGAGTGGAGCAAAGCGCCGCTCTGAATCCAGAAATGCGCTGCCGGTGAAATCCGCGGTCGTCGTGAATACGTTCCTCTGCCCCGCCGCTAGCGCATTTCCAAATGTGGGATCGAAAAAATACTTTTGTCCGATCTCCCAACTCAAGATCTCCCGCGGGCCCGACGCGCACAGTAGAGCGTCCGGGGCCGGGGGCGCTTCCCACGGAACCGCGCCAACTTGCGGGACACCGCCGATGGTCAGCGTGCCCATGCCCCCCACGACGCAATCCTTGACGTTGGGATCCACATGCTTGGCGTAAATACGATTCACCAGCGAGTACTCGATTTCATTGGTGTTGGTCAGCACATCGGCGGCATCGAAACGCAGAATGTCGGCGAAGTTATTGACGCCGGTCACGTAGTCGTACCGCATGCGCGGCTCAATCACGTGCTTCCATTTGCGTCCGAGCCAGGGATGATCGAAGACCCGCGACAGCGCCGGCGGGCGCAACTCGACCGAAGCTTCCAACGACTTGCGATTCAGAATGTCGTCGGCAGCGGTTGTGGAATTTGCAGCGTTGCCTTGCTCCGTGTAGAAGGTATCCCGCAGCGTAAGTGCGGGACGAAACGACCATCCCTGCCATTGCACCGGCATCGAAAGCGAGGGTGCGAGATCGAATCTGCCCACCATGGGGCCAGTGCGGAACCCAATCTCGCGCCGCTGCAAACCTTCCGCCGCGCTCTCAAACGACCAGTACAGCGGTGTATTTCCCAACTGCCGTTCCTCGCCGGAGAGGAAGAAACTCGGCGTATGCAGAATCCGAACCAGCTCCGTTTGCGTAAGCACGGTGCAGCCCGCGTTCAATTCGGTGTTCGGATTGCAAACTTCGAAGTTCTGATAGCGCTCTGCCAGGGCATTGAAGTGAAATCCGTTGGTCGTGTTGGAGAGAAAAATCTGCGACCGCACTTCCGAGTCGATCGCCTGCGTGTAAACATCGGTGAAGGCGATGCGGAAAACGAAAGAACTCAAATAATCGACATTTGCCACGCCGCGGAACGTCCCGAAAGGACGCTCCGCCGTAAAACGTGCATCCTCGCCTCCTTGGTTCTGCGGCGGACTGCCGATGCCGCGATCCTCGATTCCCACGTAGCTGAAGAACACGTAAGAGTTGTCGCTCGGACGAGCGCGGAATTCTCCGCGTTCGAACCAACCGCGTTTGGAGTAGTATTCGGCGCCTGCAAACGCATCCATGCTGCGATTGAAGACCCAGTACACGGAATCGCCGGCAATCGTTCCTTTGGTGGAAGAGTTGCCGAAACTCGGAAGCAGCAGGCCGGTCTGGCGCTGCTCCTTCTGCACCGGAAGCGCCACAAACGGAAAATAGAATACCGGCAGACCCATCAGCCGGAAGTCGCTGTGGTAGATTTTGGCGGTGCCGTCCACATCCACCGAGATGCGCCCCGCGTTGAATTGCCATTTCGGACGAGGCAGTTCGCAGGTGGTGACCGTTCCCTCCCGCACCAGGTAATGGTCTGGCCCGTGTCTCTCCACAATTTTCCCGGTAAAGGCAAACGGATTGGACGTGGTCAGCACGTAGCGGGAATTCCGCATCCGAAGTCCTACCGTTCCGATTGCGCTGTAGAAAATTCCCGTTTCCGTGCGGACATTGTACGTGCCGTGACTGGCCTCGACGTGCTCGTCGTAAGGACCACCGTCCAGCGCGACGTGGCCCTCGAGTTCGCTGTCTCCGGTGTCCGCGTTGTAGGTGACTTGATCCGCGTGCAGGATGTAATTGCGATAGTGGATTTCCGCCTCGCCCCGCAGGTGATAAATGGACCCATCTTTTTCCTGTTGCACCGCCCGGATCGTGACCTCTTCTTCCGTCTGCCCGGCAGGCGTTGCCGGCGGAACCGGGGCCGTCGCAGGAGCATTCTCGGGAGTAGAAACCGCCGCTGCGGCAGGGGGCAGCGTCTGGCTGGTTACTATCCCGTGAGCGAGAAGCAGATGACAGACCAATGCGATCGTGATAAAGATTCGAGAGCGGGTGATCATTAGCGGTGATCTGCAAGCGCGCGTGCGCTCTGCCAACGGGAACCAACTGACCTTAGCACGCGAGCGGCAGGCGAAGCAAAGCTGCGCACTTTTGTGGTCTCCCTGGAATTTGTGCCGGGCCTGGCTCTGGCTCCTGGCATTCTTCGCGACTTGCTACGACGACCGGATTCACACCACCGGATTGATGCCGGACCGATGACGACTGGGCCGATGACAACTGGACTAACGACGACCGGACTAACGAACTGTCCGGCCGGCGCCGATCCCGCCGTCTCAAGCCCCCTCTGCGCTGCCGCCGAGCCGGCGCACGGCACCGCCGTCGCTGAAACTGCGGCCGCGGAACCGAACCCTTATCCAGACGTTTATCCGAACGTTCGTCCGAATGACGATCCGAAAGATGACCATCCGAACGCCGATTCCTGGCGCGTCGAAGTGGCCGCTCGTCTAGAACGCTATCGCGCCCGCCGCAAGCCGCGGACTCCCCACTATCCATCCCTCCTCTTACCCTTTGATGCGCCCGAGAGCTGGTCCCGCTCTGCGCCGCCCGGTGGATCGGCGGCAGTTGCGGCAACGCCAGCCGGGCAAGACTTTGCGTTCGATATCAAGGGAGAACCGACGGCAGTGGGCTCGGGAATCCTGGCGCAATCTCGCCGGACGCCGGAGCGTCAGGTACCGGAACCCCACCCCTCGGAAGGCGCGTACCGGCATCCGGAGCAAATCCCCGAACAATCCGCCAAGCTAATTGAGTTCCCGCGTTCCGCCGCAATTCCGGTCTTTCACGCCAGCGAACTGGCCGATCCCATCTTCGACCGTCCGCGAATTGTCGAAGTCCCGGAGATTTTGCCGCCGCCGCCCGCGTTAGGTGGAATGCTGATCGAACCTGCCCAGCAAGAGTCAGCCGGCACACAAGCCGACTCCCCCTCCACACCGCCATCCGCATCGATAGCGCGGCGCGCGTTGGCTGCCCTCGTGGATGGCGTTGTCGTGGCAACGGCTCTGGCCGCCGTCGCCGCAATCTTTCTTCGTCTGAACCCCATTCCCGGACCGCTCCCGCTTCTCGCCGGCGCGCTCGGCGTAGCCGCCGCTTTGCTATGGATGACTTACGAATTCTTGTTTGTGGTGTACACCGGCTCGACTCCCGGACTGCGCGCGGCCCGGTTGCGCCTGGCGGCGTTCGACGGCTGTCCGCTCCATCGCCGTTCGCGCCGTTGGCGAGTGCTGGCCACGTTTCTCTCCGCCTTTTCCGCTGGACTCGGCTATCTCTGGTGTGTTCTTGACCAGGACGGACTGTGCTGGCACGACCGCATCACCCGCACCCACGTTCAATCGGAGCATCACGCAGAATAAGAAAAGCCCCGGCCGTCGAGCGACCGGGGCGTGGGGTTAACCAGGTCGACCTAGCTCTGCGCCGGTGTGTGCGGATGGCGTTCACACTTACTTCCGCAGCAGCCCATGGCAGTCTTGTCGCCCTTGGCCTCGCCGCAGCTTTTGCCTTCGGCGCAGCACTTGCCATCTGTGCAACAGCCGTTCTTCTTGCAGTCCTTCATTGCCGCTTTCATGTCTTTACCGTCGCAACAAGACTTGCCATCTTTCATTTCACACTTGTCTTTGCCGCAACACGCCGCCGCATCCTTGGCATCGGCTGCAGCATGATGGCAGCAGCCTTTGCCGTCCTTCATGTCGGCCATATTGTGATGACAGCATCCCTGGGCTTGCGGAGCCGGTGTCGAGTTCGGTGCGGCCGGAGTCTCCTGCGCCCAGCCAACCAGCGATAGGGCCAGAATCAAAGCAAACAGTCTGAATTTCATAAGATCTCCTTAAATGAATGTTATGAGAACAGTTGAGACGTGCAGCCAACTTGACGGCCGCAGGAAGGGGTATCAATCGACAGTTCTCAGTCAGTGTGGTTCTCGGTAAGAAACGTACTATGGGGCAATTACTGAGAACTGGAAACTGAGAACTCAGGAAGGGGTCTAAACCCGGAGAATCATTCCAAACAAGCCTGGTGGAGGACCAGGCGCAACCGCAGTCGCCGGGGAAACATGCGACTGTGCATCCCGAGCCAGGCTGATTTCCGCAATCTCCGCCGGCGCAATTTCTCGCGAAAGTCTGTGTCCCGCACTAACCGGTCCGGGTACGCTCTGCGGCCCTTGCAGGAAACAGCAACGATGCTGATCCCGGCACGGCAGACTGCTGGCAGCGAACTCGAGCGGAGCCGCATTCTCCGTCTTGCCCAACCCCGGACAGCACGGATGGCCCGCGGGCATGACGTGGTGGTGAGCGGCTATGTGCTCAGCCAATTCGCGCGCTGGATGCGCATGCCCGGCATGCATGATGAACATTGGCGCCATGGCCATCTCTGCCCATGCCACCATGGCCACCAGCAACGCCGCCGCAATGGACTTCTTCAGCATCCTGTTTCAATATGACAGATCAATAGGAACCTGACCGTGACCGCGATCACACGCCCCCGTTTGATCCATCGGACACTTGATTCGAGCGAATAAGAGGACTATCCCACCAGATTCTGCAGCGCCGCCCTCAACTCGCGAAAGCGGAACGTATATCCGCTGGCCCCGAGCTTCCCCGGCTGAACGCGCTGGCTGGCAAGCAACATTTCCTCCGCCGCTTGCTTCCCGAAAGCCAGCCGCAGCGCGAACGCCGGCACCGGGAAAAAAGCAGGGCGCCGCAGGACTGAGGCCAACACCTTCGTGAACTCGGCATTGCGCACCGGATTCGGCGCCACCAGATTCACCGGCCCCGCCAGCGACTCGGCGCCGATTGCGTGATGAATTGCCCCCACGATGTCGTCCACATGAATCCAGCTCATCCACTGCCGTCCCAATCCCATCCGGCCTCCGAGGCCCAGCGTGAACGGCGTCAGCATTTTCCCCAGCGCCCCGCCCTTCGGGGTCAAAACCAGGCCAATCCGTATGTTCACCGTGCGAATGCCGGCCTCTGCCGCAATCCGGCTGGCGTCCTCCCACTCGCCGCAAACTTCGGGCAGAAATCCTCGCCCGATCGGACTCTCTTCACGCAAAACTTCCTCACCGCGATTCCCGTAGAACCCGACCGCCGATGCGCACACCAATACGCGCGGCTTAGCCTCACTCCGCGCTAGCGCGGCAGCCAGATTGCGCGTTCCGAGCACGCGGCTCTCCCGGATCGCCTTCTTCTTAGCGTCAGTCCAGCGCCCCACCACGCTCTCCCCGGCAAGGTGGATGACCGCATCGAACCCCGACACCGCCGCCGGCGACAGCGCAGTCAGAGGATCCCAGGAAATCTGCGCCGCGCTCGAAGCCTGTCCCCGCACCAGTCGCACAACCTGTGTATTTTGGGCCGTAAATGAAGCCAGCAGCGCCGAGCCAATCGGCCCCGAAGCTCCCGTGATCAATACTCTCTGCAAGCCATGCCTCCCGAAGCCCGCGTGTGGCACGGGCGCCTCGCCCGGGTGCTCTTCGCCGGATAGCTCCCTTTGCACCAAAATGGGCTTACCTGAAGGGTCAGCCCAAGCCATCATAACAATATGAACAGTCGCACCGGACCATTCAAGAATGAGCATGGTGTCTGGGTTTTTCACAGCGGGAGGCCGATATCCGCCTCCGCCACGGATGAACTGCTGCAGCGAATCCGCGAGGAGCGCGACTTGGCTAATCTCGGCGAGGGTGCGGGTGGTGCGGGCCATAGGCGCCGGCAAGGGAGAATGAGGGCGGGTACGTGCCAAGCACACTTCGCCCGCAGGGTCCAACAATCGCTGCGCCCCAGGGCTGCGAGACCCTAAACCAAGAGCACCGTGCGTCCCAGCGCCGCAATAGCTTTCCACTGCGTTAAAATCGATCATGGCGACGTTGCGGGAACAGATCAAGACCAACGTTCTCACCGTGACCCGCTTCCGCGAGTTGATGCGGAAGCTGCGCGAGAACCGTCCCAACGACGACCTCGCCATCGTCAAGAAAGCCTACGAATTTTCCCAGAAGCATCACGCCGGACAATCCCGCGCCTCCGGCGAACCTTACCTCGTCCATCCTCTCGAAGTCGGCAACGTGCTCGCCGACATGAAAATGGACTCGATCTCGATCGCCGCCGGTCTCCTCCACGATTCCGTTGAAGACACCTCGGTCACCTCGTTTGAAATAGCACAGGAATTCGGCGAGCAGGTCGCCCACATCGTCGAGGGCGTCACCAAGATCAGCAAAATCGATTTCTCCACCCGGGAAGAAGCGCAAGCCGAGAATCTCCGCAAGATGATGCTGGCCATGGTCGACGACATCCGCGTCGTCCTCATCAAGCTCGCCGACCGCCTGCACAACATGCGCACCCTCGAACATCTCGACCCCGTACGCCAGCAGAAAATCGCCCGCGAGACGCTGGAAATCTACGCTCCCATCGCCCACCGCCTAGGCATGGGCAAAATTCGCGGCGAACTCGAAGACCTCGGTTTCAAATACGTCGATCCCATCGGATACGAGCAAGTTCGCGCCGCCGTCGAGTCGCGCCGCAAGGAAGGCGAAGCGTTCATGGCGCGCGTCGAAGGCGTGCTGCGTGACGGCCTGAAAGAAGCCGGCATCACCGGCCGCGTCGAAAGCCGCATCAAGCGACTCTATAGCATCCACAAAAAACTACAGCGCCAGCACATCAGCGTCGATCAGGTTTACGACCTCTACGCCATGCGGGTCATCACCAACTCCGTGCAGGATTGCTACGCCGTTCTCGGCATCATCCACAACCTGTGGCGTCCCGTGCCCGGCCGTATCAAGGATTTCATCGCCATGCCGCGGCCCAACCTTTACCAGTCCCTGCACACCTCCGTCATCACCGAGACCGGCGAGACCTTTGAAATCCAGATTCGCACCGAAGAAATGCACAAGATGTGCGAGGAAGGCATCGCCGCCCACTGGAAATACAAGGACGGCCCCGTCTCCGCCGAAGACGAACAGCGCCTGGCGTGGCTCCGTCAAGTCGTAGAGTGGCAGCGCGACGTCTCCGATCCCAACGAATTCCTTTCCACCCTGAAAGTCGATCTCTATCCCGAGGAGGTTTACACCTTTACGCCCAAGGGCAAGGTCCTGGTCCTGCCGCGCGAGTCCACGCCCATAGACTTCGCTTATTCCATTCACACCGAAGTCGGACACAATTGCACCGGCGCGAAGGTCAACGGACGCATGGTTCCCCTCCGCCACAAACTCCGTTCCGGCGACATCGTCGAAGTCATCACCCAGCCCGGACACAAGCCCAGCCGCGACTGGCTCGCCATCGTCAAGTCCTCGCGTGCCCGCAACAAGATCAAGCACTGGCTCAATGTTCACCAGCGCGAGCGCGCCATTGAAATCGGAAAAAAGCTGATCGAAAAAGAAGCGCGCAAATACCGCATCTCGCTCAAGGAAATCAAAGAAGCCGACCTGCAAAGAGCGGCCAGCGACTACGGACTCGGCCGTCCCGACGACCTGATGGCGGGCATCGGCTACGGCAAGTACTCTGCCCGCCAGGTGCTGGCGAAATTCGCCCCTACCGGCGCTCAGCCCCTGTCCGAACTCGAAGAGCAGGCCGCGTCCCACGGCTTCACCAGCGGCGTATCGAGCGGCATCTCGAGCGTGGTACGCCGCGTCTTCGGCGGCGGTGACAGCAATGCCATCGTGGTTCGCGGACAGGGCGACCTGCTCGTCTATCGCGCCAAGTGTTGCAACCCCATTCGAGGAGAATCCATCGTCGGCTACGTCACCCGCGGCAAAGGCGTAGCCGTCCACTCCATCAATTGTCCGAACGTCACCAATCTTCTCTACGAACCCGAGCGCCGCATCGACGTACTCTGGGCCGGCGGCAGCAAAGACGAACAGCCCGTTTCCTATCCTGTAAAACTCACGCTGCTCTGCGACGACCGCTTCGGCATGTTGAAGCAAATCACCGCCGTCATCAGCGACACCAACACCAACATCCGCAACATGGAGTCCCGCAGCCAGAACGGCCAGGCCTGCGTCGACGTAGTCCTGGAAATCGCCGACCTGAAACACCTACAAAAAATCATGGACGGAGTTAGACAAATCCCCGGCGTGCATGACGTGCAGAGATTGCAGAAGATCTAGCGCTGTGTCATGCGATTGAGACTTGGAGTTGAACCGAGACGTCCCAGTCGCGCAGCGGCGGTCCCCTCCAGCCGGTAGTGGCTCAGTTTCGCGATGCTGGCGACAAGAGACTGAACCACCAGGGACGCCAAGTATCACTAAGGCCTTCGGTCTCAGATCTTTCCTTCGTGTACCTTCGTGGCCTTGGTGGTTAACGGTTTCGCAAACTGCGCCACTACCCTCCAGCCGCATCGGTAGACTCCTTCGTCGCGTAGCGGCAGAACAGGAAAGCCCGGCACGTCAGTGCCGGGAAACGTGAGACCAGAGGCGAGTTCCGTAGGAACGGCACGGCCTGAACGCTCGTGTCCTCAGATAGATACGGCACGTGGCCAAAAACGGCATCGAATCCGGTATCATAGAGCTACATTCTTCCCGGAGGGGCAATGGCAGTTCCCGTATCCCAGATGTGGACAGTGGCTTCCTACGTTCTGCGCCAGAAGTTGGCCGGACGCAAGCGCTATCCGCTCGTGCTCATGCTCGAGCCGCTGTTCCGCTGCAACCTGGCCTGTGCCGGATGCGGCAAGATCCAGTACCCCGTCCACATCCTGAAAAAAGATCTTTCCCCGGAAGACTGTTTCAAGGCAGTCGATGAGTGCGGAGCCCCGATGGTTTCGATCCCCGGCGGTGAGCCGCTGATGCATCCGCAGATCGCCGAAATTGTTGAAGGCCTGCTCGCGCGCAAAAAATATATCTATCTCTGCACCAACGCGCTGCTGCTGAAAGAAAAGTTGCATCTGTTCAAGCCCAGCAAGTACTTGAGCTTCTCCGTTCACGTGGATGGACAGAAAGAGCACCACGATTTTTCCGTGTGCCGCGAAGGTGGATACGAACTAGCTCTTGACGGAATTCGCGCAGCCGTCGAAGCGGGCTTCCGCGTGACCACCAACACCACGCTGTTCGATGGCGCCGATCCCAACAGCGTGCGCAACTTCTTCGACGAGATGATGGAAGTCGGCGTCGAAAGCATGATGGTCTCGCCCGGATATTCCTACGACAAGGCGCCCGACCAGAAACACTTCATGGGACGCGCCCGCATTCGCCGCATGTTCCGCGCCATGCTTTCGAATCGCAAGAAGACGTGGCGCTTCAACCAGTCGCCGCTTTTTCTCGAGTACCTGATGGGCAAGCGCAACTATAAGTGCACGCCTTGGGGAATGCCGACCTATAACATCTTCGGATGGCAAAAGCCCTGCTACCTGCTTCAGGACGGCTACGCCGAATCCTACAAGGAACTAATGGAAACGACCGAGTGGGCGAGTTATGGCACCGAGTCGGGCAATCCGCAGTGCGCTAACTGCATGGTGCATTGCGGCTACGAACCTTCGTCGGTGGACGATACATTCGGATCGCTCGGCGGATTCGCGGACACGGTGAAAGCCACCTTCTCGCTCTATCCCGACCAGGACGCGCTCACCGATCTCGATCGCGAGACGCGCCCGGTGCACTCCTACAATCCGCTAGTTCAAATCAGCGCCCAGATAGACGCGCAGATTGAAGCGCCTTCTCCGCAAGTGGAAGAAAGCCGCGCATGAGCGGTCGCGAGCATGGGCACGATCCGGTGCTGCCCCACGGCACGCAAGCTCTAGCTCAGCCCCACGCCACGGATGCGCTCGAAGTTGTCCCCGGTTTCGAGCGCGAAAATCTTCAGGGATGGATTCCGCAACTAGCCACCGAAGCCGATGTTAGAGCGGTCATCGAAAAAGCGTTCGACTATCGCGGCGATGTAACCATCACCCGCAAAAATAAACATAAAGCCGGTTCCGAGATCACCGGATATCTCTTCGACCGCCGCATTGGCCCGACGCTAGACAGCTCGGTCGTTCGTCTGATGCTCGCCAACAGCAATGAGCGCCCCGCGGTTCCCTACAGCGAAATCGCCGCAATTGCCTTCACCGGACGCGACACCGCCGCCGGCAAAAGCTACGAAGCCTGGGTAAAAAAATATTGGGAAAAGCGCAAAAGAGGCGAGAAGAACATTTCCCTCGAGCCCGAAGCGCTGGAGTAGAGTTTGTGGAGCGACGGGCGTCCTCGCCCGTCCAGCCGAGCGCAGTTCGGCAGCTTTCCGTGGTCACAGCAATTCTGGATTCACTCTAGAATGATTCCCATGCTAGTTCTCGCTTCCGCTTCGCCACGCCGCCAGGAATTACTGCGCAACGCAGGCATCGCTTTCGAAGTGCAGCCCGCGCATATCGCGGAAGATCAGTTGCCCGGAGAAGCCGCAAAGGACTGTGCCGAACGCCTGGCACGCGAGAAGGCGCTCGCGGTTGCAGGTCAGCATCCGCATGATTGCGTGCTCGGAGCCGACACCGTAGTTGTCGTCGATGGTCATCTTCTCGGCAAGCCCACCGATGCCGCCGACGCAGCGCGCATGCTGCGCCTGCTTTCCGGACGCAAGCATCAGGTGATTACGGGAGTCTGCTTAGTGGTCAGTGGCCAGTGGTCAGTGGTCAGTCAAACCACGTCTGTAACGATGTCCGAGATTACGGAGAAGGAGATCGCCGACTACGTCGCCAGCGGCGAGCCTATAGACAAAGCGGGAGCCTACGCGATTCAAGGCATCGCTTCCCGCTGGATTCCGCGCATCGAAGGTGACTACAGCAACGTGGTAGGGTTGCCAGTAGCTCTGGTATTTCAAATGTTGCGCGAGCACGCTGGCGAAACTGAGAACTTCAAGCGGTAGGCGGCTTGGTCGCCTCTTTTTCCTTGTCGTCCTTCGCGGGCTCTTTTACCGCGGACTTGAAATTGCGGATGCCTTCCCCCAACCCTTTGCCCAAGTCGGCAAACTTACTCGGCCCGAAAAGCAGCAGCGCGATGCCAATAATCAACAGAATATGAAACGGCTGGAACAGTCCCTCACCCATAAATCCTCCAGTTTCGCACTCCTATGCAGGAGAGCAAACCCTGACCCCAATTCAATTCTAGGTTAGTGTGGACCCTCAGGTCAAAAGCGCCTGTGTTGCCCGTCACAGGAGAGTGTGATTCGGTCACACCGCTTCGATCAGCCCGGCAACGAGCGCGGCGCGGCGCGGCAACTCCGAGATCAGGATGTGCTCGTGCGGAGCGTGCGCTCCGTCGCCGACGGCGCCGAGACCGTCGAGGGTTGGAATCCCCAGACTCGCGGTGAAGTTGCCATCGGAGCCGCCGCCGACCGCAGCCTCGCCCAGCTTCCATCCCCAGTCGCGCGCGATGGCCGCGGCTTGCGCGTACAACGCTGCCGCGCCGGCGGTGCGTTCCATCGGCGGGCGATTGATGCCTCCGGTGATCTCGATTTTGCATTTGCGGTTGAAGGGACGCAGGCTGCGCATCTTCTTATCGATTCCAGCCGCGTCTTTTGTGCGGGCGATGCGAACATCGACCTGCGCCGCCGCCTCCGCCGGAACCACATTGGTTCGCGATCCGCCGCTTACGATTCCGACGTTTACCGTCAAGCCCTTCTTCAGATCG
>Ga0182017_10002827_pt1 | contig 13044 bp, 8 predicted proteins | sample 712E3DmetaG_FD_120492 | JGI IMG/M metagenome (GOLD analysis project Ga0182017, IMG submission 120492) | Permafrost microbial communities from Stordalen Mire, Sweden - 712E3D metaG | ecosystem: Environmental > Terrestrial > Soil > Wetlands > Permafrost | place: Sweden: Stordalen | collected... | reverse complement strand
GACTACATGACGGTTCAATTCAAGGCCATGGCGGCCGCCAACATGCCGGTGATACTGGCGCTGTTTCACGAGACGCAATCCAACGGATGGTTTTGGTGGAGCAAGGGAACAGGAGCCCAGTTCATCGCACTGTGGAAGTACTCGTTCAACTACCTCACCGCTACCAAGGGCAACAACAATATCATTTGGCTCATGCCCTACAGCGGCGCGCCGAATTCCGGCTATTGGCCAGGCCCGAGCATGGTCGACATTTCGGGAGGGGATACCTACGGGAGCAACCCGCCGTTCACTTCGCTGTATAGCAGTTGCAAAGGCGTCATGGGCGGCACGATGCCGATCGCGCTGCATGAGTGCGGGACTGCCCCAAATCCCAGCACTATGTTCCCCACTGCGGCGCCGTGGGTACTGTTCAGCGTCTGGGCGGGGTACGAGAACAACCAATGGGCGAATCTCAAGACTATTTACGCCGACTCCCACACCATAACTCGCGACCTAATACCGAGTCTGAAGTAGAGCCAGAGGCCGCGCGGTCGCGGTTGTCTTCGCCTGAGCACTGAAGTAGGCTGAACGCGTCGGTCGAGAAAGCCATGTCCAAGCCTGCAATCGTAGTGATGGGAGCCCTCGGCGTCGTTGCGCTGGCGGTTGTACTCGGCGCGTTCGCCCTGCGGGACAAGCGTCCGCGGCCGTCGCCAAGTGAAGAGCACGAAACAGTTGCAACCACCCCGCGGGCTCCGAAGTTCGACGCGGCTCTGGCGAAACCCGCCCCACCCTCACCTGCGGCCTCCTCCCCGAAGGAGGAGGCGCATCGTCGGCAACCGGTTGGGAAGGACGCTGGGGCGTTCTTTGCTGAGGGATCGCTGATGGCGAAGCTGCATGACCTGGCGGCGTCGGACCCACCTCTGTCACTGCAATTGGCGAGAGAGGCGGTCGCGCGCTTTCCAGATAGCTCCAACGCCCCTGAATTCGAATGGAATGTCGTCAAGGCCCTGGCCAACATGGGGCGTTACAAGGAGGCAGAGGACGAAGCCCGGGTCATGGTCAAGAAGTATCCAGGCAACTACTTTGCCGCCGACGTCGATCGCCATCTGCTCAACCACCCGCCCAACCCGCCGCCCAACCCGCCGTAGGACGGCGGTACCCTTGCGAGCGAAGACAGCGATTCATCGAGTGGTTTCTGGCCTCTCTGCCAAGGCCGCGCGAGCCAGGATTGGGTCGTCGGCGATGGCCCTCAAGGGCTCCCCGCGTTTCTGAGCGCCCGTCGTTCTAGCGCAGAGCGACAGTGAGTCAGGATTGCGGCCGCCTCCGCGAACGGCCCGTGCGGCCAGCTATGCTGATCTGAACAATCCTGATGACCGTATGTGCCATGCGATATGTGAGCCATTCCACATCCGCCTGGTCACTGCGACCGCTTGAGAATGACAGGCTGTGCGCTTCCTGCGCAGAAACCACCTTATGGAGGATGCGATGCGAATGAGAACTCGGAATGCGATGCAGGCTCTCGCGCGAGGCTGCGTGGCTCTGCTCCTTGCAGGCACCACCACCTTGCTCCAAGGCTGCGATTCGTCCGGCGCGGGGTCTAGCGCGACCGCCGGGGCGCCAGGTTCAGGCGGTGTTAAGGGCGGGGGAGGGAATCCTGCTCAAACCGGCGGCCAGGTCGCACCCGCGAGCGGCGGCCAGGTCGCACCCGCGAGCGGCGGTCGGGTCGCGCCCGCGAGCGGCGGCCAGGTCGCACCCGCGAGTGGCGGCCAAGTCGCACCCGCAACCGGCGGCCAGGTCGCACCCGCGAGCGGCGGCCAGGTCGCACCCACGAGCGGCGGCCAGGTCGCAGCCGCGACCGGCGGCACCACCGGCCGCGGCACAACTGGCCGCGGCGGCGGCACCGGCACCGCCGGCGCACCCGCCACTGGCGGTGCGCCGGGCACTGGCGGCGGCGTTTCGTCAATGGGCGGAGCGTCGACTCCATCAACATCAACGAAACCGACGGTAGCCCCGGGAAGCGGCCATTACCAGATGGAAAACTTGGATCGTGGCGTAGTGGCGGTGAAGGTCTCGGGCGGCGTCTATGTCGGTTGGCGCATGTTCGGCTACGAGTACGACACTACGGCTAGCAACGTTTCATACAACCTCTATAAGGACGGGGCCAAGCTGGCGAGCGTAACTGATAGCACCAACTACTTGGACGCGGCTGGTAGCACCAGTTCGAAGTACTCGGTGACCGCCGTGATCAAGGGGACCGAGGGGCCGCAGTCTGATGCAGTCACGCCCTGGGCGCAGCAATACACAAGTATCCCGGTGACACCGCCCGCGAGCGGCTACAGCGTGAACGATGGGGCCACAGGCGATTTCGATGGCGACGGCAAACTCGACATCGTGGTGAAGTGGGAGGGGATGACCCACGACAATTCCCAAGCAGGCAACACCGACCCGGTCTATATCGCCGCATACACCTTGGCTGGCAAGCAGCTCTGGATGCTCAACCTGGGCGTAAATATTCGCGGCGGGGCGCACTACACCCAGATGTCGGTGGGTGACTTCGACGGCGACGGGAAGGCGGAATTCTCTTGCAAGACCGCACCTGGGACCAAGGACGGAACCGGTGCGTATCTGAGCAATGGACCGGCTGCCAACGACGATGACAGCGTTGACTACCGAGCCAACGGCTACATTCTGACCGGACCTGAGTACCTGACCGTGTTCGCCGGAGACACGGGCAAGGAACTGGCGACGGTGGCCTATCCCGTGCCCCGCGGCACGGTGTCTTCTTGGGGCGATAGCTACGGCAACCGGGTGGACCGCTTCAACGGCGGGATGGCCTTCGTGAGCGACACGGGCACTGGCAAGACCGCGACCGGGCGGCCGAGCATCATCCAGCAGCGTGGGTACTACACGCGTCTGACGATGTCCGCGTACAACTGGCGGGACGGGGCCTTGTCAAAGGTTTGGGTTTTCGACAGCAATGACGCTGCGAACAGCAAGGCCGCTGGCCAGGGCGACCACTCATGCATGGCGGCGGACGTGGACGGCGACCTTGCGCAGGAGATCATCACCGGCCCGTTGACCATCGCCAGCGACGGAACCATGAAGTGCACGGACGGAATCGGCCACGGCGATGCCATGCACGTGGGAGAGCTGGTCAAGGGCAAGGGGATCTCGGTGTTCTCGGTGCACGAGGGTGCTGGTGGTATGGATTGCCATGACGGTGCCACCTGCACGTACTACTTCAACATCACATCACCCGGCACTGACACCGGTCGCGGCGTCGCGGAGTATATTGCCACGACCGACACCACTGCCGCAACGTGCAGTGGCATGGGTAACGTCAATTGTGGCACCGGTGCCTCCGTCAGCACCAGTGCCGGAAGCAACTTCCTCATCTTCTGGAACGATCTGGTGCGTTCGACAATGAATGGCACGACGCTCCCCGGGGTGACCACAACCGGGACCGCGTCATGCAACGGCACCAAATCCACCCCGACGCTCACTGCGGACCTGTTGGGCGATTGGCGCGAGGAGGCGGTGCTCCGCGAATCAAGCAACACGGCCATCCGTGTGTACACTACGACGACCGTGACCACGCACCGGATCTACACGCTCATGCACGATCCGACCTACCGGGCGCAGGTCGCGTTTGAGAATGCAAGCTACAACCAGCCACCCCACGTGGGATTCCACATCGGTACCGGCATGGCCGATCCGCCCGTGCCCAGCATCTACGTGAAGTAGACTCGGGTAGCCCGAGGAGGCCGTGGTTGCGGTTGGCTCGTCCCAACCGGACCACGGCCTTTCCGTGTCGGCCGCACGAACCCAGGCGATCGTGGACCTTCCCGAACGTCTTTGGGCTGAGGAAACGGTTGAGCCGTGCGGAGAGGCCAAGCCACTGCTAATGTCGGGGAAGATCGACCAAACGCATTGTCCCAAAGCAAACAAGCCTGACACGGCCATCTTGGGCCCCATCCCTTCACCCTGAATCCACCGCAGTAGGAGAGTCGCGATGAGAAAATTCCTGGAAATTGAAGGTCGGAGTTCGCTGGCCGCTTCCGCCCTGATGGTCGCTTTGGGCCTTCTCGGGTGCAGCTCCGGTTCGGGCGGGGCCACGCACAGTGGTGGCGCGACCGGCGGGTCTTCCAACACGGGCGCGGGGGGAACGTCCAGCGTGCCGCCGGCTTCAGGCGGAAACAGCGCCGTTCTAGGTGGCGCGCCCGGCACCGGGGGTGGGGGACCTGTGGCAGGCACCACAGTTTCCAGTGGCGGGGCAACCGTGAGCAAGAACGGTGGCACCACTGCCAGTTCTGCCTCTGGCGGGACCTCTGCGAGCGGTGGTTCTGGGACTGGGACTAGCGTCGCTGTCACCGGCGGCGCTGGGAACACGGGTGGCACCGTTCGGACCGGTGGTACCACTGCCACCAGTGGTTCTGGGGCAACCGGGGGCTCCGGGGCCAGCGGCGGTACGACGGCAACCGGCGGGACCAAACTGAACGGTGGTACGACCGCAATCGGTGGTACGGCCGCCGGCGGCACTCGGGCCGGCGGCGCTACGGCAACCGGCGGCGCTGGGGTAACCGGTGGTGCAGCGGGAGCCGGCAGCGGGACTCGACCATTTGGTGGTACCACGGCAACCCCCGGCAGCGGCACACCCGTTCTGATAAGCACCTTCGATATCAGCAAGTACGTGGGTACGCCCGGACTCCGGATCGGCGACATCAACGGCGACGGCAAGTTTGAGATCGTCATCGGCCAGCCCATGCCCCAGCCGGGCGCCTACACTCCCCAGCAAGTGGTTTGCGTCACCGCGTACGACCTCAAGGGGAACCAGCTTTGGCAGTACGGCACGCCCGGCAGCTCGCATGGCGCCAGCTCGGACATCCCGATCCAAGTCTACGACATGGACGGGGACGGCAAGTCCGAGGTCTTCGCCAACATGAGCGATAGTGAGATGACTGTGCTCGACGGAACCACGGGGAAGTTGGTGCGCACGATTCCCTTGCCACAAGCCGGTTCCAATGACTCGATCGCGTTCGCCAATCTGCGCGGCAAGGGCTGGCCACAGGATATCCTGGTCAAGACCCGGTACTCCCAGAATTGGGCGATCGTCGGCATCGACGACAACACCACCACCCCCCCCACCAAGGCCGGCACCGTGCTGTGGCATCATGCGTTCCTTCCCAGCGATTCGTCGGGGTCCGACCGTGGCACCGGGCACTATCCGCTGGTCTACGATTGGAACGGCGATGGCAAGGATGAAGTCATGGCTGGCTACTTCTTCTTGCAAAGTGACGGCACGCAGGTGTGGACCACGAACACCACGTCGAAGCCGGAACTCACTATGCATGCCGACTGCCTGGCCACTGCCGACGTTGATGGCGATCCCAGCAACGGATACGAGATAGTTGTGGGAGGCAACGTAGCCGCCATGTTCCACTGGAAGGACGGCAGCCAGATCTGGGAGGACAACAACACGATTGAAGACCAGCAAATGGGAATCGGCGAGTACCGTTCGGACTACGCAGGGCTCGAGGTGGTCCTGCTCGACCGCCTTGGCCCGCGAACCGCGCAGGGCCATGATGCCAACGTGCTTCTGTCCTCAACCGACAAGCTCATTTGGAAAGAATCGCGGACGGACTACGGATGGATTACTGTGACGGAGAACATGAACAACTGGGACGGGCTTGGCAATGACCTGATCTTGTCCTATCACCGGGGCGGCCAAACACCGGCCACCCTGTACGACGGCTATGACAAGGTGGTCGCCCAATTCCCCCACAGCGGCAATCTGGTCGACAACGTTCAGCACTCTAATCTCTGCGGCGACGACAAGGAAGAGGTCCTGGTGTACAACGAGTCGAGCGTTTGGATTTTCTCCAATGGCGCCTGTAGTCTTGATGACCCACCGATTCGCCCCAGCATCCCTCAGCAGTACCACGTATACAACTTCAGCGAGTACTCGGGATGGATCACTCCTGACGTGAAGTTCTACACACCCGGCTCGAAGCAGTAGTCTCTCCCCGAGCGGGCAGGGATCGGGTAGACTGACGGTTTCAAAACGAGAATTGCCAGTCCACGGCGAGGGCCGGCAAGGGACCGGTCGAGTCAGAGCCGGCGGGCGGGTTTCATTGGCCCATCAACCGTTCCGCGCTCTAAGATGGCGGGGTCAGCCCACAGCTACGCTCCATGACCTTTTCTCGCGCCCTAATCGACGAGCTGTTGCACCGGCTCTTCATCAACGCTCCTGCGACTAGCCTGCGCGACGAGGATCGGCGCAAATCAGACGAGATGGCGGGCCTGCTCGCGGAGGTAGAGCGAGCCGTGGCCCGCCGGGCCCCAAAGGGCGAGCTGGTATTGGTGGATGCGGCGGCGGGCAAGGCCACCGTGGGCCTTGTGGCCGCGGAGCTGATCCTGGCGCCGCGTGGCCGGCCGGCGCGCGTGCGCGTGATCGAGCGCGAGCCTAAGCGCGTGGCTGCGTGTCGCGACGCGATCGCACGCTTGCGGGCGCCTTGTGTGGCCATCGAGTTGGTGACGACTGACGTCGGGGATCCGGCGGCCTGGCCCAACCAGCCCGATCTGGTGGTCGCGCTGCACGCCTGTGGGCCGGCGTCTGACGTGATCATTGACCAGTCGCTGGCTGTGCGGGCCCATGCGTTGTTGCTGGCTCCCTGTTGCACGTCGAAGGATGTATCCGCCGCTGCTCTGGCCCAGCGGCGCGCGGAGCAATTGGGCATGCCTCGCCACGCTGAGGTACGACGCCGTTTTGTTCAGTCGATTGTGGATGCCGAGCGTACCCTGCGCCTGGAGGCCGCGGGTTGGCAGACAACTGTGGTCAGCTTCGTGGCGCCCACGCTGACCCCGCACAACCTGCTCTGGCGCGCCCAGCGTGTGGGCGAGCCGGGCCGCATGGCCGGGGCCGCTGACCAATTGGCGCGGCTGCGAGGGACGGGGTAACCGGGGCCAGCACCGCGCGCCTTCCCCGATCCGGGGGCTGGGGTGGCGGTGCCGCCGGCCTACTCCAACTTCCACACGCGCATCCCGAAAGGCCCAGCCCGTCACGATGATTCCGGCCGCAACCGCTCCCTCGATCTCTCGGGATCATCGCCAGCTCCATATTCGCTGGCTTCCGATTCACGCTCGCAGGCTGGCTCGCCTCCAGTCGCGGGCACGCGCGCGAGGGTTCGTTCCAGGGACTCCAGGTCGGGCGGTTTGGCAAGGTGCTTGTCGAACCCAGCCTCTTCTGCCCGCTGCAAATCTTCGGGCAGGGCGTATCCACTCAACGCCACCAGGTAAACGCCCTTGAGCGCGTCATCGGCGCGGAAGGCGCGCGCGACATCGAAGCCGTCCATGCCGGGCAGCCCGATGTCGCAGAAGACAACATCCGGCTTGCGCTTGCGGGCGTTGGCGATGCCAGCGGGCCCATTGTATGCCACCTCGACCTCATGGTCGCTGAACTCGAGCGCCTCGCGCAGGCTGTCGGCCGCGTCGACGTTGTCCTCGATGATGAGCACGCGCCGGCGGCTCGGTGGGACCAGAGTGCGAGAGTGCACCGGCCCGTCGGCAGCAGCTTCCTCCAGCGCGAGCGGCAGCCACACGACGAACTCCGCCCCTTGGCCCGACCCAGCGCTGTGCGCGGCGATGGTGCCACCGTGGAGCTCGACCAGCCCTTTCACCAGCGCTAGCCCGAGGCCCAAGCCGCCCCTACTGCGATCGAGCGTGGTATCAGCCTGTGCGAATGGCTGGAACAAACGCGCCAGCATTTTTTGGTCCATGCCGATACCTGTGTCTGCAACACGAACAACGGCCCCCTTTGCCTCGCTGTCCGTGGACAGGGATAGGCGCACGTTGCCACCCGGCCCAGTGAACTTGGCAGCGTTCTGCAGGAGGTTGCCAACGATCTGCGCCAGCCGGTTCCAGTCTCCATTGACAAACACCGGCTTGCCAGCAGGCACAAACTCGATCTGCATCTCGTTCTTCTCGAACTGGGAGCCATGGTCATCCATCGCGCGCCGCACCAGTTCGTTGAGCTCCAATCGTTGTCGTTGCAGCGGGATCTTGTTGCGCGCAATCCTCGTCACGTCGAGCAGATCGTCAACCAAGCGAGCGAGCTGCCCGACTTGTCGGCCGACCACTGCCAGGGCACGACGCGCCTGTGCGCCGCCCGGAACCGCGTGGTGAAGAATGTAGAGGCTATTGGTTATGGGCGCGAGCGGATTGCGCAGCTCATGCGAAAGCATGGCCAAGAACTGATCCTTGTTGCGGTTCGCCTCGGCCAGCGCCCTCGCGGCCTCGCGGTAGCGCGCCTCGCTTTCTTGCAGCGCCTCCTCCGCGCGCTTGCGTTCCACCAGCGTCCAGGCCACATCGGCAAGATGCGAGACGATCTGGACGTCGCTCTCGGTGTAGTCGCTGGGTTTGTTGCCAACCCCGACGATGGCTACAATGGCATCCGATTGCATAATTGGCACGACCAGTTCGCGCGTGATGGGCACGTGTCCTTCGGGCAGCCCTTTGCGATGCGGAAGCGAGGCATAGTCGTTTTGGATCACCGGCCGTCGCTCTCGCACGCAGTCCACCCAGACACCAGCCTGGTCAATCGGGTAATGACTGCCTTGCCCCTTGGCTGAACAGAACTCCTTCGTGGTTCGCCTGGACCAGGCTGCCAGCGATAGCGAGTTCTGGTCAGATTCGACGAAGTGGTAGAAACCAATCGGGCTGTCGGTCAGGGCGCCGACCCGATCCAGCGTCTCCTGCAGCAGATCTTCGACAGAGTGCTCGGCGGCATATTCAAGCAGAGACATGCGGATCCGGAGCGTCTCTTCAATGCGTCGACGGTCGGAGATGTCGGTCAAGGCGGCACGACACTCGCGGCCGTGGTCATGCGCAGAAACGGCCTCGATGTGCACCCAGACTGGCGTGCTCTGCTCCGCACAAAGCGCTACATCGCAGACATGTTTGCCCTCCTTTTCGAAGACTTCTCGCAGAAAGGCGTTGACGGTGGGGCGCTGCTCAGGGGCAACAAACAGGCCGAAGCGCGCCCCTACCAGCCGCGAGCGTTCCAGTCCCAGCAGGCGTGCCCCGCTGAGATTCACCTGCCGAATCGCCCCGTCGCTATCGAGTGTCAGGTAGCCGATCGGCGCGAAGTCGTAGAGGTCGGAGTAACGTTCCAACCCCGCCTCCAATTCTGCCCGCGCCTCTTGCAGCTCCTGGTTCTGCAACTCCAGCTCGATCTGGTGAACCTGCAGCTCGTGCACGAGCCGCTGCGATTCTTCCAAGGTCTGGTGACCTGCGGCCTGCGGCCCTCTTCCCTTCTCCTCCAGCCGGGCTTCCGCTCGTGCGCGCAACTCCGCGGCGCCGGCCGGCGTGGTTTCCCGCTTCTTCATTGTCCCGCCCCCTGCTCTGATTGGGTTCCACGCAGGGTCGCCTCTAGCGTCTTGGCCTCGGTGATGTCAACAAACGTGATCACCACGCCATCGATGCGATTGTCGAGCGTGCGGTAGGGCATGATGCGCACGGTGAACCAGCGCCCGTCGCGGGTCGCAATCGGCTTCTCTTTGAAGACCAGGCTGCGCAGGACCTCGTGCGCAGCCTCGGCAAGCTCGGGGTAGATGAGGTCCGATGCCAGGTCGGTGATGGGCCGGCCCACGTCGCCCGGGATGAGCTTGATGATCTTGAGCATCTGGGGGGTGAAGCGCCGTACGTTCAGTGCATCGTCGAGGAACAGAGTGGCGATGTCGGTACTGTCGAGCAGGTTCCTCATGTCGTTGTTGGTCCGCGATAGCTCGTCCACTTTGGATTGCAGCTCGTGATTGAGGGTCTGCAGTTCCTCATTGAGGGACTGCATCTCCTCTTTGGACGTGGTCAGCTCCTCGTTGGTGCTTTGCAGCTCCTCATTGGTGGACTGCAGCTCCTCATTGGCCGACTTGAGCTCCTCCTGCGAGGTCTGCATCTGCTCGCGCGCAGTCTGCAGCTCATCGCGCACCTGCCGCAGCTCCTGCTCCTTGCGGGCCAGCGCGGCCGGCTGGATGGCGGTTCGCCTGTCCTTTCCCGCTGGTTTGCGCTCGGACAACGCCACATCTGTGAATACCACGATGACCATCCCTCGCAGCCCCTCTGGCTGCTGGACGGGCTCGATCACAACGTCCACGGCCTGGACCCCAGCGTTGCCTCTCAGCTTCACGCCGGCCAAGGCCACCGTGCGCCTCTCGCGCAGCGCCTTTGCGAAGGCCGCGCCGAGATCATAGCGCAGCTCCTCGCGGGCCATGGCGTAGATATTCCAGTTGGCTTTGCCCGCTGCGGGCTCCAGGTATTTGCCGGTCCGGCCGCTGATGAAAAGAATGTCGCCCTTGTCGTTGGTCAGCACAGCAGCCGGCAGGTAGCGCTGCAGGAGGAGCTGTTCTGCCAGCACCTGGATGTTGGGCGCGACTTTCTGTGTGCCGGTTTGCACCGTCTCAGGCACAGGCGGGCGCGCGGGAAAAGCTGCGGCAGGGAAGTCAAGCGGCTCGGTCTGCACAGCGCCATCCAGGCGGCGGAAGATCCGCGTCTTGCTGTCGAGCGGGGCAAAGAGGTCAGTGGCCGTGCCGATGGTCTCCGCGCTGCCCAGGAACAAGACGCCGCCAGGACCGAGGCTGTAATAAAAGAGTGGCAGCAGCTTCTTCTGCAGCTCGGGCGCCAGATAGATAAGAAGGTTGCGGCAGCTCAGGATGTCGAGCCGGGTGAAAGGCGGGTCCATGATCAGGTTCTGCGCGGCGAAGATCACCATTTCGCGAATTTCTTTGCCCACCTGGTAACCGTGTTCTTCCTGCACAAAGAACCGGCGCAGACGTTCGGCCGAAACATCGCCCGCAATGTTGGCCGGGTAGAGTCCCTGCCGGGCCCGGTCAATGGCGTCTTTGTCGAGGTCCGTGGCAAAGATCTGCAAGGAGAAGCCGCGGGCCGACTTCTCCTGGGCCAGCACCTCCTTGAAGATTATGGCCAGGGAATACGCTTCCTCTCCGGTCGAGCATGCCGGCACCCACGCGCGCAGGGCCCCACCGGCGGGATGCGCCGCCAGCGTCTCCGGGATGACCTTCTTGCGCAGGCACTCCCAGGCCGCCGGATCGCGGAAGAAGCTGGTCACGCCGATAAGCAGCTCCTTGAAGAGAAGCTGGGCTTCCAGGGGGCTCCCGTGCAGGTAACGGACATAGTCCGCGATGTTGTCGATCTGGTGCAGGCCCATACGCCGCTCGATCCGGCGGTACACGGTACTGCGTTTGTAGAGCGAGAAATCGTGTCCGGTCTGGCTGCGCAGAAGCACGCAAACTTTCTCGAGCGCACTCTGGGTCTTGCTGGTCAGCACCCGCTCGCGCACTTTGGCAAGCGGCGCGTGTGCAAGATAGGCGACGATCTTGCCGGCCAGTTCCTCGACTGGAGCGACGACATCGGCCAGCCCAGCGTCGATCACGCTGCGAGGCATGGCGTCGAACTTGGCCGAGGCCGGCGCCTGCACAAAAACCGCACCGGCCTGCTCCTTGATGGCCCGGACACCCAGGGTGCCGTCCGACCCCATGCCCGAGAGGATCACGCCGACGCTGCGGTCGCGCTGGTCATCGGCCAGGGAGCGAAGGAAGAAATCAATAGGTAGGCGCAGCCCGCGCGGCGCCACCGGTGCCAGCAGGTGCAACACCCCGTGCAGGATGGACATGTCGTGGTTGGGCGGAATCACGTAGACCCGGTCCGGCTCGACCCGCAGGCGGTCCTTGACCTGGACGACCTTCATGGGCGTGGATCGCGCGAGCAGTTCCACCAGCATCCCCTTGTGGGTGGGGTCCAGGTGCTGAACGACGACAAAGGCCATGCCACTGCCAGCGGGCAAGTGGCGCAGGAACTGCTCAAGGGCCTCCAATCCCCCGGCGGAGGCGCCAATGCCGACGATGGGGAATGAACCGACTTGCTCGCGACGGCGGGTGGGCAGCGGGGCGCTGTCGCGGGCTTTGCGCGTTGGCCTCGGATCCTCGGGCCTTTTCTTCGCAGCGTGCTTTCTCGGACGATTATGCACCTGTTTGCCCCAACGGTGACTGGAACCGCTGTTTCTTTCGCGGGGTACGAAGTCTACGGGACTCCCCCATCCTCGTCACGATGATTCACGGCTGAGTCGCGAACAGCTGCCTTCCTTGCTCCGCTCGATTGGCCAGGCGCATGGCCAGGTTGCTGCGCCGTTCCCGATTGCCAGCCGAGGACACGGCCACCGACCCCGTGGACACCGTGATGTCTGTCTAGTAGCATCAAGATGTGCGAACGACATTGACCCTCGACGAGGACGTTGCTGCCAAGCTGAAGGCCGAGTCGCGCAAGACCGGCCGGCCGTTCCGAGAGACCGTGAACGCCTGCCTGAGGGCTGGTCTCAGCGTGCGGAAGCAGGGTACCTCGGCCCGGCCGTTCCGCGTCAGGGCGCGCGCCATGGGGCTGCGCCCAGGGATCAACATTGACAAGGTGAGTGCCCTGCTTGACGAGCTGGAAGGGCCCGAGCACAAGTGAAACTTCCAGACGCCAACATTTTGCTGTACGCCTATGACCGTTCTTCTCCCTACAACGTGGGCGCGCGTGGCTGGCTGGAAGAGGCGCTGTCCGGGTCCACCCCGGTCGCGTTCTGTTGGCCGACGATTCTTGCCTTCATCCGCATCGCGACAAATGGCAGGGCCATCGTCCGACCGCTGGCGGTGAACGACGCACGCCAGATCGTGGAATCGTGGCTTGAGCAGCCCATCTCGACGGTCGTGTTGCCGACGGAGCGGCACTGGGCTCTTCTCTCCAGGCTGCTGACGTCTGGTCAGGCCAGCGGGCCGCTTGTCTCGGACGCCCACCTCGCCGCCTTGGCCATCGAGCATGGTGCCACACTCGCCACGAATGACCGCGACTTCGCGAGGTTTCCGGGCCTGCACGTCGAGTACCCTCTGATGGGCAGCTGAGACGGCCCCGAGGAGAACGACATGGAGAAGATGAGATGCCTGCGTCTACTGCTGCTCGGTGCCTTGGTCGGCATGAACCACGGGTGCAATGGAAGGGATAGCGGCAAGACCGGGGCGG
>Ga0182017_10002826_pt1 | contig 13047 bp, 11 predicted proteins | sample 712E3DmetaG_FD_120492 | JGI IMG/M metagenome (GOLD analysis project Ga0182017, IMG submission 120492) | Permafrost microbial communities from Stordalen Mire, Sweden - 712E3D metaG | ecosystem: Environmental > Terrestrial > Soil > Wetlands > Permafrost | place: Sweden: Stordalen | collected... | reverse complement strand
TCCAGCGCGAGTTCGAGCTGGAGTTCCCGCTCATCGAGGCCAACGCGGAGGCTGTACCGCTTCCCTCCGCTTCCTTCGACCTGGCGATCTCCGAGTACGGCGCGAGCATCTGGTGCGATCCCTACAGGTGGATTCCCGAAGCGAAGCGGTTGCTGCGACCGACCGGCCGGCTCGTCTTTCTCCGCAACTCGACGCTGCTGGTTCTCTGCAGCGACGACCAGGGGCAGGTGGGAGAAAAACTCGTGCGCCCGCAGGCCGGTTTGCACCGCTTCGACTGGGCGGACAACAGCGGCGAGAGTAGCGAGTTCCACCTCTCTCACGGAGATTGGATCGATCTGCTTCGTGAGACCGGTTTCGAGGTGGAGCGCCTCGTCGAGCTCTACGCTCCCGAGGGGGCGAGCACACACCCGTACTGGGACGGCGTCGGCGTCGAGTGGGCCAGTCGCTGGCCGGCCGAGGAGATCTGGGTCGTTCGAAAACCGTGAGCGGCCGTCCGCCCACTCCACTTCTGCTGGCTTCAACCTCGCCTCAGCGGCGCGCGATCCTGACCCAGCTCGGCATTCCCTTCGACGTCGCTGCCCCTCGCTACGAGGAGAAAGATGAGCCGGGCGCCGATTCGATCGAGCTGGTGCGAGCGCACGCGCTCGGGAAGGCGCGTTCGCTGGCCGACGACGCGGGTGGACGCCCGATCCTGGGCGTGGACACGACGGTCGTCTTAGGCAACGAGTTGTTCGGCAAGGCGGTGGGCGAGAGCGAGGCGAAAGCGATGCTCGCCCGGCTGGGCGGGCAAACGCACGAAGTGGTCTCGGGGCTGTGCCTGTTCGGTGACGGATGGGAAGAGCTGGCTCACGAGGTCACGCGTGTGACTTTCCGGGCACTGAGCGAGCGCGAGATCGCGGCCTATCTGGCCGCAGGCGAATGGCGGGAACGGGCGGGCGCCTACGCGATCCAGGGTCTCGGCGCGCGCCTTGTCGAGCGTATCGAGGGCGACTATCTGAACGTCGTCGGGCTTCCAGCCTCATTGCTCGTGGACCTCCTCGCAAAGCGCTATCCAGGCGCCTACGGGATCGGCTGACGCCGCCGCAGATGTCCGTTCGAGCCCGTGCCAAGCGCGAATCGCCTCTGCAAAAAGGAGCTTTTCCGGTCGTCCCGCGACCGTCGCTGACGCGCGACCAACCCTAGACCAGATAGACTCGGACGCCGCCATGGGCATCTTCAGCTCGGTCAGCGGCTTTGGGGGCCGCGACATGGCCGTCGACCTCGGAACGGCGAATACACTCGTCTACGTTCGGGGTCGCGGCATCGTACTTTCGGAACCTTCGGTGGTTGCGATCGACCAACGCACCGGAGAGGTGCACGCGGTCGGCGTCGAGGCCAAACGGATGCTCGGTCGCACGCCGGGAACGATCTCGGCCATCCGCCCGCTCAAAGACGGCGTCATCGCCGACTTCGACGTGACCGAGCAGATGTTGCGCCACTTCATCCAGAAGGTGCACCAGAATCGCTTCGCCCATCCACGCGTCGTCGTCTGCGTACCGAGCGGAGTGACCGGGGTCGAGAAGCGCGCGGTCGAGGAGGCGACGCTCTCTGCCGGCGCTCGCAAGGCCTACCTGATCGAGGAGCCGATGGCGGCCGCGATCGGCGCCGGGCTCCCGATCGCCGAGCCGGCCGGGAACATGATCGTGGACATCGGCGGCGGCACCAGCGAAGTGGCGATCATCTCGCTGGGCGGGATCGTCGTCTCGCAGAGCCTGCGCCTGGGCGGGGACGAGATGGACGAGGCGATCATCAACTACCTCAAACGTGAGTTCAAGCTCCTGATCGGCCACCAGACCGCGGAAGAGCTCAAGCTCGAGATCGGCACCGCCTATCCGCTTCGCGACGAGCTCCAGGCCGAGGTGCGAGGCCGCGACATGCTCACCGGTCTCCCCAAGACGGTGGTTATCTCTTCTGAGGAAGTACGCCAGGCGCTCGACGAGCCGGTCGTCCAGATCATCGACGCGATCCGCGCCACCCTCGACCGCACGCCTCCCGAACTGGCGGCCGACATCATGGACCGCGGTATCGTGCTTGCCGGCGGCGGCGCGCTCCTGACCGGCCTCGACGAGCGGCTTCGCCGTGAGACGCACATGCCGGTTCACGTCGCCGAGTCGCCGCTCACCTGTGTGGCGATCGGCTCCGGCAAGAGCCTGGAGGAGTTCGACGTGATCCATCGCAGCGCCCGCTCGCGGCGTAAGAACAGCCGGTACTAGCTCTGACCAAGCGTTCGTCCCGGCCCGTTGATCGGCGCTTAGTGTTGTCGCTCGGACTAGAATAACGCGCTTCGTGCCTCGCAACCGCACAGCAAAGCTGGCGGTCCTGCGCTCTGCAGAGCAGCGAGCTTCCGCCTCCTCAACGCTCGCTCGGGACCGAAAGACCATTCGACGCCGATTGATCGCCGTCGTGCTGGTGCTGCTCTCGCTCGTCCTTCTGACCATCTCCTTCCGCGAGTCCTCGAGCGGCCCGCTGCACCGCTTTCAGGGTTACGGAAGCGAGGTTACGCGACCCTTCCAGGTGGTCGCCGATCGTATCGCCCGGCCCTTCAAGGACGGCTACGGCTGGATGCACGACATGGCCAAGGCCAAGAAGAAAAACAAAGAGCTGCGCGCGCAGCTGGAAAAAGCGCAGCAACAGGCCGCGCAGTACAAGAACGACGCCGCCGAGGCCACGCGCCTGGGATCGATCCTCCGCTTCGAACGCTCGCCGCGCTTCCCTCAGGACTACGACCCGGTCAACTCCGAGGTCATGACTCCGCCCTCCGGCCCCTTCGAGCAGACGATCGTGATCGCCGGAGGCGAGAACCGCGAGATCAGGGTGGACGACTCCGTGATCAACGGGGACGGCCTGGTGGGGAGGATCTCCCAGGTTGGGCCCACGACCTCGAAGGTAACGCTCTTGAGCGACCCGAGCTTCGCCGTCTCGGCCCGCGACCTGTCGTCGACGACCGATGCGCAAGGGATCGTCCTCCATCCGGCGACCGGCAGCGACGTGCTCATGCTCGACGGAGTTAAGGTCGAACAAACGGTGAAGGAAGGCGATTCGATCGTCACCTCGGGCTGGCGCCGGCAAGATCTGAACTCGCTCTATCCGGCCGGGATCTCGATCGGTCGCATCACCAGCTACAGCCAAAGCGACGTCAACCCCGACAAGCAGATCCAGGTCGAGCCGAGCGTGGATTTCTCCTCACTCGACGCGGTCATCGTGCTGGTTCCGAAGACGAGGGGCGTGAACGGTCCGTGACGCCGGCGCTGAAGGCGGCCCCGATCGTCTTCGTCGCGGCGATCCTGCAGGGGAGCTGGTTCGCCGGTTTCTCGCTCGGACGCGGTAGTGCCGACCTCCTGCTCGTGACGATCGTCTCGCTAGCCCTTCTGCGCGGCTCCGTCTTCGGCGCGGTCGCCGGATTCGCGGCCGGGTTCTGCTACGACATCTCCGTCTTCGGGCAGCTCGGTTTGACCTCGCTGTTATTGACGCTCGCGGGCTTCTGGACCGGGCGCTACGGAGAGACGACCGGGCGCGATCGCGCTCACGCTCCCTTCCTCTCGGTCGCGGTGATCACGATTCTCTACGAGCTGGGCGGCCTTGTCGTCCGCTTCCTGCTTGGCCAGCCGGCACCCGCGTGGCGGCTTCTGTTCAACACTCTCCCCGGGGAGCTGCTACTGAACCTGATTCTGACCGCGCCTGTCTACATGGTCTGCCGCTGGGCGGTTCGGAAGAGGAGCGACGAAGAACGGGCGATTGAGGTGAGGCTACGTGCCTGAGATCCCCGGCCACGGCTCGTTCATTCCCGGCGATTCGCACACTCGTGAGCCCTGGCACCTCAACCAGCAGACGATCCTGCGCGCGGGGATTCTCGGTGCCATCGCCATCGCCCTGTTCGCCTTCCTTGCCATTCGCCTCTGGGCGCTTCAGGTCATCTCAGGCAACGAGTACCTGCGGATTGCCCAAGACAATCAGATCCGTACAGTGCGCCTGCAGGCTCCGCGCGGCTCGATCCTGGATCGGAACGGGCACATCCTGGTCGAGAACCGGCTCAGTCAATCCGTTCTCGTCTGGTACGCGGAATTACCCCGCAAGGGTGCCAGGCCGACACGCTACGACGTGCTCAGCAACCTCGCCCGCGTGCTCGGGATGTCTACGCGCAAGCTCAACCGCGAAGTCGAGAAGCGCAAGTCCGACCCCATGCGAGCGGTCGAAGTCGAGCAAGACGTCAGCCGCTGGAAGAGCGACTACATCCTCGAGCGCGCCGATCAGTTCCCCGGCGTCGAGATCGCGCCGCGTTACGTTCGCACCTATCCCCACAGCCCGCTTACCTCGCTCTCGCAGATCCTCGGCTACGTCGGCTCCGCAAGCCCGCAGCAGATAAAGAGCGATAAAACCGGCCAGATCAGACTCAACGACATCGTCGGTCAATCCGGCGTCGAGCTGGCTTTCGACACCAACCTGCGCGGAGAACCTGGCCTGGCGTCGCAGCGAATCGACTCGCAGGGCCATCCGCGCAGCGAGCTGATCCCGAACCCCGAGCCGCAACCCGGCGACACGGTCAGCTTGACGATCGATGCCAATCTCCAGTGGGCAGCCCAAAAGGCGCTCAAAGACGGCATCCAGACGGCTCGTAACTCGCTCTGCAAAGGCTGCTGGAACGCCAACGGCGGCGCGATCGTGGCGCTGGACGCCAACGATGGCGCGGTGCTCGCCATGGCCACCAGTCCGACCTACCCGGCTTCGGTGTACTCGGGACGCGTGACCACGAGCAAGCTGGCACGCTGGGGCCTGACGGCGGCAACCGCCGAAAAGAAGAACTATCCCGCCATCGACCGGGCCACGAGCGGTCTCTATCCGCCCGGCTCGACCTTCAAGCCGGTCACGGCGGTCGCAGCGATGCAGGCCGGCGTGCTCGATCCCAGCCAGAACCTGCCCTGCACCCCGAAGATGACGGTCAGTGGCCACACCTGGTTGAACTGGGATCCGAACGCCAACAGCATGATCAACCTGCCGACGGCGCTGGCGATCTCCTGCGACACGTACTTCTACCAGCTCGGCCGCTGGATCTACAGCCTGCCTCCGACCTCTGGGGAGCCGATTCAGTTCTGGGCCACGCAATTCGGCCTCGGTCAGCACACCAAGATCGAGGTCGGAGATCAGGCCGGCGTCGTGCCGACCAAGGCGTGGCAGCGGAAGCACTACAAGGCCCTCGAGGATCAACTGTGGAAGCCGGGCGACTCGCTCAACCTGGCGATCGGCCAGAAGGACTTGCAGGTGACGCCGCTTCAGATGGCTCGCCTCTACGCAGCGATCGCCACGGGCAAGCTCGTCTCCCCCCACCTGCTCTACTCGATCAAGCGCGACGGTAGGATCGTCGACGCCGGTGTGTCGAAGGCGCCGGCGACGATCAATCCCGGCGCGGTCTTCAACGAGCGCCTCCAGGCCATTCGTCAGGGGCTCGAGCTGGCCACCCACGACGTGAACGGCACCTCGCAGCCCGTCTTCGGCACGTTCCCGATCCCGATCGCCGGCAAGACGGGCACCGCCGAGAAGTGGTCGGAGCAGTACCACCGCATGTTCAACCAATCCTGGTGGTGTGGCTACGGGCCCGAGATCAAGCCGAAGATCGTCGTCTGCGCTGTGATCGAGAACGGCGGTCACGGCGGGGTGGCGGCCGCGCCGGCCGCGCGCGAGGTCTTCCAGGCCTACTTCCACGTCAAGAACAGCAGTTACCAGGCGGTAACGAACTCAGACTGATGCTCGAGACCGCGAAACCACTGGGCACCCCGATGTCGCACGCGCGTGAGCTTCCGCTGGCGGTGATGCTGCGCCAGCTCGACTGGATCTTGCTGATCGGGATCGCCGCACTGGTCGGTTATGGCCTCTGGGCCGTTGCCGGCGTCACCGCTCACGACGTCCCCGGCCAGCCTCATTACTACCTCGCCAAGCAGGAGTTCTACGTCGGTGTGGGGGCGTTCCTCTTCGTCCTTGCTGCGGCGCTCAGCCCCGAGCTCTACCGCCGGCACTGGCGCGTGCTCTACGTCGCCGCGATTCTGACCCTGGTGCTCGTTCCTCTGATCGGAGTCGCCAAGCGCGGCTCGCGGCGCTGGTTGCAGATCGGCAGCTTCCAGTTCCAGCCCTCGGAGTTCGCCAAGCTGCTGGTCTTACTCGCCCTGGGCGGCTTCCTGGCCGAGCGTGGACGCGCGCTTCGCGACCGAAGTACCGTCTTCGGCGTGCTGATCCTCGTCTCGATCCCGACCGCGCTCGTTTTCGCCCAGCCCGACTTCGGCACCGCGCTCGTCTACGCCGCGGTCACCGCCGCCGTGCTCCTGATCGCCGGCACGCGCTGGGCATACATGGCGGCGCTGGCGGGGGCGGCGCTGATCGGTTCCGTGCTCGTGCTCTGGGTCATGCCTGCGCTCGGCGTTCAGGTGCTCAAGCCCTACCAGAACGAGCGTCTAACAGGCTTCATTCACCCCAGCTACAACCCCCAAGGCGCCACCTACAACGTCGCCCAGTCGAAAGTGGCACTTGGAGCCGGCGGTCTACATGGACGCGGGGAGGTCGGCTCCACGCAGACCACGTTCGGCTTCCTGCCCGAGAACCACACCGATTTCATCTTCGCCTCGATCGGCGAGCAGCACGGCTTCGTCGGCACTTCGATCCTGCTCGGGCTCTACCTTTTCGTTGTCTGGCGCGGCCTGCGGGTGCTCGTCAACGCGAAAGACGGTTACCAGGCGGTGGTGATCGGTGGCATCGTCGCGATGCTCGTCTTCCAGGTTTTCGTCAACGTTGGCATGACGATGGGAATCGCGCCGATCACCGGGATCCCGCTGCCACTGGTTAGTGTCGGTGGCTCCTCGCTGTTCGCCAACCTGGCGGCGTTCGGAGTGCTGGTCGGCCTGCAGATGCGCGGCGAGAGCAGCCGGCGCAGGCTAAGGTAGCCCATGCCCGAGCGTCCGCCACTCTCCGCTCGCGCGTTGCTTCGCCTGGCGACCGAGCAGCGCGAGCTCGAGGCCCGCGAGGAGCGCCCGCTCGCCGTGGCGGGCACGCGCAAGCTCGTCTCGGCGTTGGTACGCGAACTGTCGCCGAACGCCGCTCCCGGTAGCGTCGTCCAGAACGGAGAGCTCGCACGGGCCGAAGCCGTCGTCTACGTGCTCGAAGGCGAGCCGAGCCGGACTGACGTTCACAAGCTCCGGGACGCCGGGCTGGAGCGCGTCCCGATCGTCTGCATCAGAATCGGCGAAGGCAGCGATCTCCTTCCCAACGTGCTTGCGACCGACGTCGTCAACGCCGAGAGCGCGGCGGACCTGCCCGTCGAGGAACTGGGGCGGATTCTCGCGCAGCGGCTCGAAGGGGGCTCGGTGGCACTGGCTGCTCGTATTCCCGCCCTGCGCGCAGGGATCTGCAGAGAGTTGATCCACCGTTCGGCTCGCCGCTCGGCTGCCGTCGGCGCCGCTGTCTTCATCCCGGCGCCCGATCTGCCGGCGCTCTACATCGAGCAGGCGCGGCTGATTCTGCAGCTCGGCTTCGCCTACGGTCGCCGGCTCGAGCCACTTCGCGCGGCCGAGCTCGTAGCGGTGCTCGTGGCCGGCCTTGGCCTTCGCCGGGTCGCCCGTGTGGTGCGGCGCGAGACGCTCTTCCCGTCCTGGGCCCTGCAGGGCTCGATCGCCTACGCCGGCACGCTCGCGCTCGGAGAGGCCGCGCTGGCGTACTTCTCGAACACCGGTCGCCAGGGCCCAACGGCCTAGGCGACGGGCACCAGCTCGGCGCGCCTGGCCCGGATCGCGTGCAGCCGCCCGCAAAGCCGCGCCCAGGCCCAGATCTCGACCTCGAAATAGCGCGATGGGGGCGCCTCGCGAGTTACCCGCAGATACTCGAACCAGGCGTCCGCCTCCTCGATCTCGAGCAGCTCGCGGACCTCGTCTTTCGATCGAATCGCTCTCATCCTGCCTTGGGCCGATCCTAGGACCGCTCTCGGACGGCGCCGGACCGGGAGTCGGCGTCCAACCCTGGTAGCCTTAGCTACGAGATGGAGTTTTTCCTCAGTCCGTGCAGCGCGATCTGCGCGCCCGCTTTCCGGGTGCCGCTCGCGCGCACTGATCCGAAAGTGAAGGTTTCCCTTGCCTCGTTGGTTCAAACGCCAGAAAGAAAGCGCTACAGAGAAGAAGGAGGCTTCCGCCCCCCCGGCGGCGGCGCCTCCGAAGCCAGCTGAGACTGCCCCTCCCGCACAGGCGGGAGCGCAGCGTCCCCGGCGCCACAGAGGAGGTCGCGGCGGCCGCGGAAGAAGCAAGAGGCCCGGTACCGAACAGCAGAAGCCCGGCACCGGGCAGCAGAAGTCCGAAAGCCAAACCGCACAGAAGCCCGAGGGCGCAGCTACACAGTCCTCACAAGCTTCCGAGCGGCGCGCCTCGTCGCGCCGCGATCGCGGCGGGCGCCGACGCCAACCTCCTCGCCGGGCACCGCTTCCGGCCGCCAAGCGCGAGCTGCTCGTATCGGTCGATGCCGGCGAGCGCCGTGTCGCCGTGCTCGAGGACGAGAAGGTTGCAGAGGTCTACCTCGAGCGCCCTGACCGCCACTCGATCGCCGGCAACGTCTACAAGGGCGCCGTCGACAACGTTCTGCCCGGGATGGAGGCAGCTTTCGTCGAGATCGGGCTGGAGAAGAACGGCTTCCTCTACGTCGACGAGATCGTCATACCCGAGCTCGAGGGCCGCGGCCAGGGCCGCAAGATCCAAGAGCTGATCCAGCGCGGCCAGGAGATCCTCGTCCAGGCGGTAAAGGATCCGATGAAAACCAAAGGTGCCCGTCTGACGACGGACATCTCGCTGCCCGGACGCTTCGTAGTCTTCGTCCCCAACGGCGAGGGGCTGGGCGTCTCCAGGCGCCTCCCCGACGAAGAGCGCTCGCGTCTGCGCGAGATCGTCAAGGCGCTCGAGCGTAAGAAGGGCGGAATTATCGTCCGCACCGCGGCCGAGGGCGCCTCGGCCGAGGACATCGAGCGCGACCTCGTCTTCCTCGAGCGACTCTGGAAGTCGATCCAGGACCGGGCAAAGGGGGTCAAAGCACCGGCGCTCGTCTACCAGGAGGCGGAGCTGCCGTTGCGCGTCACCCGCGACCTCTTTACCGGCGATTTCGAGCGCGCCTTCGTCGACCACGACCGCACCTACAAGCGCATCGTCGGCTACCTGAAGAAGACGTCTCCGCACATGGCCGAACGGGTCGTACGCTACAAGGAGCCGACGCCGCTGTTCGAGTCCTACGGCGTCGACGCCGAGATCCGCTCGACTCTCTCGCGTCGCGTCGACCTACCGTCGGGCGGCTACCTGGTCTTCGACTACGCCGAGGCCTTCACCGTCATCGACGTCAACACCGGCCGCTTCGTCGGCTCTCGCTCTCGCTCTTCCTCCGCTCGTCTCGAGGACACGATCACGAAGAACAACCTCGAAGCGGTCAAGGAGGTCGTGCGCCAACTCCGTCTGCGCGATGTCGGAGGCATCATCGTCATCGACTTCATCGACATGGCCAACCCGAAGAACCGGGCCGCCGTCGAGGAGGCGCTTCGCAACGAGCTCGAGCGCGACCGCACCAAGACCTACGTGGTCGAGATCTCGCCGCTCGGGCTGGTGGAGATGACGCGCCAGAACGTCACCGACGGGCCGCGAGAGATCCTGACCAAGCCCTGCCCGGTCTGTTCCGGCGACGGGATCGTCTTCTCCGAAGACTCGGCCGCGATCGATCTCGAGCGCCGCCTGCGCACTATCGCAGCCGGCTCGCGCAGCAAAGCTTTCCGTGTCGAGGCCAACGCCCGGGTGGCGAGCCTAATGATCGGGCCGGGCGCTGTCCGGCTGGCGGAGATCGAGGAGCGCAGTAAGCGCCGTTTCTTCCTGGAGCTGGTCGACAGCGATGCGCTCGACCACCTGGTTGTCGCGGCGGAGGGATCGGTCGAGGCGACGAAACCGGTCACGCCGGTGGAAGAGGGCGACGAGCTCGAGCTGACGCTGGTCGAAGTCGGGCTCTACGACAGCCACGCCGGAGTCGGCAAGGTCGGCGAGTACGAGGTGAACGTGCCCGGCGCGGCGGCGCTCGTCGGCAAGAAGGTGAAGGTTCGGATCGAGCGGGCGCTCAAAGACAGTGCCTACGCGACACTGACCGAGCTCGGTCAGGAGCCCTACCAGCCGCTCACAGCCGAGAGTGTGGCCGAGCGGCCGACACGTGCACCGGCGAAGAAGGCGCAGCCCAAGGCTCAAGCCGAGCCCACTCCGGCCGTCGAGACGCCCGTTGTCGTCGAGCCCGAGCGGCCACCCGTGACCACGGTCGCGGAGAGCTCGATCGTGGAGAGCGGGGCGGAGGAGGGACCGCCAAGGCCAAAGAAGCGCACCCGGCGCGGTTCTCGCGGCGGGCGCAGGCGGCACAAGCCCGCCCAGGCTGGAGGAGCCAACGCCGCGACCGGGGACGATGCTAGGGCAAGCACGGCGGCCACCGGTGCGCCCGCGGGCACCGCTGCCGAAACCGTACAACCCGAGAAGGCCGCGGTCACCGCTGCCGCTCCGGTACAACCCGAGAAGCCCGCGACCCGTCCGCCGGCGCAGAGACAGCGCGCTCCGCGTCCCGCCGCGAAAGCATACGTTCAAGCACCTACGCAGACACCTACGCAGGCACCTGCACAGCCGTCCGAAGCGGCGGGTACGTCAGCCCCGAGCTGGTCAGACCAGCCCGCGCCCGACGGGGGCGAGGCGCCGCGGCCGAAAAAGCGAACCCGGCGCGGCTCCCGCGGCGGGCGCAGGCGACGCAAACCATCCCAGGCCGGCGGCGCGGGAGCGACCGCCGGGACTACCTCCGCACCGGTTCCGGCTCCCGAGAAACCGGGCGAAACGGGTAGTCCGTAGAGAGGATTCTTCAACCGAAAACCGGGCCGTCTTGCTACTATGCGCCCCGGTTCGCGGGCAGCTGCCCGCGATTTGAGCGTCGAGGGACGAGATGAGCTACGCAGTTATCGCATCGGGTGGAAAGCAGTACGTCGTCCATGAGGGCGAGCGCCTGCTTGTCGACCGGCTTCCCCAGGACGAGGGAGCCGTTTTCGAGCCCGTCGTGCTGCTCGTCGATGCGGGCTCCTTGAACCTGAAGCCCGGAGCCGGCGCCGTCAGCGCCCGCATCCTCCGTCACACGCTCGGCACGAAGATCCGTATCGGCAAGTACAAGGCGAAGAAGGGCTACCGCCGCCACACCGGCTTCCGCGCCAAGCTCTCGCAGATCCAGATCGAGGCGATCGGCGCCGGCAAGGCGCCCGCCGCAGCCAAGACCGCGACGACCACCGCGGCGCCCGCGAAGCATCAAGCAGCCGAGCCGGTTGCGCCCAAGCCCGAGGCGAAAGCTCTGGCGAAACCGGCCGCCAAGCCCGCCGCGCCGAAAGTAGCCGCGGCCAAGGCTCCCGCCAAGTCGGCAGCCAAGAAGCCGGCAGCCAAGAAGCCGGCAGCCACCAAAGCTGCCACCAAGACGCCTGCCAAGGCTAAGGTTGAGGATGCGAAGAAGCCGGCTCCCAGGCGAGCGGCACCTCGTAAGAAGACGGAGCAATAGAAATGGCACATAAAAAAGGTCTCGGTTCCTCCAAGAACGGCCGCGATTCCGAGTCCAAACGGCTCGGCGTCAAGATCTTCTCCGGTCAGAAGGTCAAGGCCGGGATGATCATCGTGCGCCAGCGCGGCACCAGGTTCCACCCGGGCCCCGGCGTCGGTCTCGGCCGCGATCACACGATCTTCGCCATGCGCGAGGGCACGGTCGGCTTTCATCGCTCGGGCACACGCCGCTCGATCTCGGTCGATTCCTAGGGCTCGGTTGCGCAATCCGACTGGCGCCGGCGGCGTCTGGCGGCGAAGCTACCCTCATGAGCCCAGGCGGTAATAGCGACGAGCGCGGTACGCGCGAGTCACCTTTCCACGATCACGCCCGCGTTTTCGTCCAGGCCGGACGGGGCGGGGACGGCAGCCTCTCCTTCCGGCGCGAGAAGTTCGTACCCAGGGGCGGACCGGACGGTGGCGACGGTGGCGACGGTGGCGACATCGTCCTGATCGCCGATCCGGAGCTGCGCGACCTTTCCAAACTGCGCTCCCGGCACGAGATCAAAGCTGGTCGCGGCCGGCCGGGGCTCGGTCGCAACAAGCACGGCGCCGACGGAGCGATGGTCGAGCTACAGCTTCCGGTCGGCACTCAGATCTTTGACGAGGATGGCCAGCTGGTGGCCGACCTCGCCAGCGTCGGGGCACGCGTGATCGCCGCCCGCGGCGGGCGCGGGGGACGGGGGAACCGCCGCTTCGCCACACCGGTCAGGCGCACCCCCCGTTTCGCCGAGACGGGAGAGCCGGGCGACGAAAGCTGGCTCGACCTGCGCCTCAAGCTGGTCGTCGATGCGGCCCTGGCCGGACTCCCGAATGGCGGCAAATCCTCGCTCCTGCGCAGGATCTCGAACGCCAAGCCCAAGGTGGCCGACTATCCCTTCACCACGCTCGCGCCGGTGCTCGGCACCGTCGACGGTCCGGACGGTCGTCAGCTGACGGTCGCCGACATACCCGGGCTGATCGAGGGCGCGAGCGAAGGGCACGGGCTCGGGCACGAGTTCCTGGCCCACCTAGAGCGTGCGCGCCTCCTCATCCACGTCATCGACAGCTCAGAGGGCGATCCACTCGAGCGCTTCCGCGTGATCGACGCCGAGCTCGCCGCTTACGGCGCCGGTTTGGATGAGCGCTCGCAGATTGTTGTCCTGAACAAGGTCGACCTGGGCGCGCCGCCGCCCTTCGAGCTTCGTGACGAGCGGATCGCCGCCGTGATCGCTCTCTCCTGCGCGACCGGAGAAGGTGTGGGCGAGCTCAAGCAAGCACTCTTCCGCCTCTGTCCGCCCCGCCCCGAGCCGAGCGCGACAGAGGACGAAAGCATCGAGGGCTTGGCCGAGTTCCTCGTCTACCGGCCGCGCCCGCGTCAGCGGCGGCCATACCGCATCTATCGCACCGATCGCGGCTTCCGTATCGTCGG
>Ga0182017_10002821_pt1 | contig 13065 bp, 10 predicted proteins | sample 712E3DmetaG_FD_120492 | JGI IMG/M metagenome (GOLD analysis project Ga0182017, IMG submission 120492) | Permafrost microbial communities from Stordalen Mire, Sweden - 712E3D metaG | ecosystem: Environmental > Terrestrial > Soil > Wetlands > Permafrost | place: Sweden: Stordalen | collected... | reverse complement strand
GTTCATTGATTTACCTAACTTTCTTCTGATCTAAAAATTCTTATCTGGAACACAGCAAAAATTAATAGTATAGCAAACATTATAATTGACATAGCACTCGCTTTCCCCATTTCCAAATACTTAAATCCTGTTTCATATATCATATAGGTAAGCACTTTGGTTGCATTATTTGGCCCGCCGCCTGTCATAATATACATTGGCTCAAATGACTTAACGGCTGTTATAATAAATATTATTATTACAAATAGAAGAACAGGTTTCATAAGCGGAATGGTTATATGACGAAACAGTCTCCATTGATTTGCTCCGTCCAGTCTTGCTGCTTCATAGTATTCTTGAGGTATTGCTTGAAGACCAGCCAAATACATTACCATATAATATCCAGTACCCCTCCATACGGCAAGAATTATTATTCCTAACATTGCAAATCTATTATCTGTAAGCCAATTAATTTGCAAACCTAAAATTGCATTTAATGGACCATATGGTTGAAGAACTACCTTCCATATTATTGAGAGGGCTATTAAAGACATTACATTGGGTAGAAAATATATTGCTCTAAATAAATCTCTAAATAGAAATTTTGATCTTAGTATAAGTGCAAGAATAAAAGCTAATACCCATGTAAAAATAGCTGCACCAAAAACAAAAAATCCAGTTACCATCAAAGATTTTAGAAAAAGTTTACTTGTTAGCAAATCTGCATAATTCTTAAATAAAATAAAATTTTTATGTATAAGATCATATTTAAATAAACTGGTGTAAAAAGCATTAATCATCGGGTAAGTATTAAATATTAAAAAAAATATAAACGCTGGAGAGATAAATAAAATCCCCCAAATCATTCTTCGTTTTTTAAGGGTCAACTTATTAAATATCATCTTTATCCTTATTTAGAATTTAATATCATTCCAATTAGTTTTTTAAAAAGTGAGCTATTTATTTGTACAATTTAATAGCTCACTTTTCATTAGATTACTAATATTTCAGACTATTTTACTTCTATGAATTTAATATTTTATCAATTTCATCTTTTGCAGTTTTTAAAGATTCTTCAGCACTCATACCTTCAAGAAGTGTTCTTTGAACAGCTCTATGCATGGATGCTGCAATCTCCTGGAAATTATTAGCTCGCACCATATATTTACCTTTTGCCATATCCTTTAGAAAAATATCCATATAGGGCTTTGCCTTCGCAACTGGTGAGTCAAGCCACCCCAAACGTGGTTGAATATAGCCTTGAGTTTGCATCCAATATTCTTGCTGCTTAGTTGAATAGTCAAGAAATTTATATGCGGCATCTTTAACATTAGAATTTGCATTTACCATCCAACCAAGTGCGTAAACTGTTGTTGCTTCTTGAGTCCCACCATCAGTTTGAGGCAGAGGAACTACCATATAAGTTTTTTCGAGTGGAGTACCTGTAAATGTGGAAGGTGCCCATGGCCCAGTAATCCACATAGATAATTCTCCTGAGGCAAAATCATTATTGGGAGTAGCTGATGAATTCTGACCAACATTAGGATTGCCAGCTTTATAATCTGTTATCAAGCCTGTATAAGTTTTGAAAGCTTTAATAGCTTCTGGAGAATCAAGCAAGCATTTAGTACCATCCGCACTAAGAATAGATCCACCAACTTGTGCTAAGAACGCTGAGAAATCTATCATTGTCCATACGGGATCAAAAGAAGGAAGATCAAAGCCTTCCCTTGTCCAAGTACTACCTTTTACAATTTTTAATTTCTGGCCAATTTCTCCAACTTCTTTCCATGTTTTAGGATAATCTTTTGTAGGGTCTAAGCCTGCATCTTTAAATTGAGCTGGATTAATAAATAAGCTGAAAGTATTAAACTCAATTGGTACTCCATAAATTTTTCCATTAAATTTAAAACCTTCAAGACTTCCACTAATCCAATCCTTTTCCAGTGCTTCTACAGATGCATATCCAAGTGCAGTAGGATCTAGAGGAGCGACAACTCCTTTATTAACAAATGTTGGAACATCCCAGTCACCAATATCGAAAACATCTGGTCCTTTACCCGTACTTACTGCGGTCATTACTTTTGTTATATGATCAGTATAAGGTGTAGTTAAATAGTCTATCTTTATATTCGGATTTGCTACTTCAAAATCAGCAATTATTTTTTCAGTCGCCTTTTTAAGAGCTGGGTCTTCATGCTGCCAGAAAGTCAGAGTCACCTGTTTTTCAGCGGCTACCGCAGTTGTCCCAGCAGTTACAGTTGTCTCAGCGGCTACAGTTGTCTCAGCGGCTGCCGCAGTTGTCCCAGCAGCTACAGTTGTTTTGCAACCTGCTAGAGAAAAACTCGTAATTACCGTAATAACTAAGACCATAATAAAAAATAATGATAATATAGGTCTTTTTGACATTTTTTCTTCCTTTCTTAATATCCTTACTTTTTTTATTTTTTTTGGTAAAATTACTTGGAGATTTGTTTTTAGATATGGATGGACTGGTTCATTTTCTTAAAGCAAATCTCATTTTTTTCATAAGTCTCTCCTTTCATTGAATATAATTAGTTTCACTTTTAAAAAATTTTATTTAAGTCTCTCCTTTCTCGCATAAACTTAATAAACCCTCAATTATCTAAACCACAATTACCTCTACGCCTTCTTTGGCAATCTCGATTAAGTTATTCTTATCAGCTTTATCATCAGTAATAAGCACATCGATATCTTCAATACTTATTGATGTAATAAAAGCAGTAACACCGATTTTGGAATAATCACATAGAACAAATTTTTTTTCAGCAGCTGAAGCCATTGCATAACTGTCTTCTGCCGATTCCATATCAAATTTTGTCACACCGGCTTTTGCAGTTAGCCCTGCAGCTCCAATAAACACTTTTTTTACATGAAAACTTTGTCTTATAAAATCTGAGGTTTTATTCCCTGTACAATGATTACCCTTTCTTAAAATTCCTCCGATTACAATTACTTTTACTTCTTTTGCATCTTCCAATTCCAATGCAATATCAAGGCCATTTGTGATTATTGTTATATCTTTCAGTTCACTATCATGTTTTAACATTCTGACAAGTTCTAAATTAGTTGTGCCAATATCTAACATCAAAATGTCCCCGCTACTTATATACTCAATAGCCTTTTTAGCTATTCTTTCTTTTTCTTCAATATTTCTGGAAATTCTTGATTCGTATGAAAAAATCGATCCACTCAGGACAACACCTCCACATACTCTTCCAGTCCAACCATTTTTAGAAATTTCTTTTAGATCTCTTCGAATAGTAGCTTCTGAGGTATTTAATTGTTTACTAAGGTCAGCTATAGAAATTGATTTTTCTTTTTCGATGTTTTCCAAAATAAAACTATGTCTATATTTCGATTTTTTTATAACCATAATATTTATAAAATAGAATTAATAATTATTTAATGATAGCCTAAATTTTTAATTTTGCAAATATTTTTTCAAAAATTTAATTTTATAGATAATTTATGCAAATAGTATTGCAATAATAGTACTATTATGATTATAATATTACAAACAATACTTTATAATAAAAATAGCGTATCTTTATATATTGAGTTAAAAGAATAAAATCAGGAGGCAAAATTAAAAAATGAAATTAAAAAACAGGGTTGCCGTAATTACCGGTGCAGCGAAGGGGATCGGAATGTCTATAGCTTTAAAATTCGCAGAGGAAGGTTCCGATTTAGTTATTTGTGATATTGATTTGGATAGCCTTAAAAAAGTGGAAAACAGCATTAAAGAAATTGGCAGAGAAGTTTTAGCAGAAAAAGTTGATGTTACCAAAAAAGTTGAAATAGTTCATATGATAAAAAATGCTATTGCAAAATTTGGCAAGATTGACATTTTAGTTAATAATGCCGGAATTATGCTGCAAAATAAAATACTGGATATAACTGAAGAAGAGTGGGACATGACAATGCAGGTAAATCTGAAAAGCAGTTTTTTGTGCTCCCAGGCAATAATTAAACATATGATTGATAATAGATATGGAAGAATAATAAACATCGCTTCCCTTGCCGGACAACAGGGGGCACTTTTGGCAGGTGCAAGTTATGCAGCGTCTAAAGCCGGAGTTCTTGGTCTAACTAAAACTTTAGCTAAAGAAGTAGGGCAGTACAGAATTACTGTAAACGCTGTAGCTCCTGGGAATATCAATGCTGGCGTCACGCTTCTCTTTCCCAAAGAAGAAATAGAAAAATTAGAAAAGACAACGCCTATAAGGAGATACGGTGAACCCCAAGAAGTTGCCAATGTTGTTAGTTTTTTAGCTTCCGAAGAATCTTCATATATTAACGGAGCCACTATTAATATCAATGGCGGATTTTTTACAGGCTAAATATTTAGAGTTTTAATTAAAAAAAGGTAAAAAGTGTCATCTGAGTTGATAATTACATACGATATAGGGACTACTTCCTGTAAAACCCTTATTTTTGATTTGGAAGGTAATATAGTATCCAGTTCAGAAAAGGAATATGAGATCATTCATCCTGAAGCATTATGGGCAGAGCAGGACCCGGACGATTGGTGGAAAGCCATAGTCGATACTACTCAAGCTTGCCTTAAAAACCTAAATCATCTGGAGGTTAAAAGAATATCCGGCATCGGTCTTTGTTCTCAAAGGGAGAGTATTGTGCCTATTGATTCTAATGGAAAGAAACTGATGAATTGTATTTTGTGGATGGATCGCAGATCAATTCCGCAAAGTGAAGAAATTTCGTCTCATTTTGGTAAAAATGAAATATACAGTAAAACCGGAGTCATTCCAGACCCTTTATTTTCAGCTCCAAAATTGTATTGGATTGCTCAAAATAAAAAGGATATCCTGAACCAGACAAAATTTTTTCTTCAGCCAAAAGACTTTATTTGTTTTAAACTTACAGGCGAGATAAAAACAGATTATACTTTAGCCTCCAGAACCATGCTCTTTGATTTAAGATCACTTTCATGGTGGGAAGACATGCTAAAATTCATTCACGTTGATAAGTCACAGCTTCCTCCTGTTTATCCCCCTCATCATATAGCCGGAACATTGACTAGCCAAGCGGCTGATATTTTATCACTTTCAAAAAATATCCCTGTAATAATAGGGGCCGGTGATCGCCAATCGGAGGCATTGGGTGCCGGTATCTTTGATAACAAAAGAGCATTAGAATCAACCGGTACAGGAACCAATATTTCCTCTGCATCAGAGAGTTATTTAAAACTGAGCAATCAAATAATTTGCTCGAAACATGCTCTTGCAAAGTTCTGGCAATTTGAACAAGGCATCACTACTACCGGGGCCATTCTTAAATGGTTTAAAAATAATATTTTTACCGAACAGCAATTAAAAAAACCTGCAATTGAAGAAAATAACAATATATATTTAAAGATTGATAGTGAAATCAAAAAAAGCCCTCCCGGGGCAAACAAACTACTAATGCTCCCATATTTTCTAGGCAGGAAATCAGCAAAATGGAATCCTCATGCAAAGGGTGCAATATTTGGGCTCACTCTAAGCCATAAAACCAATGATATAGGAAGAAGTATATTAGAAGGAATTTCTTTTGAAATAAAATCCTGCCTGGATATTCTTGAAAGTATTGGAGTTCCAATTAAAGAAATTGTCGTAGTGGGAGGAGGGGCCAATAGTTCTGTCTGGAATCAAATTAAGGCAGACATAACAGGGAGAGCAATGACTGTTCCAAAAATTACTCAAGCAGCCTCACTGGGTGCAATGATATTGGCAGCAACCGGATTAGGAATAATAAATGATCCCATGAATGCAGCTATCAAGCTTAATCCCCCAATTAAAACATTTAAGCCCGATAAAATATTACATGGATATTACTGCCATTTATTTCAAATTTACACAAAATTATATGACTCTATTGATAATTTATTTGATGATTTAGATAAAATAGAAAGGCGCTACCATGACTGATTATGTATTTGAACCTGAAAAATTTTTTCCTTTAGACCTTCTAAATGAAATCACTGATATCAGGGTAAATAATCCAAAATTAATCGAAGAAGTATATAAAAAAAGAATAAAAAGAACCAGTCTTACTACAAATGGCAGATTAGCAATTCTTGCAGCAGATCACCCTGCCAGGATGGTTCTTAACATTGATAACGACCCTATCGCTATGGGTAACAGGCATGTGCTTCTTAGTAGAATTATCCGGGTCTTAGCATATTCTGATTTTGATGGAATAATGGCTGCCACTGATCTTATTGAAGAGCTTCTATTGGCTAATTACCTCACTGAAAGCAGAAATGGGATGAATTTTCTTGATAATAAACTATTAATTGGTTGTATGAATAGAGGTGGCTTACCGGAAACTGTTTTCGACCTTAACGATCGGATAACTTCCTATACGGCTGAATCTCTTTTTAACATGAATATGGATGGCGCCAAATTCATGTTCAGGTTAGACCCTGGCAATAGAGATTCCGGTGACACTATTGAATATGCTGCTCATGCTATTAATGCTTTAAACAAGTATAATTTGCCAATATTTTTAGAACCATTACCTGTGGATAAAATTGGCAGCAAATATATAGTTAATAAAGATCCTGAAAAATTAATAAAAATAATTGGCATAGCTGCCGCACTCGGCGATTCTTCAAGAAATATCTGGTTAAAAATTCCTTACTGTAATAATTTCGAAACAGTTATAAAATCCACCACCTGCCCAATTCTAATACTTGGTGGAGATAGCAAACCCAAGATCAGTATGCTTTTTGAAGAATTTTCCAATGGATTAAAGGCCGGTAAAAATATAAGGGGGGTACTTGCTGGAAGAAATATAACTTATTCTTTAAATAGCGATCCTGCTGTTATTGCCAGAACAATTACTAAAATCATTCATGACGATTACTCCGCTGAGCAGGCTGAGAAATATTTGGTTACTGCTTTAAACACAAAAAATAAGCTTCCTGAATGTATAATTTAATAAATTTATGATTAAAGAGGTATTGCATGATAGAGAAAAAACCCACTCGTGATGCATATGGCGAAGAATTAGTTGAACTTGGGAGGGAAAACCCAAATATAGTTGTTCTGGAAGCTGATATTTCAAAGTCTACAAAAACCTGTTATTTTGCAAAAGAGTTTCCCGAAAGATTTTTTAATGTAGGTGTCGCTGAGCAAAACGAAGCAATGGTAGCCGCGGGCCTTGCATCATGCGGTCTTATTCCTTTCATGTCTACATATGCCGTATTTGGCTCAATGAGATGCTGCGAGCAGATAAGAACATTTATATGCTATACAAATCTTAATGTAAAAATAGCAGTAAGCCATGGTGGGCTGACTCCCGGCAGCGACGGTGTTACTCATCAAGCTACTGAAGATATAGGGGTGCTTCGTTCTTTTCCGAACTTGACAATAATCATGCCTACAGATTTTAATATGACAAAAGCTGCAGTCAGGGCAGCAGTCAATCATATTGGCCCCGTCTATCTTCGTTTTACAAGAGATCCTGTTCCTGTTATTTACGGAAAAGATATGGATTTTAAAATAGGCAGAGCCATAAAGTTAAAGGAAGGGAAAGATGTCACAATAGTTTCACTTGGAGATATGGCGTGGTCTTCCCTGCAGGCTGCAGAAGTTCTGGAAAAAGATGGGATATCTGCAGAAGTCATTGATATGCCAACAGTAAAACCTGTTGATGAAGACGCTATCATAATTTCCGCAAGAAAGACCGGGGCTGTTGTAACTATAGAAGATCATCAGATAACGGGAGGCCTTGGCAGTGCTGTAGCAGAAGTGCTTGCAGAAAATTATCCGGTTCCGATGAAAAGGATAGGACTTAAGAATACATTTGCCCAGTCGGGTGAATATGAGCTGCTTCTAAAGAAGTACGGGCTTGGGATAGATGATATTGTTGAAGCTTCGATAAGTGTTATTAAGATGAAGGGATACAGACACTTGACAAAGATTGGAGACCACAGGGATTATGAAAGCAAATAATAATATAGTAAATAATAAATCACTTGATGAAACCATTACTTATTTAAAGGATGTTTCCAGGTCCTTAAGAATCGATGTACTGGATATGATACATAATGCAAAATCAGGCCATCCCGGTGGTTCCCTCTCATCTGCAGACATAGTTACTGCCCTGTATTTTCATTTTCTTAACATAGATCCCAAGAATCCAAGGTGGGAGGGCAGGGACAGGTTTATCATGAGTAAAGGTCATGCATGTCCCATATGGTATTCGGCTCTTGCAGAAAAAGGTTATTTTCCCAAAGAAGAATTACTAACACTTAGAAAAATAGATTCAATTCTCCAGGGCCATCCCGATATGAATAAAACCCCGGGAATAGATATGACTACAGGCTCACTGGGTAATGGATTGGGTGCAGGAGTAGGTATGGCACTTGCAGCGCGTGTTTTAAACAAGGAATACTTTACATATGTTTTAATTGGTTGTGGGGAAATGGATGAAGGAGTACTGTGGGAGTCGGCCATGTCTGCCTCTAAGTTTCATCTCGGAAGTTTAATAACAATACTGGACTACAACAAGCTTCAGATTGATGGTACAAATGATGAAGTAATGCCACTGGAACCTGTAGTTGATAAATGGGTTTCATTTAACTGGCATGTTCAAAGAATAAACGGACATAATTATCATGAAATTATCAGTTCAATTGAAACTGCAAAGAAAGTAATAGATAAACCGTCAATTATTGTAGCTGACACTATAAAAGGTAAAGGAGTATCTTTTATGGAAAATGTCTGTGACTGGCACGGGAAAGCTCCTGATGATAAGCAACATGCTGATGCTGTAAAGGAAATTAAAGACGTTAAAAATTAATAAAATAAATTATATGGATTTAAATATTATGGCAGAAAAATAAATATTATTACTGAGCAGAAAATTAAGTGGAAACCGTAATTCAAATTGAAAATCAAATAGCAGATAAAGAAAAAGAACTATAAAGAGAGGGATAATTAATGGTAAAAAAAGTGGCTTTAATTCATACAGGGTTTGCTCTGGTTGATGTGCTAAAAAATCTTTTCGATGAAATAATTCCTGATATTGAAATGGTAAACATATTAGATGACAGTCTTTTAAGGGAAGTGCTAAAAGAAGGAAAAGTTACAAAACCTGTTATAGAGAGGATGATCTCGTACTTTAAGTCGGCAGAGTATTATAAAGTGGATGCGATCTTGAATGTATGTTCCTCAGTAGGAGAAGTAGTTGATATTGCAAGAATGATAATAAATACTCCTATAATTAAGATAGATGAAAAAATGGCAGAGAGCGCTGTAGAAAAAGCTACAAATATAGGAGTTGCCGCAACACTTCAGAGTACACTTGATCCCACATGCAGACTGCTTGAGAAAAAAGCAAATGAAAATGGTAAAAAAATAGTTCTAACAAGAACATTATGCCCCGGTGCTTTTGAAGAACTCATGAATGGCAACTCTAAAAAACATGATGAAATTGTTCTTGATGCAATAAATAAATTATCTGGTCAGGTTGAGATAGTTGTTCTGGCACAAGGGTCTATGGCCAGACTGGCAGACAGTCTTAACCGAGAACTTTCATCCAGAGTGTTTTCAAGTTCAAGAAGTGGGGTACTTGAGGTAAAGAGGATATTGGAAGCTAAAAAAATGTGAATTCTGATAATATTATAAATAATTCGCATCATTTTTATTATGTTAAATATAAGAGAGACTGGCTGTTTTAGTCTTGCTGGCCTTTCATCAACTCTTCCAATTCGGCATGCAGTTTTTCCCATTGGCCCAACTTATCATCGAGCTCTTTTTTTCGTATTCCGTATCTTTCAAATATTGAATGGCCGGCATCTGCAAAATAAGAAATTTCCCCCGATGACTCTATCTGCTTTGACAATTCCCCCAGCTCGCTTTCCAGCTTCTCTATCGAGGTTTCACAAGTTACAATCTTTCCGGTCATCCTGCGCAGCATTTTTTGGAATTCTTTTTTTTCCAGGTAGACTTCTTTATTAATAGGGGCTTTTGCGCCACTATTTTTACTTTCACCTTCATTTTGTCGGGCTTCAAGCTGGCGAAGTGAATCTATTTTTTTCTTTTCAAGAAAATAACTTATTGGCCCAAGATACTCTGTCAGCTTGTGGTCCTTGAATTCATAGACTTTTTCAACCAGGCCATCTAAAAATTCCCTGTCATGTGATACCAGTACAAGCGTGCCTGTGAAATCGAGAAGCGCTTGTTTAAGTATATCTTTGGATCTCATATCCAGATGATTTGTCGGTTCATCAAGTATAAGAAAATTTAATGGCTCAAGCAGCAGTTTGACAAGTGCAAGCCTTGACCTTTCCCCGCCTGATAAAACCTTTACCTTCTTATCAATGTCATCAGACTTAAAAAGGAATGCACCGAGCAGCCCCCTGGTATTGGTACTGCCATCTGCAGCAGATGCCCTGTTTATAGTTTCAAAAACGGTTATATCCTCATCCATTAATTCATCCTGGTTTTGGGCAAAATATCCGGTCTTAACATTGTGGCCTGTTTTAAGACTTCCTGTAAAATCCAGGTTGCCGACCAGTATCCTAGACAGTGTAGTTTTGCCTTCCCCGTTTTTGCCAACAAATGCAACCCTTTCGCCACACCTTAAAACAAGGCTTATATTTTCAAGGACGTTCTTTTGGCCATAGCTTTTTGAAAGATCGACTGCATCAATTACAATATTTCCCGAACGGGGCGCAGCTCCAAACCTTATTTTTATTGATGACTTGTCCTCATCATCTATTTCTATCCGCTTTATTTTATCAAGCTGTTTTATCCTGGACTGTACCTGGACAGCTTTAGTGGCTTTATACCTGAACCGTTCAATGAACTTACCAGTGTCAGCAATAGACTTTTGCTGGTTTTTATATGCCGCCAATTGCTGCTGCCTGCGTTCATTCCTTAAAATGACATACCTGGAGTACGGCACCTTGTAGTCGTATATCTTTCCAAGCGAGACTTCGATTGTGCGGTTGGTGGCATTATCAAGAAAAGTCCTGTCATGCGAGATTATTACAGCAGCTCCGCGGTAATTTGCCAGGAAACTTTCGACCCACTGGATTGATTCGATATCGAGATGGTTTGTCGGCTCATCCAGGAGCAGCAAATCAGGCCGCTTTAAAAGTATCTTTGCCAGCTCTATGCGCATTCTCCAGCCGCCGGAAAACTGGCTTGTATTCCTTGACAAATCGGCCTGGCCAAAACCCAGCCCGAACAATGTCCTCTCAATCCGTTCATCTATTTTGGAAGCGCCCAATGCTTCTATATTTGCAGACATTTCAGACATTTTATCTGCAACTGCAAGATACTCGTCGGAATGATAGTCGCTGCTTTCCTCCAGCCGCCGGCTTAACGCAAAGACCTTTTTTTCAAGGTCAAGTATCTCAGAAAATGCGGTTTTGACTTCATTAAAAAGTGTCTTGCTGTCAACGAGTTTCATTTGCTGCGGCAGATACCCGAAAGTAATGTCAGATGGCTTTTCGATAGTACCGCTGTCAGGTGACTGCAGACCCTGGATAACTTTAAGCAGGGTGGTTTTTCCGGCTCCATTATTTCCAACCAGTCCTAACCTGTCTTTCGGACCTATCTGAAAAGAAATATCGTCCAGCAGTATGCGGCTGCCAAAACCTAATTTAACATGGTTAATGGATATCATGATTTACTTTTAATGCTTAAAATGCCTCTTGCCGGTAAAAACCATCGGGATGTTGTTTTTATTGCAAAGCTCTATTACGTCCTTGTCATGCACGGACCCGCCCGGCTGTATGATTGCGGTAATGCCTGCCTTTACGGCAATTTCTACGGCATCGGTAAAAGGAAAAAATGCATCTGATGCCAGCACAGAGCCTTTTGCATTGTCCCCGGCTTTTTCAGTCGCAAGCCTGGTTGAATCAACCCTGCTCATCTGGCCGGTGCCCACACCGGTGGTGGTCCTGTTTTTTGCAAGAAGTATAGCATTGGATTTTACATTTTTGATTATCTGCCATGCAAAGAGCATATCGTCTGTCTGACCTCTGGAAGGCTTGACTGAGGTCACAGTCTCCAGGTTTTCAGAGCCTGCCATTCCTTCATCAAGTTCCTGCACCAAAATTCCCCCATCAATGCCTTTTAAATCCAAATATCTTGATTTATATCCGGATGATTTAAGGGCCGAAAGGTGCTTTGCCAGATCAAAATTGATTTTTAGAACCCTTAAATTTTCTCTTGATTTAAGGATATTTAATGCTTCCATCTCAAAGTCAGGGGCAATCAGGACCTCGACAAATTTGTCAGACATGGATCTTGCAGCGTCAGATGTCCATATGCAGTTACATGCAACAACGCTGCCGTATGCAGATAACGGATCTGCAGCATGGGCATTTAGATATGCCTGCGTGACAGTCGCTGCAGAAGAAACACCGCAGGGATTATTATGCTTGATTATAGCAACAGTTGGCTCTTTAAATTCTTTGACAATTGCAAAAGCTGCATTTGTATCAAGTATATTGTTGTAGGAAAGTTCCTTTCCCTGAAGCTGAGCGCTTCCTGCAAGGCATTCATCGTCCGCGTCGGCATATCTGTAATAAGCGGCTTTCTGGTGGGGATTTTCACCGTATCTTAAGTCTTTTATCTTTTCAAACTTAAGGTTGATTGCTTTGTTGAAATTTCCTTCAGCGTCCCTTAAATCATTTACTCCTGATTCATCAATAAATTCATTCTCGACTTTTGTACAGTCGATTTTTAAATAATTCCTTACATAAACACCGGAATCTTTGTAATCTGTCTCTTTTAAACTGCTGTAGATGTTGCTTAAATAGTTAAATATCACACTGTCGTATTCGCAGGTGTGCTGGAAAGCTTTAATGCTTAAGGCAAAAAGGGTGGCCTGGCTTAAACATCCGTCATTGTTTTTAAGCTCGTCTGCAATTTTTTCATAATCTTCAGGGTCTGCTATTACTGCAACACTCTGGTGGTTTTTTGCGGCGCTTCTAAGCATCGTGGGCCCGCCGATATCAATATTCTCAATTGCTTCCTGCAGGGTTACGCCTTCTCTTGCAATTGTCTCCTTGAACGGATAAAGATTGACAACCACCAT
>Ga0182017_10002820_pt1 | contig 13066 bp, 10 predicted proteins | sample 712E3DmetaG_FD_120492 | JGI IMG/M metagenome (GOLD analysis project Ga0182017, IMG submission 120492) | Permafrost microbial communities from Stordalen Mire, Sweden - 712E3D metaG | ecosystem: Environmental > Terrestrial > Soil > Wetlands > Permafrost | place: Sweden: Stordalen | collected... | reverse complement strand
TGAAAGTGGAATTCTTCAAGAACAAGGAGCTATCAGGCGAGCCTTTCTTTACGAGACTTGATCAATTGACAAGCCCGAATTGGTTTCACAGTTCGCAAATCCCTTGCTTCAGCGGCTCATCGGAGATCTCTTCAATTCGATGGAGCGGCATCATCACGACGCCGGTCACCGGAGAGTTCGATTTCATGGTCAAGAGCGACGGCGGGTTTCGGTTGTCCGTAGAAGAAAATGTCATCATTCAGGGTTGGACAAATCACGAACCTACGACGAAGGAGAATCACGTTCACTTGGAGCAGGGGAAGCCGTACCGATTCACGTTTGAATTCTGTCGAAACTCGCGATGGCCCAAGCTGTCGGTGCAGTTGAAATTATTGAACAACGATCATTCCAAAAGAGCTGTCGCCCTTGCAAAGAATTCCGACCTTGTCATTTTTGTGGGAGGCATTTCGCCTCAGCTCGAGGAAGAAGAAATGCGCGTCGATTATGAAGGGTTTAAGGGAGGCGATAGAACAAACCTCAATCTCCCCGTTGTACAAGAGAAATTATTGAAGGAACTCCATGCCACAGGCACGCCCGTTGTGCTGGTTCTCACGAGCGGGAGCGCCTTGGCCGTCAATTGGGAAAAAGAGAATCTTCCAGCTATCGTGCAGCTCTGGTATCCCGGAGAGGAAGGGGGCATGGCATACGTGAGCCGTTTTCTTCGGCAAGTGTGGAGGAAGCATCGCAGGGTTCCGATTTCGAAAGCTCTCTTTGCTTCTTTCTCTGGCATCAGAGAAAGAAGAGAGGAGTATATCTACTCAAACTGAGATACTTCCTAAGTTTAGCATAAGATGAGCGAGTGAAACAGGAAGTTGTTGTGCGGGAGGAAATTCTTTGAATCCACATCACAGATAACGATCGACGTCATACCCAGGACGAACATCGTCAATGGGATGCTCTACTCCTTCCCCCCGTGGCAACCCTCACGTCACTTATTCAAAACTCTCGTCGACTCTCTGACGATGAATTCCGTTTCCAAGACTATATGCTCCATCGGCAGAAGTGTAGCAGCTTCGATATTCCTGATCAGTATTTCGGCCGCCCTCATTCCGATCTCGTGCTGTGGAGCCCGAATTGTCGTCAGCGGAACGGGGTAGATCTGCGCGTAGTAAATATCATCGTTTCCGATGATCGAAATATCGTCGGGAACGCGAATCTTCAATTGCTTTAGAGCTGTCATGACGGCAAGTGCCTGGTGATCGTTAAAGCAGACGATGGCAGTAGGATAATCTTCGGGCTTTTTGTCTTTGAAATACTCCAGCGTTTTGCCGAAACTTTCATCATAATGGGAGCCGACAGAAACAATCATCTCTTTGTTAAAGACCAGAGTACTTTCGCTGAACGCATCACGGAATCCCTCGATGCGCTCCTGGGTGTGGGACGAGAGGGGCGGACCGGCAAAATGCACAATGCGCGTGTGGCCGCTGTCGATGAGGTATTTCACGGCTTTCTTGATCGCTTTCAGGTTGTCGATCGCGACCACATTCGCCTGAATTCCCTTCACGTCCTCCAGCAAAACAAAAGGGTAATTGATCATCTTGAGTTTGAACAGATGCTCTATTTCCGCCGTGCCCGCGACGATGGGAGCGATGATGGTCCCTTTGATATCCTTTGCCGAAAAGAGATGGGAAAATTTCTTCTCGCATTCATGATCATCATCCGAACTCGTGACAATGACGGAATACCCTTTACTATTTGCGTACTCCTTTACCCCGGTCGCGATCGCTGTGTAGAATGGATAGTTCAAATCTTTAATAATGATCCCGATGCTCTTGTCCTGGTTGCCGTTTTTTAGGTTTCTGGCAATTCCCTTCGGGCGAAAGTTTAGTTCCTTCATTACCGCCAGGATATGATCTCTCGTAGCCGGTTTCACCGTATTTTTTGCGTTGATGACTGCAGAAACCGTTCCTTTCGACACTCCGGTTCGTTTAGCAACGTCTTCTATTGTTATTCTCTTCATGTGAGTTTTCGGTACTTCGTATTGGGAAGTGCCCCGTTAGTGTGAATCATTGGTTTTCACTGAGGCTTCGAAATTGATCGAATTGGGCGCCTGACCATGTTAGAATGTCTTTCCGACAATCCGTTTGCATGAGTTAAGATTACAAATGTCGATTTCAAACGAGGAGGCTGCGGCACAAAGTGTTTCATTTTGGCCACTGAATAAAGGGTGTTTCGCTGCACCGTGGAAATAGCGGGAATTGCCGGATGCATCGAGTTTCAAAGATGCCACACCAAGGTAGGACATTTTTCCGCATAGTCAAATCTTTTGAATTGGCAATAAACTGTCACAAAGCCGCTCCGGTGCCAATGAAAGCCCGCATCCGGTATACCATTCTATTTGTAGACCTCATCATCTCCGGAATATTCAAACCAATCGTAAGCGGCAACGCTGTTACTCTCTTTTCCCTGCGAAGTTGTATACATCGCATACATACAGCCGACGAACCCTCCCGCAACTCTCGTACTGAGGAACTTTGCATCGATGCTGTCTTTGAGCACGATCCATTGGCCGGAATTGTAAGCATAAGAGAATGAATACACGTCTTCCTTGGCTTCAATTTTCAGCAGCAGTTCGCCCTCTCTCTGATCCTTCCCGATCGGCGAGGATGCGATCAATTCCATACCGCTCGTGGAATTTCCGTTGCTGCCCGATCTGTAAAGCTGGATCACCGGTTTGCTTTCCTCAGATGATTTGCATAGGAAGTAGAAGTGCTTTTCATTCTGAAAGACCAGCAGCCCCGCCTTTTCGTTTTCTGCTTTCGGATTGAAAACCAGGGCAGTGCTGGCAGATCCGCTCAGGTGTTGCTGACGCCGGCCCAGGAAACTCGGATTCATGTTGCCGGTGCACGTCTCTGGTCTCAGGCTTATCGAGAGGAAGCCCGGCTTCTGCGTCAAATCGAACCATTGTTGATGAGGCGTCCTTAGGAAGACCCAGTTGAGGTTCAGCTCCTTTGAATCGAACTCGTCCCTGGTCCGGAAATTTCCGCTCGTCGGAATGTCAAGCGAATCTGTTGCCGGCCGTACTGGATAAGGGTAATGATACTGGACCTCTTCATGTCCGGGATTGATCGTAGGCCAGCCGTCATTCCAACGTACCGGAGCCAGGAATGTTTCCCGCCCAGTGTTGTAGTATTCTCCCTCGTACGGACGGTAGGGACGACAACCAAGGAACACGGCCCACCAGTCACCCGATTCAGTTTGCACAAAATCTGCATGGCCCGTCGAAGTGATTGCGAACGCTCTTTTGGGATTCAGTGTACGTTGGGTGAGAATTGGATTGTTCTGATACGAAACGTACGGACCATTGACATTCGTACTCTTGAAAACAACTTCAGAGTGTTGGTCGGCGGTTCCCCCTTCGGCGGCAATCAGGTAGTACGCGCCGTCTTTTTTAAAGATGTGTGGCCCCTCAATCCAGACCGGTTTTTTTTCGATGTCGGTTCCGCCGTTGATGAGTATCAACTCTTCCTCTTTCACTTTGAGACTTACTGGATCAAACTCACGAATCCTTATCGTCCTGTGTCCATCGTAGAGGGGCTTGTTGCCCGGGGAAATGCTGTTGTAGATGATATACGCTTTGCCATCATCATCAAAAAACAATGAAGGGTCTATCCCGTTAATTTGGGGCAGCCAGAATGGGTTCGACCAAGGACCTGCGGGATTCTTTGATGTGACGACGAAATTTCCGCCGATGTCGATCAGGGTACATGTTACGTAGAAGAATCCGTTGTGATATCGTATCGCCGGCGCAAAGATCCCGCGCGAGACACCCTGTCCGTCTAAGTTCAATTGTTCGGGCCGATTCAAAACGTACCCGATCATATTCCAGTGTACCAAATCTCTGCTGTGGAACACCGTTATCCCCGGGAAATAGGAGAACGTAGAATTTACGAGGTAGTAGTCATTCCCCACTCGGCAAACGCTCGGGTCGGGATAAAAACCGGCGATGATTGGATTAGTGAAGCCCGGAGCACTCTGGCCAAACGAACACTCATGCGCACCCGAAAGCGCAAGCAAAAAAAGAACGACGAAGCGTAATGGATGTATGTTCAACGATTGTTATTCTCCCTTCTCATTGACCGTGAGACTAGCGGACCACAAAGATTCTCAATAGCTCACTATTTGATTTTCTCGACGAATTGCTGACCGTTGAATTGTTCCAGCTGAAAACCGGTCACCTTTCCCTTACCATCTTTCTTGAAATGAACGTACAGATATTGGCCTTTGAGATAGAAGTCTTTCTCGCTCTCTGCCAGAACCGGAATTCTTGTGCCGTCGGGGGCCAAGGCAATTAGCTGGTTGTTTTCTTGCAGAACCTCTATCTTCATCTCGGCGTTTACCTGGTACGTCCCCACATACTGATCGAGGATCGCAGGATCGACGGTCACGGAGGGTTTGGCGAAAACAAATTGTAGCCCTCGTGTGTACCCTTCGGCTTTCCCTCCCGAATGCCCGCTTCCTTCGATCACCCGTGTCTCTATTTCCAACCCGTCAAACTTTTTTGTCCTCAAACGATCGGCATATTTCTCAAAAGAACTCTCGTTGCCTTCCAGGCCGCCGACCGCCATGAACAATCTGACCGGAAACTGAGACTTTTTTGGCGCGTAGTTCTTTTCGTAGTTGTCGATGACTTCGTTGCCCCATCCGATGGCAGGACTGGTTAGCACATAACGGTTGAACAATGCTGTTTCCTGGAAAAGAGCGTAGAGAGTAAAAAGGCCGCCGAGTGAACTTCCCATGAGCGTCCGGTCGTCTTTCTTCGTTCGGTATCGTGTATCGATAAACGGAATCAGTTCTTTCTTGATGCACTCCAGGAACTTCGGCGCGTTCCCCGATTGGGGCGCCTGGGGTATCGCCGATGGAGTAAGATCTCTTGCCCTGAGGAAATCGTAGTTAGGGTTATTTCCACCCCAGGCAATGCCTACTACGATAGCTCCCGGAACAAAACCATCATAGTACTGCTCGCCGAAAATCGCATTGAGCAAAGGAAAATCCCACTGCCCATCCAGGAGGTAAATGACAGGGAACGATTTGGAGGTATCCTGGTAGTCCCTTGGAATATTCACGTACAGGTTAAATTCTTGCCCAACGATGGAAGAAGTGAAATGAAGGGACTGTGTTCCAGCGATCTCGACCACCGGGGGAGATAAGAGAGAATCATCACGGCTCGGCTGAGCGGTCGACGTTTCAAACTGAAGAACTGTGAACAATATGACAGAAAGGGCGCAGAAATGGGAGAAATGATGAAATGGTTTAGGAAACATCGGTCTCATAGTTATATGACTCCACGGAAAATGATCGTTTGAAAGGATTATCGTCAGCCTTGTTTCACTCTTTCGTTTTGGCCTCAACGTGTATAGCATCCATCTCAAAAACCTTCGGGTAATGCCATTCCTCCAAAGGAATCCCTTTGGGACGAGCGGAGCGAGTGCCGAAAGTATTCTCCCGCCACTCACGAAGTGAAGCCTTTGGCAAAAACGGCGGGATCAGAATGTCAATTCAGAACATTTTTTGAGATACTTTTCAATCAATGCTGCTCCACCAGAAAGTTGTGACATGCATTTGCGGCTTCGCCACCGTGCCACGCGGCTCTGGCCACCAGCGACGCTCCGGTCATCGCATCTCCCGCGACGAAGATTCCCGGAACAGACGTGACATACTTGCCGTTGGTCTTGATATTCCCCTTCTCATCCAGAGCGACTTTCAGATCCTCCGTGAGCTTGCTGTGCTCGACATGCAGGAAGCCCATTGCCAAAAACACCAGGTCGACATCCAGTGTGAATTCAGAACCGGGTGTCTCACTCATCACCCAGCTTCCTTCTGTTCCATTCCTTTTCCAATCCAACCGCACAAAATGTCCAGCCGAAAGCCTGCCGTCAACACCGGAAAAGTTTTTTGTCCCGACAGACCAATCACGAACACACCCTTCCTCATGAGACGAGGAGTTCCTTAGAATTTTCGGCCAATCGGGCCAGTCAGGATTGAACGGCTTGTCCCATTCCAGCGGTTTTGGGAGTATCTCGAATTGGTACACTTTCTTTGCCCCCTGGCGGATCGCGGTGCCGGCACAATCGTTCCCGGTATCCCCTCCTCCGATGACAAGCACATTCTTGTCTTCGGCCCAAATAATCTCCTCCTTCTTCTTGACTCCGGCAACGTACAAGTTGGATTGTCTAAGGTAATCCATCGCTTGATGAACTCCGGCGAGTTCCCGCCCGAGCACACGCAAGTCACGTGCCTGGCCGGCTCCTTGAGTCAATACGATAGCGTCGAACCCCATCAGCAGATCCTGAGCCGAAATATCCTTGCCGACATCTACGCCCGTCTCGAAGCAAATCCCCTCTTGTTCCAGTTGCGCCAGTCGTCTGTCGAGAACCCACTTCTCCAACTTAAAGTCGGGAATGCCGTAACGCAGAATGCCTCCCAGCTTATCTGACTTCTCGAAGACACGTACACTATGTCCGAACCGCCGAAGGTTCTGTGCCGCCGTCAACCCGGCAGGCCCGGATCCTATGATCGCCACTCGCTTATTTGTCTCGACGGAAGGAGGGCGGGAAACTACCCAACCGTTTTCAAAGGCCCGTTCTGCGAGGAATAATTCGATCTGTCGAATGGAGACCGGGCTGATATTGACCGATAGTGTGCAGGCGGCTTCGCAGAGACCGGGACATACTCTAGCCATAATTTCCGGAAAGTTGCTGGTCAGTTCGAGCTGTTCGTACGCATTTTTCCATTGGCGGCGATAGACAAAATCGTTCCAGTTTGGTATGACGTTGTGCAGCGGACACCCAAGCCAATGACAAAACGGAACACCGCAATCCATACAGCGTGCTCCTTGCTGGATCGCGTCTTTTTCGGAGAGGAGATTGACAAACTCACGATAGTCGTGAATGCGTTCAATGACTGAACGATAGGTTGGATCGGTTCGCGGATATTCAAGAAAGCCGCCTGCTTTTCCCATACGATGTGCCCCTTCGCTGTTGTGAGTCCAACCCGATTGGAGATGTTCCATCGGGTCGGACAAGTGAAGACAAAGCTATAGCTTTACTTTGTCAATTCTTGCGGTGAAGTAGATAACTCTCGGGCGGGCCGAGAGAACTTGGTTTCACGCCGCCGGCATCGACCACGATCTTTTGCAGTGCGACCCCGGGCTGAACCATCCAGAATTTCAGCGTATGGACGCCCGGGCTATGTATGTTATGATGTGAACTTGATACGTTAATATTGTTTGCTACCCATTGCTCCCATGTCCGGTTCGAATTGTCCGCGTTCATGATAATTGTCTGCGGGGAATCTTCATCGAAGGAGATGGCATACCGCAACCCTTGATCATTATGAAAATTAAGCGTGGGTGATAGATACACCTTCACACTCACCTCGCCCGCGCTGAAAAGATACATTGTATATTCAAGTCGCGGGCTTTTTCCTTCCGGCGTCCGGGACGGCGACGTCACCGGCACGGGTGTCATTGCAGAAAGAGTCCGTCCCAATCCGGGAATTCTCAGCCAGCTAACGGGCTGTGCCTCAACGGCCCTGGAATAGTGTTCGGCCTCGACCGAGACACAACCGTTGCTTTCGACAAATTCATGGACGCTATCTTGTTGCGGGAACGACGGGTTGTTAATGGATGCATGGGGAATGATACGCCCTTTGCGCGGGCCTGTTACGGTAATCGCCGCGTGTTGCTTTCCTGCCGGTCCTTTTTTCCAATCTACGCTGATCCAAAGGCGCTCTTCCGAACCGATCCTTCCCTTGGCTTTGTTCGCCTTGAGCCACGGCTTCTCCATTTTCACTGAGTACGAGAATGGAGTTTTGCCGCGGTTGAATACTTCAATGTAATACGATTGCCGGTTAAACCGATCAAACTCGGGAAGCAACGCATCGGCGCTATCGCCGGGCCACGAAGTAGATCGGCCCTCTATTGCGATTCCCATCTCCGCGGCGGCGGGCACTTTGATTCTCTTCAACCCGGGCAAATCATTCTTGTCGGGCTGCTGCCAGTATGTATACCCGATGTGCGTTTGGTCCATCATGTGATTCCATTTCCCCCCCGCCATGACCCCGTTATAATAATACGAAATTGTCGAGTCTTTGTCGAATAGTTCATGTGCTTTTTGAGCCAGGCTGTTTGTTGCGGCGCGACCCTCTTTTGCATAGAGGCGGTTCTTCGCCACGGTCACGTAGAGATCATTCAGATTCGAGCATGCAAGAACGGGATGAAGGACGAGTTGATAGTATGCATCTCTGCTTTCGGGGGGGAGTGCATCATAAATATGCTGAGCCTTTGCGGCCAGCGCGCTGTAGGCAGCGACAACCGTCTCGGCTTCCCTGTAATCGACTAAACTATAGGTCTCGGGGGAGAGCATCTCCGGTTTCCGCCGCGCGTTAAACTTGGTATACGATGTCAAGATATCGGCTATGTCAACCGCGTGTTCTTTGCCGAATTGCTCTTCTGCCCAACGTCGGGTGTATTCTGGCAAGTGCTCGGCCGGCCATTCCTCGGGCTTCCATGCGTAATCCAGGAAGAACTGTGTCGGAAATTCCATCGGCTTGATATCGTCAACGTTGACAAGCCAGATTTGCCTGGCGCCAGAGGCGTATGCCAGGTGCATTTGTTCCCAGACTCTTGCAATCTGGTTTGTGTTCAACCACTTGTAGTTTCTTGGTCCCCCGACGTAGTCGTAGTGATAATGGTTACATCGTCGGGAACGCGCATCCCCTTGTCGTAATAATCTTGCACTTCCTTGTACAGCGCCCAATCTTGGGGGATCGTTGCGATATCTTTGCCCGTTACCGAGCCAAGAATGTCACGCTGGTCTTTAACAATCCTTTCGAGCATGGCGATATTTGATCCTACCGTCATCGGCATATCGCCGTCACCCCTCATGCCGATCGTTACGACGCTCTCGTACGAGCCCATCCTCTTGATCCCCTTCGTCTAAAAATCTCTGAGGACGCTGTCGTTCTTTTCATAGTTCCATGGACCGTTGCCGAACCGCCGCCATTCATCCTGAGCACGCATCATCGGCTCATGATGAGACGTACCGATGACGACACCATATTCATCAGCCAGGCGGGGATTCATCGGATCGTCGTCGTAGAATGCTTTTCCCCACATCGCCGGCCATAAGTAATTCCCTTTCAGTCGAAGGACCAGCTCGAACACGTGTTCACAGAACGCACTGTTGAACCCACCGAATTTTTCGTTAGCCCAGCCCGAGAGCGCCGGCGCCTCATCGTGATGAATCTTCCCCGGTACTTTACCGCAGGCTCGCCTTGTGTGTGCCGGCCCGCGAGCACTTAGAGGTTTGCCTTGTGCCGCACAGGTACATCCGTCCACCAATACCAGGCAGAATAGAGCATCATCAGCACGATGTACGTTACGTAGACATACACAAGTTTTCCGCCTGAAGTGAAATCAGGCGTGACGAACGCAAGAAATCCCATGATGCCGAACGGGACTGCGGTCCAAAGAATCCACGGCGGAACTTTCCCCACTTGGTTTTCGTCCTGTGCGCAACGACACCCATGATCGGGTCGAAGATTGCATCCCACACGCGCACAACTACCAATAGGGTCCCCACCGCTGCCGCAGTAATTCCGAACGTGTCGGTGTAGAATGCAAGCTGGAACATCACCATGGTTTGGAAGATGAAGTACGCAGCGGTATCGCCGAGAGCGTAACCGACTTTTTCTTTTAGAGAGAGTTTTTCCGCAATTGTTGGCACAGGTTCTCTGAAGAATTCAGAATGAACGAATAATGACCTAATTGCAGGGGTTAGATCTTATGTTTGAAGGCGGGAATATTTCAAATCACATTCAACACGACTCTTGTCAGATCCTGGTCACGTGAAGAGTTTCCGACCATGATCTCGAAGTCGCCGGCCTCGACACCGAATTCTTTGTCGATGTTGGTGAAGGACAAATGTTCCGGCGAGATCGTGAAAGCCAGTGTCTGGGAGTCTCCCGGTTTCAGGCTGATTTTTTTGAACCCTTTCAGTTCCTTTACGGGACGAGTCACGGAGCTCACGATATCGCGAATGTAAACCTGAACAACTTCTTCGCCTGCGCGGCCGCCGGTATTCTTGACGTCGACGAGAACTTTTGTCGATTCGTCAACCCGGATGATAGGCTTTTCAAGCCGAATATTCGTGAAGCGGAACGACGAATAGCTCAACCCGTAGCCGAACGGATAGAGGGGAGAGATGTCGTCGAAAAGATAGCCTCGGCGGGCGGAGGGTTTATGATTGTAGTAGCATGGTATGTGTCCGACCGACCGCGGGATCGATATCGGCAGTTTCCCTCCCGGGTTGAAATCTCCAAAGAGAACATCCGCGACCGCCGTTCCGGTCTCTTGTCCCAGATACCAGCATTCAACGATCGCAGGGACATGACTCGCAACGTAGGCAATCGAATTTGGCCGGCCGCTGAAGATAAGGACCACCACCGGTTTGCCGGTTTCCACCACCGCCTTGACAAGTTCATTCTGCATACCGAACAACTCAAGACTGGCCCTGTCGCCCAGATGGACATTGCTCCAGGCTTCCCGGGAGGTCTGCTCGTTGTCCCCAACAACCAGAATCACGGTGTCCGCTTTCTGGGCGGTAGTAACGGCATCTGCAATGAGTTTTCGGTTTTCTGCAGGATCCGGAAGCGTCACCGCGTCTTCATCCCAGGCGCCCCCGACCGTATTCTTACATCCCTCGCTATAGAGGATGGTAAGGTCGCCCCCTACTTTCTCCTTAATTCCCTGCAATACCGAAGTAAAGTATTTCGGCTTGCCGCTGTAGCCGCCCAACAGTCGGCGGTCTGCGTTCGGACCGATCACCGCCAGCGTTTTGCCCCCCTTTTTCCCGAGAGGCAAGAGCCCCCCTTCATTTTTCAGAAGTGTGATCGTCTCATGCGCAGCGCGGAGGGCAATACTTCTGTTCTCCTCGATCCTGCGTTCATGTCGAACGGCATCCGGCGTGATGTATGGATCGTCGAATAAACCGATCAGGAATTTATATTTCAAGAGCGCGGCCACCATTTCATCAATCGCGGACTCTGCAACAGTCCCCTCTTGCACCAGCCTTACGAGGCTGGGATAACAATCCGGGTCCGGAAGTTCGATGTTGACCCCGGCGTTGATCGAGAGTATTGCCGCTTCATATTTATCCGCCGCGACGGCATGGCTTACGCTGTCTGCTTTTCCCTTCAACTCCGTGATCGCGTAATAATCCGAAACGATAAATCCCTCAAAGCCCCATTCACCCCGCAGGACATCACGCAGGAGCCACCGGTTTGCATGCGACGGAATTCCGTCAATTTCGTTGTAGGAAGCCATCACGCTCATCGCGTTCCCCTTTTTGATGACCTCCTTGAATGGAAAGAGAAATGTGTCTCGTAAAAGCCGCTCGGAAAAATTTCCGGGACCGCAGTTGGATCCTGATTCCGGTTGCCCGTGCGCGGCAAAATGCTTAAGCGTGGCAATAAGGTGTTTCTTGTCGGAAAACGTGCCATCGCCCTGAAATCCATTCACGGCCGATACACCCATCTGTGAAACGAGGTACGGATCTTCGCCAAAAGTTTCCTCCACCCGGCCCCAGCGAGGGTCACGTGCGACGTCGACAACGGGGGTCAGCGCTTGATGAGCTCCCCGAGCCCGGGTTTCCTCAGCAATGGCGGAATAGATTTCTTCGACAAGCTGTGGATTGAAGGTTGAGGCCAATCCGATCGGCTGGGGATAACTCGTGGCATCTTTCGCGGCAAGACCGTGGAGACACTCCTCGTGGAATATCGCAGGGATACCGAGGCGGGTTCTCTCGACAAAGAATTTCTGCAGACTGTTCGAAAGTTCTGCCATTTGCGTTGCATCTTGACCGCCTCCCGTATCGCTTATTCTTCCAATCTGACCGATACCGTCTTTGAGATAGTGACCCATTCTTTTGAGATCGAGCTTACCCGCTTCATCGAAGAGTATCGTCTTCTTCTGTCCCCAGATGCAGAGCATCTGAGCTACTTTTTCTTCGAGCGTCATACGGGACAACAAATCGGCGACCCGATCGTCGGCAGGCAGCTTTGAGTTCTTGTAATCGAGCTGGTCGAGCTGGTCTACTGGTGCGGTGTTCGAGAGTTTTTCTATCATCGTCAGAATCTGTAGGCACTAAAGCGGGATGCGTGCAAAATAAAATCGGGCTATCACGCGGCATGTGGGTCTGTCTGAACGGAGTTCCCCAGGAACCACCCGATCTCAAGTTGTCACGGGCAGACCCTGTACTCGTCCCAGCGCCGAGTGCATCAATACAATGTCTTCGATCTCTCAGACAAGAGTCGGAAACGCAGCCCAATTACCTCATGGCACAGCGATCTTTGTTTCTCTATTTAATGGGTTAAATAATTATTGAACCGTTTCAATTGTAAATAACTAGTAACTCAAAGGCAAGGAGAAAAAAAGATATTTCCTGTAATCTCTTTTCTGGTGATACCGAATTATCGACTTCTAGCCTCCTAAAAAGGAGTGCGACGGCCCAGACGGCAGACTCTTCATGCCAGACAAGGAGACTGAGATTTGAACCCGGCGCATCCTTTTTCCGTTGCCATTTTCCTTGAGACAAGAAGCAAAACTACCAGTAATTATGCACACTTCTGCGAATGTGGCGGTCATAGATAGAGCGGACTTGAGCCATCGCTTCGTCAGAAATTGGCGGCAATTCCACCGATGCCGCGTTCTCTTCTTCCTGTTGCTTTCGCTTTGCACCGGGTATCGCGCACGATACAGCATCAAACATCAAGATCCAGCGGAGGGCAAACTGAGCGAGATTCGCACCTGGAGGACAGATAGATCTGAGTTCATCAACTGCCTTAAGACTTGACGTGAAGTCGACGCCGGAGAAAGTTTCGCCCCGGTCGAAGGCTTCCCCTTGCCGGTTAAAATTCCGGTGATCCTCCGTATCGAATTGAGAATCATGTTTGAATTTCCCTGTGAGCAGTCCGGAAGCCAGAGGAACCCGTGCCAATACTCCGACTTCTCTTTTCTTTGCCTGCT
>Ga0182017_10002819_pt1 | contig 13067 bp, 7 predicted proteins | sample 712E3DmetaG_FD_120492 | JGI IMG/M metagenome (GOLD analysis project Ga0182017, IMG submission 120492) | Permafrost microbial communities from Stordalen Mire, Sweden - 712E3D metaG | ecosystem: Environmental > Terrestrial > Soil > Wetlands > Permafrost | place: Sweden: Stordalen | collected... | reverse complement strand
GCTGTCGGTCCACCGGTGGAATTCTTTCATATCGGAAAAGTGCGAAGTGTCGTACCGGAATCCGTACCAGTAATCAACATGCCAGCACATATCGAGAATGATCGCATCGATCGGAATCCGTTCTTTGCGGAACCGTGCGACAATCCGCCGATAATCGTTTTCGTTATAATCTTTCCAGCGGGAATAGATAAATCCGAGCGACCATTTGGGGAGCATCGGAACGCTGCCCGCCAGTGAAAAAAAGTCGCTGAAGGCCTGTTTATAATTGTGTCCGTATCCGAGTACGTACAGCTCGGTCCAGGAATTTCCCGATTTGTAAAAATAGAGAGTGTCCGGAGTATGTGTTAAAACCGTAAAGCCGCGGCGGCTGAGTATTCCGTTCGGGATCGGATGCGGTGCGGGTTTCGAGCCGACATCGTTCTGTTCGCTGTAATGAATATTTCCTTTGCAATTATCGAGAGATCCAATTACACCGCCGAGATTGGACGTATCGCTGCTGTCGAGACTGCTAAGCGTAAAACCGCCCGGCATGGAAACCGTGATGCCTCCCCGGGTAATTTCGCGATCCGGAGAAAAGACGACGGTCATCGAGTCCGTTTCAATAACGACGATGCCGTTTTGTTCTGTTGTTGTCACGTGCATTTTCGGAAAACTCAAATTGACGACTCCCAGATCGGTGATATCGGGATACCTGTGATTTATTTCCTTCTGGATGCGAATCATGGTCGGAGTCAGGATTTGAATTCGCATTCCCGGAACGAAAACGGAATTATCCGCGGCAGTAAGAATCCCTGCAAAACAGGCAAAATGGAACAGTGTAAAAAGCAAAACGCAAAAGATTTTTTGGATGATTTTCATAGACAGTACATGACTTTTAAAAAGATGCTGGAGACGCGGACGAAAAGTCGGTTCCGATTTGTATCTCATTCTAAAACGGATTCGCGGCATCTATTTTCAACTCATGAGTTCTCGTCCACGCCTCTAAAATTTCACAAAAGATACGTCCATTTTTATTATTTATCCATTTTTTTTCAAGGGAAGATGAAAAAGAGTTCTTTCGTTCGTAGTCCTTGGTTCGTAGTTCTTGGCTATTAGCCACTCTTTCCCCATTCTATATTCTAAATTCTGAATATTGAATTCTCTTTCTTGCTTCCCCTTTCTATTTTCTTTACCTTGAGCGTTATGACGAGCGGGAAAAAAAATATCGCCATCCTCGGTTCTACCGGTTCTATCGGCCAAAACAGTCTTCAGGTTATTGCCAACCTCCCGGATCGGTTTCGTGTCACGTATTTGACCACGAATACGAATATAGATATTCTCGAGCAGCAAATTGAAAAATTTCATCCGCAGGGAGTTGTTGTTCTGAATAAGCAATATGCAGATGCCCTCCGCTCCCGAATCGGTGATGTGAAAATTCTCTCCGGTTCCGACGGATTGCTGGAGATCGCCAGGAGGGACGATGTGGACATTGTGATCAACTCCTTAGTCGGATTTGCCGGTTTACTGCCCACTATCGAGGCGATTCAACACCGCAAGGATATCGCTCTGGCGAACAAAGAAACACTCGTTGCCGGCGGAGAGTTGATTACCGCCATGGTCAAAGAATACGGCGTAAAACTTGTGCCGATCGACAGCGAGCATAGCGCAATACAGCAGTGTCTTGCCGGGGAAGATCGATCGGCAATTGCAAAAATAATTTTAACGGCCTCAGGCGGTCCGTTTCTGCATACACCGCTGGAAAAATTCCGCGGCATTACCGTACAGGAAGCGCTCAATCATCCGAATTGGAAAATGGGGAACAAGATTACGATCGATTCGGCAACTCTCATGAATAAAGGCCTTGAAGTGATCGAAGCGCGCTGGCTCTTCGATGTTCCGGCCGAACAAATAGACGTTGTCATTCATCCCCAGTCCATCATTCATTCGATGGTGGAATTTGTGGACGGGTCCATTAAAGCGCAATTGGGATTACCGGATATGAAAATTCCAATCCAGTATGCCCTGACGTATCCGGAACGCGTGCCGCTTCCCGGCGGGCGCATCAATTTTCCGCAATTGCATTCGATGACTTTTTTTTATCCTGATAAAGAAAAATTCCGGTGTCTGCCGCTGGCATATGAAGCGCTTGCGATTGGAGGCACGGCGTCTGCCATTATGAATGCGGCGAACGAGGTCGCTGTGCAGGCGTTTTTGGAAAGAAAACTTGCTTTCGATAAAATCGCAGAACTGATTGAACAAGCGCTGCACCGGATGCCCAACCACAGGATGCCCGAGCTTGGACATATTATAGAAGCCGATGCCGAAACGCGAAAACTTGTCCGAACTTTATTCTAATCACTCTTGTTGATATGTGAGAAGTCTGCATGCAAATCCTCAGCACAATATTTTATTTCATAATCACCATAGGCGTGTTGGTTCTCGTACACGAATTCGGCCATTTTATTGCGGCAATTTCACTCGGTATGCGCGCCGACGTGTTTGCCGTCGGCATGGGCAGCAGGTTGTTCGGCTGGAATAAAAAAACCGGATTTTCCTTTGGAACACTTCGCAGTGATGTCGATCTTGATGGAAATACGGATTACCGGGTTTCACTTTTTCCCATCGGCGGGTACGTAAAAATTGCCGGAATGATCGACGAAAGTATGGATACGGAATTTTTGAAACATGAACCACAGCCATGGGAGTTTCGCTCAAAGCCGATCTGGAAGCGCGCCGTTGTTCTTTCTGCCGGCGTGATCATGAACGTAATTCTTGCCGTTGCAATTTTCTGGGGCATTATTTATCAACAGGGAAAAGACATTCGTCCTGTTACCGAAATCGGTTATATTGCGCCGGGAAGTCCTGCAGAGAAATTCGGTTTGCGCGTCTCCGATAAAATACTTGCACTGAACGATAAACCGGTAAAGCAATGGGATGAAATAGAAAGCTTGTTGTACACAGAATCCGTCGGCAGCGATCTGACGTTCCATATCGAACGCAGCGGAACACCGGTTATAATTTTCATCAAACGTACCTCTGTTCCGGATCTTACCGAGCAGCGCTTCGGAATTTTACCGACCGGACTTGTCCCTGTTGTTGCGGCGGTTGATGCCGGTAAGCCGGCCGGAATGATCGGACTTCAGCCGAACGATACAATTCTTGGTGTCAACGATGCGCCTGTGAGTTATGGTTCGCTGTCGGAATTGATAAAAGCGCATGCAGACAAGGAAATGATGCTCGTATGGAAACGCGGCGACCAGCGGATGGAAAAGAAGGTAACGCCGACACACGAGGGACGCATCGGTATCTCACTTGAAGCCGGTTATACGGGAACGGTTTTGCATCTCCAATACGGCTTTTTTGAAGCGCTGCCCGTAGGAATTAAAGAGGTCACGCTGACAAGTCAATTATTTCTCGACAATATTTATCAAATTATAGCCGGCAGGGCTTCATTCAGCAAATCTTTGGGCGGGCCGGTCAAAATAGCTCAAATGGCCAGCCGTTCTGCAGAAAACGGATTAACGGCATTTCTAGGTTTTTTGGCGATCCTCAGCATCAGTCTGGCCTTATTGAATATACTGCCGTTTCCCGCCCTGGACGGCGGGCACCTGGTTTTCCTGGCCTATGAAGGAATTTTTAGAAAACAAATACCGGATAATATAAAAATCGGAATTCAAAGCGTAGGTTTTTTCCTTTTATTGGCGTTTATGGCGTTTGTTGTGTATAATGACGTTGTGAATTTTTAATTTCCAATTGTGACTTTTGTCAACGCCTCTTATGGGAAAACTATTATTTTATAATAGTGTCATCCACCAAGTATAGGAGACTTTGTAATGAATATCTGCCGGAAAAACCTTCTCTTTCTGTTCGCTTGCCTGGGAATTCTTATGCTTCCCGGTTTGATCTCAGCACAGATCAAAAGCGTTGATGTAAATCTCCAGTTCACAGACTATGATGTTATGTATCTCACCGACTTTGTCAATGTTCGAACACAGAAATTGAATCCGAATATCTCCGCCATTTCAATGGATATGACCGTAACCAATCCCGCCGGCGGCAGCGGAAAAATTTATGTAGCGATTAAAGCTATGATCAAACTTCAAGGAGATAATTCTTTTTCCGAACTGGTGGAAGGAAGAACCAACGTGTTCTCGATCAATGGAACGCGATCGCTGGCAGCGCGGGATTTTGCAAGAGGAAATAGCGATATCTATATCATCGATAACGGTTATATCTTGAATGACGCTGTAAAAACCCGCCTGGAAAATTTGGCAACTACAATTACGACGGCTCCCCCGGGCGTCTATCAGGTCATGATGACCGTTTATAATGAATCAGGACAACAAGTCGGCGGCACATCAAAAACCATTACGGTTTCCATCTCGACGCCGGATCAGGTTCTTGTGGAAATATCAAATCCGGCGAATGGAAGCTTTTCCACAAATCTAGCTCCGACTTTCAACTGGACAACGCAGGCATCCGGCGTGTATGTGAAAGTCTTCGAGGTCGGCGCTAACCATCATTCGCCGCAGGACGCTTTGACGGGAAGCAACCCCTGTCTTATTCGTCAATTGAACGGAGTTTCATCGCTGACATATCCGTCGGATGCACAGCGCCAGCTGCAGCAGGAGAAAGCATACGTTCTTCAGGTGAGCGCTATCGTCACCACGAACCGCGGAGAAGTCGATCAGGCAAGCCTGCCGGTCGTGTTTAGAATTACCGACGATAAAACGGGAAAAATACTGGATAATTTTTTTAGCGTACTCGGCGGTGCGGCAGGAACGACGTATTCAACATTGCGTTCTGATCCGGCTAATTGGGTTGTATGGCGGACATATGGAGGCATCACGCTGGATGGATCGACGATAACCGAAACCGATTTGCAAAGCATTTTGAATGCGCTGTCGATGCAGACCGATACAAAAATTCAACTCAGCGTCGAAAACCAATAAGGCATGCAGAAGGAGAATCAAATGGAAAAGAAAAGAATATTCATCGCAATCTTCTGTCTGCTCGGTTTGCTGATGCTGGGGCAGACAAAGAAGAACGATACCAGGGATATTTCTGCATACGTTATTAAGGTCATCAATAACGTCAACATGCGCACGCCGACAACGGGGTGGCAAAAAGCAGTTCCGCTCAATACGCTGAAGTCCGGATATGAATTGAGAACCGAAAAAGGTTCGCTTGCTATGATCCTTTTTGCAGACCAATCGAAATTGATCATTCGAGAGAAATCGATTGTGACGATAAAAGGAGAAGTCAAGGGAAAAGAAATCATCAGCCGCAGCGTACAAATGGACCGCGGCGACATGATTTTCAACGTCAAAAAAGCCGAGACAGAACAGTTTCGCTTTTCTTCCCCGATTTCCGTCGCATCCATCCGCGGAACTCAGGGAGATTACAGCACCGGCGGCGATGCGGATTCTTTGACCATTGCAGAAGGGCTTGCTGATTTTTCCAATTCTTTGTCCGGAAAAAGGCAGCCCATCGGTTCAGGTCAGACCGGTATCGCCGACAGCAGCGGAAATCTCAATGTAGGTTCAGCTTATTCCCATTCCTTGAGACGTATAAAAGACATTCAAAGCGAGGGAGGATACGGAGAATCCGATACATCGAAACCGCTGGGATTGTTGGCTCCGGACTTCGGCCATCTACTTTCAAAACATTCTTCAAATGTCCGTATTGATCTGGCTTCTATGCAGGGAAAAGCGGCCGGCGTACACATCTTCTACCGGAAACAAGGCGATCCCCTGTTTATCGATCTTGCCTTGACAGTAACGGGTCAAACAGCGGCGGGAAGATTGCCCGCTGAAACGGTAAAATACCCGCGTTTGGAATATTATCTTTCGATACAAACAACGGACGGTTCGACCCTCGTGCTTCCCGAGAACGGAACGACTGCTCCAGTGTCCGTTGCAGTTGAGGGTGTAAGGCATGAATTACGCATCCCCGGACAAACCGGTTCGCTGCAGGAAAAAGTAGTCGTTTTGCATTGGACCGATTGAGCTTGTGCTTCAGGCAATGCTGTTTTATACGCAGCGTTTTTTGACGGCGGGAAAAATTCCCCGCCGTCGCTTCTTTATAAAATAACACGTATTTTTTTAAAACGCAGAGAACCACCACTCATGAGGCGATGAATGATTCTGCTTACCTTAAAAAAAAATGCAGCCGCAATCTTTATCTGCAGTTTGATTTACGTTTCCTTTCTTAAGGCACAGACAAGTCCGTATGTCGTCGAAACAAAAGTCTCTACAGCGACGGAAAATGAACCTGCATCTATCAGCGTCGAATTAGCGCAAAACACTCAAATCCAGCAGGTTGTTATTCATTACAGGCAATTCGGTGAATCCGAATATACGGAAGCGGATATGTTGGTCTCCGGTCGTATAGCGGTGGCGACAATTCCGGCAAAATTTATCCAGCCGCCGTATGTTGAATATTATATCGAAATGCATTTGACCAGCGGACCTGCGGCTTTTTTCCCTACGGAGAATCCGCTTGACAATCCGCTGAAATTTTCCGTCAAAGGAGCGGATCCAAAAGATGCAGAGGTTCGTTTCTTGAGCCCGGAATCGGGAGAAACGGTCGCGGCGGAAGATGTTGCAGTCGCCATTTCTTTGATGTTTGCCTCCGATGCAGTCGATAAGAATAAAACGAAACTTTTTGTCGACAATATCGACATAACGAAAGAAACAATTTTTTCCGACGATGTCATTCTCTATAATCCAAATTCCGCCGGGCGTTCACTTTTGCTTGGTACGCATTCATTCGCCGTCGTTTTATACGATACGACCGGGAAGGTGTACTATCGAAAAGAACAGAGTTTTAATCTTTCTTCTTCCATCGCGATCCAGGGAGAGAAAGCAGCCGTCAGGATCAGTACGAACGGTCAGATTGAATACCGAAATGAAAAAATAGATTCCGCGACAACCACATATTTGCGCGGCGATCTTCATGCAAACGGAACGTATAATTCATTAGCATTCGGCGCCGATCTCCATGTTACCAATGAAGACAAGGCGGACCGGCAGCCCCAAAACAGATACTCGGCCTTTCTGCAGGATGGAGATATATTTAAGGTGCAGTTCGGTGATGCGTATCCTGTCTTTCCTTCACTTTTCGTCAGCGGGAAACGTGTTCGCGGATTAACCGGTTCGCTCAAACTTGGTTTTTTTAATGTCGATGTGTCATGGGGACAAATCAACCGCCCGGTTGAAGGAACTGTTCTCAAAGATACAATCTATGGAGATTCATCCACGGCGTCGGCGCGGCCGAAAGAAGCGAAACTAGTAGACAGCCTGGAATATCAGCTCTTTCAGTCCGGTACGTATGCAAGAAATTTTCTTGCCGTGCGGACAAGCTTCGGCAGCGGGGAAAATTTTCAATGGGGTCTGTCGTTTGTCAAATCTAAAGACGATACATCCTCGATCGTATACGGCACCTATCCGGAAGAAAATCTCGTAGTTGGAACCGACCTGCTCCTGGCAGCCGATGATCAAAAAGTGAAATGGACGAGTCAGGTTGCTTTCAGCGAAACGAACAAGGATATCTCCGGCGGCAGCTGGAATGACATCGATTTTAAACAACTTGGATCCGGAAAATCGGATTCCGCAAGTGTTGTCAACGATTACATCAATACTGCCCATATCGCCCGGAATTTTATTACTGTGAACGACCAATTATGGCCGGCAAATCCTATGGGTCCAACAGTCCCGTCGCTGGCAGTAGAGTCCGAGCTGACCCTTAACTATCTTAACAATTTTTTGCGTGTGTTCGGTTTTCGCCGGGGAAGCACATATATTTCATTCGGCAACGACTATGTCCAGACGGATATTATGGGTCTCAATGTGTCCGACCGCATTCGGATGCTGAACAACCGGGTTATGGCATCTCTTTCTTACGAAACAAAGGCCGATAATACGGATCATACTGCGATGCCGACAACGCACTATAACACGGTTACAACGTCCGTAACTGCAATTCCGGGGAACAACCTCCCGACGTTTTCAGTGGGGCTGGTGCTCAGCACAAGAAAAAATTCCGTTACACTGGACGCGAACGCGACTATTGTCGATTCATCGGAAATTGCGAATGACGCTACGCAGAGATTCTACGGTTCTGTTTCCTATAATTTTGATTTTCTGGCGCGGCAAAGTTTTTCGCTGTCCGTGAGTACTGCGAAAAAAACCGACGACACATATTTTTTGCATAATCAGAATAACTTTAATTTATCGACCTTGTTGACGACGAATTATACCATACCATTGCAGACGACAATTTCAGCTGTGCTCAGTACGAATGCTTCGTTTCAGGCCGATACCTCTACCGTGAACGGAATTTTTTCTTATCTGCCGTCGACCATCGAGCAGACATTCAATTATCAAATGGTTTCTTTCAATGCTCGAATGCGGGTTATCGAGGACAAACTGAATGCCTTTGCAACTATTGCTCCGTCGTTCGGCGCCTTCAGCCGCGTTTTATATCAAGCAGGCGCTGATTATCAGATTGTCAAGAATCATTTCATTGTCGCACAGATGGATTTCGTACATAACAGCGGCGCTACGAACAACGTCATTGCCAGTTTTGTGTACCGGTTTTCGTTTTAAAGAATATACGGAAAATACCTCCGTGCTCTGCAAAATTGAAAACTCGGAAATGAAGCTCCCCGCCGCAAGCAGCGGGGCATCGTGGATGTTTGTATAGAGTATTCTTCGCCACAAGCGGCGGGGTATTCAATCCAGAAGAGAATAAAAAAAAGGAAGTGCAGTTATGACAGCATACGATTTTAAAAAGAAGATCCTTCCTGTCATTATAAAAATTTCTCTCGGCCTCGGTATCGGAGTCTTTGTGCTTCTCTTGACTCAGGGATGGCTCTTCGAAATCCCGTTTTTTAAAAATATCGATCTTCTGACTATCGACTTCCGCTACCAGAATAAATACGAACACCAGCACGATGCACGCGATCTTGAAACAAGCGGCGATGTGGTTCTTGTCGGGATATCCGACGATGATCTGAAAGCGCTCATCGATCCGTTTCCGTTCCCGCGTGATTATTATGCGCATCTCATTGAGAATCTGGAGAAAGCCGGCGCCCGCGCTATTGCATTCGACATGACATTTGAAGGTCCCGGAAAGACCGCACATGGAGACAGCATTTTACACGAAACACTTCTGCGTTATCATAACATTGTTCTTGCCGCTAAAATGGAAACCGGCTCGGGTAATGAGAAGGTTGTTGTCCGGTCCACGGAAGCGGCCTATGATAACATGTTTTTTGATGTCGATAAAAACATTGGCATCGTTAATATTGCCAAAGATAGAGACGATGTCTGCCGTTCGTACTTTCCGCTTCTTGATGTTCAGGGATGGCCGACACCGACGCTGGCATTTGCGGCTTTAGACAGGGCGTATGGACTCAAACCGCTGACATGCGTCGATGTGTCGGAAAATTCGTTCCTGTTTCGGAACAGGGAGATTCCGCGATATGACCGAACCAGTTTTCTTCTGAATTATTACGGTCCTGTCGGAACATTTCGATACGTGCCGTTTTCGCAGGTCATCGATGACTCGACGTTTCAAACAAAAGACGAAAAGGACCTTGGAGAACAGATCAATGCATTCGATGAAGGCATGATGAAGCTCTTTAAAAATAAAATCGTTATCATCGGATCGAAAATGCCGGAGGAACGGGATTATCATAATATTCCCCTCTATCGGGAAGAGGGAGGAAAACGAAATTATGCAATGTACGGCGTCGAAATACATGCGACCGCAATCCAAAATGTTATCGATCAGAATTTTATTGAAATTCTGAATCCGGCAGTCCAAAATGTCCTCGTCCTTCTCCTTTCACTCTGTTGTTTCATGGGCCTTCTTGCGATCAAACGCATTCATATCCGTCATGTGTGGCTGCTGGAGCTCGGGGCTTTTCTGGGGACGCTCTGCCTTATTGCCGTTCTTTTTGAAATTGCGGTGCTTCTTTTTACGAATGCCAACCTTTTGATCAATATCATCAACCCGGGGATAGCCGTTGTTCTCGCCTACTTTGGAACGGCGGTGTATCAATATCTCAGCGAGCGCCAGCAGAAGATGATGATTAAGAATGTCTTTAGTCATTATATTAATGCCACGGTAGTCAACGATCTTGTTTCGAATCCGGAAAAAGCAAAACTCGGAGGCGATCGCCGTGAATTGACCGTGTTCTTTGCCGATATTGCGGAGTTTACAAAAATATCGGAACAGTTTCACAGTAAACCGGAAAAATTAGTTGAACTCCTGAATGAATATCTCGACGAAATGACGAACATTATACTGAAGTACGACGGGACGCTGGATAAGTATGAGGGCGACTTGATTATGGCATTCTGGGGAGCACCGGTACCTCAAAAAAACCATGCCTACCAAACATGCGCAGCCGCTTTGGAAATGCAGAAGAGACTTGCAGTACTGAGAACAAAATGGGAAAAAGAAGGAAAGCCGGCTATCGATGCGCGCATCGGCATCAATACCGGAATCATGATTGTCGGCAATATGGGCGGCCATGACAGGTTCGATTATACGGTTATCGGTGACAGTGTCAATCTTGCCTCACGACTGGAGGGCGCCAATAAACAATATAAATCCAGAATTATGATCAGCGAATATACGTATGTTCACGTGCGGGAAAAAGTTCACGTGCGGGAATTGGATATGATTCAAGTAAAGGGAAAAACAGCGCCTGTCAAAGTATACGAACTTCTAAGCCTTGTAGAAACAGCCTTGACGGAAAACCAAAAACAGTCACTGGAACTGTACCACGAAGGATTGCGGCTGTACCGGGAACGAAAATGGGAAGAAGCGATTGCATATATGCAGCAAGCACATCAACTCGATGGAACATGTTATGCGGCAGAAATTTACATTGAACGCGCGCACCTCTATCAAATTTCACCTCCGCCGGAATCGTGGAATGGTGTGTTTGTAATGACGACAAAATAATAAAGATAAAATATTCTCATTCTCACTTTAATATCACGGGTGAGAGTGTATGATTAAATATTTATTGAAAACTGTGTTTTGCTCTCCAGGGCATCCCCTAAAAAGGGGATATTTTCGTTTTTTTGAATAAATCTCTCATAAATTACCCTGTTTAGGTAATTGACGACTTTCCGGCTTTTTCATATCTATGAGTGGTTGCTTTATTCAACCACCACTCTATACAATCTTGTCTAAACAACAAGAAGCATGATTCGTTTTCCATCCTCCCGGGGGAAGGGTGGTCAAAATGTTGAGTGTTAAAAGTATAGAAATGGTTTTTGGGGTGAAACTACTCCACTATACCAAAACAGGCAAACAGTAATTGTTTGCCTGTTTTTTTTATTTTAGCAATTTCCATGAATTCCACACTTTTTAATGAATTGGAGGAACTTATGCTGTTCAAATTGCGTCTATTATCATTCATGTCGAAGTAAAAACTTGATTATATTATGCTTGAATTTTTTGGCTCTTTTCAATATAATTATACTCAACAATAATTCTGAAATGATCAAGAAACGTTAAAATATGGCAATTGCAGTCAGAAATCTTACGAAGTTTTACGGTTCTGAAAAAGCAGTAGATGAAGTTTCCTTTGATGTGAAAACTGGCGAGATATTGGGCTTTTTGGGCCCAAACGGAGCAGGGAAGACTACAACGATGAAAATGATAACCTGCTACATGCCTCCTACCTCCGGGTCCATCGATGTGGAAGGGTTTGATGTTTCAGAGCATTCATTCGAAGTTAGAAAAAAAATCGGATATTTGCCGGAATTAAATCCCCTCTATCTCGATATGAATGTCATCGAATATCTTGAATATTCGGCCTTGCTTCATGGAATACGAAACGGCCTTCTTCAAGGACGGCTGCGGGAGATGATTGATGTATGCGGCCTCGGCGATGCGCGCCATAAGGATATCGGCGAACTGTCCAAGGGATTTCGTCAGCGTGTTGGACTTGCACAGGCAATGATTCATGATCCGGAAGTGCTCATTCTTGACGAGCCGACAAACGGGCTCGATCCGAATCAAATTGTTGAAATTCGCAATCTTATCAGGCAGCTTGGCCGTGCAAAAACAGTCGTTCTCTCGACGCATATTCTTTCCGAAGTGCAGGCCACATGCGACCGTGTTGTTATCATTCATCACGGCAAAATTGCCGCCGATGGAACACTGGATCAACTGCAGGAAAAATTCCACGGATCGGAAACAATCTGTCTGGAAATAAAAGCATCAGTTGCCAATCCGATGATCGATATATATCCCAAATTGCATGCGATTTCCTCTGTAGAATCGGTGGCCTATACCGGTCAGAATGGAGATCTCCACAGGTTCAGCGTGCAAACTCAAAAAGGGATCGATATCCGAGAGGAAATTTTCCGGCAGGCGATTCATGAAAAATGGGTCTTGCTGGAAATGACACGCACGACCACGAGCCTGGAGGAAGTTTTCCATTCCTTGACAACTCCGGAAGCACCGTAAACAGGATGTGTACAGGCAAATCCCGGCTGTGAATTAATCATGTAGAGAGAGTGCAAAGAATGAAAATATATTTTCCCCTGCGGTTTCCTATCTCTTTTCATATTGTAGGAATCATCTTTCGCAAAGAACTGCGTTCGTATTTTAATTCGATCATAGCGTACGTCGTGATGATTGTATTCTATGCGTTGATGGGATGGTTTTATGCCGGCAATATTTTCCTCAATAATACGGCAACCCTGCGGGATATGTTCGAATACGCAGGCATTATTTTCCTTTTCATCATCCCGGCGACAACGATGCGGCTTCTTGCGGAAGAAAGCAAAACCGGTACAATTGAACTCCTGGCAACCAAACCTCTTCATGATGCCGAGATTGTTCTGGGAAAATTTTTCGCTTCGTGGGCGTTCATCGCTCTCACGATTCTTCCGACTCTTGTGTACTATTTGACAATCGCAAATGTCGGCGGCCTTGACAACGGTCCCGTCATCGGCGGGTATCTCGGCTTGCTGCTGATGACCGGCGTTTACATCGCTGTAGGCCTGCTGGCGTCGAGTCTTACGGAAAATCAAATCATCGCGTTTATGCTCGGC
>Ga0182017_10002818_pt1 | contig 13068 bp, 10 predicted proteins | sample 712E3DmetaG_FD_120492 | JGI IMG/M metagenome (GOLD analysis project Ga0182017, IMG submission 120492) | Permafrost microbial communities from Stordalen Mire, Sweden - 712E3D metaG | ecosystem: Environmental > Terrestrial > Soil > Wetlands > Permafrost | place: Sweden: Stordalen | collected... | reverse complement strand
CCAACGTGAGCGGGGTCAGTCCTTTGTACTCGTTATCGAGATAGATATTTGCTCCGGATGGAAAGGATGATACAAAGATACTGCCATCTGCGGGTACCTGGGTTGGAGGCGTGGGTGTGGGGTTCGTCGTAACCGGCGCAGTCGTGCTGGTACCTTGGTACATCGTGAAGCCCGCGCCAAGGCTACCGATATCCTGAGGATGGTAATTGCCATAGGGATCGGTGAAAGGACTGTCGACATACACATCATATTGGGTTGGTGTCTGCCCGTTGAGCGAAAACGTGCAGGTAATCAATGTTGGACTCCAACTGACAATCGTGCCCTGTATCGTGTCAGGGGAATAAGGTGAAGTTAACACTACCGTACTTTGGGCGTTGAAACCAGTACCAGAGATCGTGACGGTAACATCACCATTATTGGGCGCGGTTGCCGGGGAGATACTGGAGATTACCGGAGAGGCGGTGGCCGGCATCACGGTCACAACCAGCAGCAGGAGGACCAGACAGACAAAGAGAGGGAATTGTTTCATGGTAGTAATTCCTTATTGATTATTTTGATGCGGAAATTTGGTATTGTTCACTAATATAGGTATGTTCAATTTCCATTTTTTGTCGTGAACAAGGTGATATTGGTAAAATATTAGACCGTCTATCAAACGGCGCCGAGAAATGGCAACAGAAATGCAATTGTGTGCAGTCGATAAGCGGATGGGAAGATGGTAACAGTGGCCCTTTTAGAAAAACCTCAAGAAAATAAGTTTGCAATCTGTTCATCGCGATAAAAAGAGAGGTTTTAGTTTTTCACTGGTTTTTGGGGAATCCCGGCAATCTTTCGGAGGTATGACGAATTTCCCCTTTGATCACTTCCATCAGAACTTCATAAATCGCTTTTTGTTTGGCATTAATTTCTTCATGTTCTGACAACCTCTGCGTGTTGCAGGCAACGAAAACATATTCCAGGAGATATAATATTTCCTAAAAGAGGATTACAGTCGGTTCCACTCTCAATTGAGAACGTAACCCGGTGTCAGAATGGTGCTAAGGGGCATAGTCTAATTCATTGCGGGAATAAATCTTGATATTAGTCTATTAAATCATGGATGTACAATGAAATTTTCAAAAATTAGAATTGTTATGATTCTGCTGGTCATAGTTACGGCAGTATTTAGCGGATGTACCGATTCCTCCCCATCAGAACCTTCGGTTACGGCACCGCACATCACCGTAGCTATAACAAAAACCATTACATTAAATGCGGTAACAATAGCACGACAAACCGTCACAACCGTTGAGGTAAAGGTGACAGAGAATCCGGTCAAGGTTTTTAATGGGGATTATCACTGGGTTGAATACCGGAAGAATATCACACAAACCCTGCTACCCAACCCCCGTTATCAGTGGGAATATATTGTTAAAATCGAACACTCCGCTGGTGACTATAAGGGAGTTCCCGCTATTCATGAAAAAATCACAGAAACAATGGATTATCCGGAATGGGTCGGCGATACCCTTACTAATACAAAGGATGGGTGGATTATTGTCACTGACCGGTATTTTGATGCATCCACGAATTACATCCTCGGAGGAACCTCAACCGAAACGATTAAGGGGATGGTGAAACCCCCCACAACACTCCCTGCCGATGAGAAGTTCGTCCGGGAGAACCAACCTTCAGGGGAAATGGGCATCATGCCGTTTGGCGAAATGAATATCACGCTTACTGATAAAGGCACGGAATCCATTACGGTTCCGGTAGGTACCTATCCCCATGCCTGGAAATATACCGGCAATTTCCACGATGGAACCCCCATTACGTTATGGGTAGCGCCGGGTATTCCCGTACCGGTCCTGTATCAATTTCCCAATAAATATCTGGAGGGAGTGGATCCTTTCGAATCCTATGAACTGAAAGGCTGGGGATAACCGGGCAACCATTGCGAGAAAATAGAACCATCAGTGTAAAAGTGCTGCTAAGGGGATTCGAACCCCTGTCGCGGGCGTGAAAGGCCCGCATGATTGGCCGGTCTACACTATAGCAGCGACGCGCTTTAACTAATTTTACCTCACGTCATAAATAGGTTATGGAAGCCGGCCATGTGAATAATTCTGACATTTTGACCATTCACCACAGGTTTTTATGATAATGGAGAAAATGGGGCACATTGAATTTTGAAAAAACGTTAATTGGACGTATTTAAGATTGCAATATTTCGTTATATTAAAATAAAATAAAAAACGATTAAACACCTATTGTAGGAATAAAAGTTTACCATTCTTCCAGAAAAGATCGGAATGTAGTATTATAATTCCCCAGATAGTTCCAAGATAAACACATCACATAAATAGGCAGGAAAAACCCCCATGTCGACACCCCAGGAAGATCTACCACCCATCTCACTTCTGTGTGTTGATGATGATGTCAATGTCCTGGATGTGCTGAAACAATATTTTGAACTGCAGCCGGGTTTTTCTGTTTTCAGCAGCACATCGGCGGCCGAAGCACTCGGATTGATCAGCCAGTACCAGTTCGATGCGATCATCTCGGACTATACCATGCCCGGGATGGACGGAATTGCCTTTCTTAAGGAGGTTCGCGCCCAGAACGACCCGGCCCTTTTCATTCTCTTTACCGGCCGCCACCTTGCCCAGGTAGCCATTGAGACCCTGAACAACGGCGGGAACTATTATGTCCAGAAAGGGGTAGATGCCATCTCTGAAATCCAGAAAGTGGAAGGATTTATCCGGACCACTATCAATAAACGGCGCATGGCCCGCCAGGAACGAGGCGGCGATACGCGGTATCGTTCGCTTGTTGAGCAGCAGCCGGATCTCCTCTGCTCTTTTCTTCCTGACGGGACCTGCACGTTTGCGAACGCAGCGTACGCATCCTTTCTCGGCAGGAAAGAGAGTGAGATCCCTCAGACAAACTATCTTGCCATCATCCCTAAAAACGAGCGGGAGCGAATCCAGAAACATCTTTCTTCCCTGACGACGCAGTATCCCGGTACTTACATCGAACACCACGTGCTCAACAAGAAGGGTGAGCCGGTCCTCTACCAGTGGAGCTACCGGGCATTTTTCAATGATGCGGGAAACATCAGTGAATACCTTGCACAGGGAAGGGACCTATCGTACGTGGTGAGGCTTGATGAGATCCTTTCTCAGGGTTCCTTTGAGGCTAAACCTGAGAGCGCCGAGCATGTCGTAAGCCCGCCGGCTCCCGGGCAGACCGGGGTGGCGGACCTGACAAACCTTGCCGATTCCCTTGACCAGGTCCAGTACCCGATCTTCGCTGTCGATAAACAGGGAGTAGTAATCGCATGGAACCACGCAATTGCAGAACTGACCGGAATTGATGCACAGACGATTATCGGTCAAGGGAATTATGCCTATGCTTTCCCGATCTACGGCGAACCCCGTCCGATGCTCATCGATGCCATCCTCAAGGCCGCTGCCGGCCAGGACATTGAAACATTCCCCGGCATCACGCGTGACGGGGATACCTACAACGGGGGAGTGGAGCATGTCACCATCCAGGGAAAACCGATGCAGCTCTGGGAAAAAGGGACCCCCATCTTCGATGGAAAAGGTAATGTCATTGCTGCGGTTCAGTCCCTGCTCATTAATGAGGAACTCGGGGAGTACGGCCTGTTTGACGAGATGGAGGAACGTTATATCGGCGGGGTTTCCAGCATTATTCTCAAGGTTGCCGGCAAGGGGATCGGTGGAGCAATAGCCGGTGCCATCGGGTCAGCCACCGGAGGGTACGGGGTCTATGCGACGGACAAGCGCCTGATCGTTGTCCATAATCCTGAACTGGACGCATCGCGCAATGAGGGGGTACAGTTCGGGGAGTTTATCATCGGAGAACTGTTCGGGACCAATGCCGACATGCGCCCGCGATCCATTGCCGCTCTCGAGAAGATCAAGGTCTTTGAAGTCTGGCGGAATAACATCACGTCCATTGAAATGAAAAACCCCCGTTTGCTTGCAGGGTTTATTATTATCAGGACTACTAGTGGTGGATCGTTCCGGATCTATGTTGATCACACGAAGGCATTCGTCTACCTTGAGCAGCTGCTGAACCTCTTCTATCCCAACATCATCCGGAAGGCGGAGGAGCTTGACGATGCGGACCTCGAGTGGCTGGATGAGATCCGTGTCCTCGAACTGGTCAGCAAGCTGCAGCTCGTGGATCCGTTCGTGGACATCCCTCACGAGGTAACAACAAACCTGCCCAATATTCCGATTCACCTCTCCCTCTCGGTCAGCCAGACACAGTGCCGGGAGATTGCAGAATCCATTGAAAACGTTCCCTATCCGATCTTTGCTATAGACCGGCTGGGAATTGTCATTGCGTGGAACAGGGCAATTGCCCGCCTCACCGGCATCGACCCACGGGACATGATCGGCAAAGGTGAATACGAGTATTCATACCCGTTCTATGGTGAAAGAAAACCGATGCTTATCGATTACATCATCATGCCACCGGATACAGCAATACATGGCGAACTGCCGGCCATCACCCGTGAAGGGGACACGTTCATCGGCACTCTGGAGAGTGTGATGATCCGGGGCAAGTCGATGCTGATATGGGGGAAAGGGACGGGCATCTATGACTCCAAGGGATCAGCGATTGCCGCGATCCAGTCAATCCTCTACAGCGAGCAACCGAACTTCAATACCATCATCAACAAATTTGAAGAAGAGCAGTATCTCGGGGGCCTGTCCAGCATCACCGTCAAAGTCCCCGGCGAGGGGATTGTCGGGGCCATTGCCGGCGCATTGGGCTCCACGACCGGGGGATACGGGATATATACCACGGACCAGCGGATATTTGTCATCCACAACCCGGAGCTGGACGCGACTCAGACCGAAGATATGCAGTTTGGGGAGTTCATCATTGAGGAACTCTTCGGCACAACGGTTGATACAAACCCGCGATCCATTGCACAACTCGAGAACCTGAAGGTTTTCGAGGTTGCAAGAAAGGACATCACCACCATTGAGATGAAAAAACCCCTGCTCTTTGCCGGGTATATCAACTTCCGGATGCGGAGCGGCGAGACCTTCCGGGTCTATACTGATCACAAGAAGGCGTATATCCACCTTGAACAATTGCTCAAGCTGTATTACCCTGAGATCCTCCGGATCGAATGAAGGGAGCAGATTTTCCTGAAATCAAATGAGGGTACTTATTTTTGAATGCTCGTTTTTTAAAAGAGCAGTAATAACCTTGAAAATTTACACCCCAAAATGATAACAATTTAAAAAAATTCGGTGCGAGGGCTCCCCGCCTCAGGGCGGGGCAACGCAGTTTCCAGTATTTTGTAATTTCTTATTAATTGATCCGCCGCGGGGGTGCCCCGCCGGAGCTAGAGGGGTCTATCGTAATATTTCCAAAAAATTAGTTGTAACATCCTGAAAATGGAGATATTAAAAAAAAGTTATTTCTTTTTATTGATAGGATGTCCTTCTTTTTCCGTAACCGTCCTGAATGCAGCCATCAGCTGGCGGGTCACCGGCCCTGGCTTCCCGCTGCCGATCACACGGCCATCGCACCACGTAATCGGGGCGACTTCAGCAGCAGTACCGGAGCAGATCAGCTCATCGGCAGTGTAAAGATCAAAGTACCCAAGATTCTGCTCCTTAACCGTGATTCCCAGTGATTTTGCTATCTCGAGAATTACCATCCGGGAGATCCCACGCAGATTATTAAGGGTCGGGGGAGTTATAATCTCGCCATTCTTGACGATATAAAGGTTGTCACCGCTCCCTTCAGAGATATAGCCGTTGGTATCGAAGAAGATCGCCTCGTCGCCGCCCTTGTAGTTGGCCTCGATTTTGGCAAGTATATTGTTGAGGTAGTTCATGCTCTTCACATTGGGCGGCAGGGCGCAAGCGGGGTTACGGCGAACAGAGACCGTGATTGCCTTGAGCCCCTTCTCATACAGGTCGCCATACATCGCGCCCCAGCTCGTGGCAATGACAACAACCGAGGGTTTCGGGCACTTGCGCGGGTCAAGGCCGAGGTCGCCGACACCGCGGCTGATGATCGGGCGGATATAGGCATTGTCAAGCTTGTTCCTCCGCAGGACTTCGCAGATGACATCCGCCATCTCGTCCTTCGTCAGCGGGGGAGTAATATCGATCGTCTTTGCCGAATCATACATCCGGTCCAGGTGCTCCTTCAACCGGAAGACTTTCCCGTTGTAGGCACGGATGCCTTCAAACACACCATCCCCGTACAGGAAACCATGGTCAAAAACTGAAACTTTTGCCTGGTCGTCCGGAAGGTACTTTCCATCAATGTAAATGATCATATCTGTTCATGCGATGCCGGGGCTCATGTAGTTTTTTCTTTTAACCGACAATGCACGATGGTGCACAACATTCCTGCAGAACATCCTCCTAAAGCCGGGGGATTATCCTGGCGGGAGGACCTGAACGTGCAGGCTCCTGAATGGGTTCGTCAATGCCCGTCCCGGCAGAGCCCGACGAAATGCCGGAACATCCCCACGCTCGCCACCGGGTGCAGGTGGGTGTAGCTGCCCAGGGTATTGTTGACCACCGCACCGTCATAATTGTCCCGGATTCCGACACCCCGGGAAAGCCGGTAGGCAAACCGCGTGTCCCGGTCAAGATCCACATCAGAGTAATGAAACTCGTGGCCCCGGAACGAGGCCCCGCCCATTAACGAGTCCGCATCGGATGTACCTTCCACATAACTGACCACGCGACGCGCCGGCATCCGGGTCTCCCCGGAAAATACCCCGCACATTGCAGAGGACTGGTCAGCAGCGGACCCCTGCCAGCCTTGCTTCAGTACCATACGTTCCGTCAGGTACATCAGGCCGCCGCATTCCGCGTAGACCGGGACACCATTCCGCGAGATTTCTCTGAGAGCCTCCCGCATGCGGTCGTTTGCTTCCAGCTCGCGGACAAAGAGTTCGGGATAACCGCCGCCAATGATATAGCCATCCGCTGCCGGGAGCCGGTCATGGACCGGGCTGAAGGGGACATAATCCGCCCCAAGGGAGTGCAGGATATCGAACAGGTCGGCATAATAAAAATTGAATGCCTCGTCAAGCGCAATGCCAATCTTCACGTCCCGCTCTGGCGACGGGTCCAAAGCCGGAGACTTGTCCCGGGGCATGTCGTATTCCTTCATGAGGGAGACAAACCGGTCAAGGTCGACATACTGCCCGATCATTGCCGTGATGGTAGCTATGCGGGCATCGAAGTCACCCCGCCCGGAACCTTCGCGGTAGGGCACGAGACCAAGATGGCGCATGGCGAGCTGCATCTCCTCCATGCGGGGGATTGCCCCGATGACCGGCACGCGGCAGTAATGTTCGATGGCAGTCGTTGCCTTGGCCCTGTGGGATCCTCCCTTGATGTTGTTGAGAATCACGCCGACGATCCGGATATCAGGATCGAAAGACTGGAAACCCCTGACAATTGCCGCAGAACTCCGGGTGATGCTCTGGGCCGATACCACAAGCACGACGGGCAGGTCAAGCGTCTTTGCTATCGCCGCGGTGCTGCCGGTGTCCGTCAGCGCGTCCGCCCCTTCGTACAGTCCCCGGACACCCTCGACAAGGGCCATATCGGCGCCACGGCACCCGTACTGGAAAATATCCTGGATCTGTGCATCCGACAGGGTAAAGCTGTCAAGGTTCCGGCAGGGACGGCCGGAGACTGCCGACAGGTAGGAAGGGTCGATATAATCCATGCCGACCTTGAAAGTCTGGACCCGGTGCTTTTTTGCAAGGAGAGCCGCAAGCGCGAGCGTGATGCTGGTCTTGCCGCTGCCGGAGCGGTCACCGGTGATGAGGATCTGCCTCATACCAGGCTCCGGAGCACGGCCCCGAACTCGCTCTCGACAATATTCCTGACCCCGAGCGTCTTCGGGTGCAGGTCGATCTCCACCATCACGTGCTCGTGGCCGAGCGCATGAAGCGGGGCGACCTGACGGGGCCCGTTCGTTATGGAGAAGCACTCGACTCCCTGCGTATACTCCTGCGGGATCGCATGGGGGACACCGGCGATCAGGGCAAACGCGGGAGCGATCTCCTGGATCCGTTTCCCGAGTGTATCCCCGTTCGCACCGTACTCGTCCAGCGCTCCGATAAGTTCCGGCCTGACCCCGTCTGCCGTCATCTCTCCGAGGATAATCTCCGCATCCAGCCGCGTCTTGGGAAGCCCGCGCTGGTCGAGGTTTGCAATATACGTGACATCCGCATCCGGGCAGACATCGTGCAGCGCGATCAGTTCATCGGCGAACATGTAGGCGGTCTCCTTCTTGGCGTTCAGGATTGCGACCCCCCGCTTCCCGCTCCGGGCAAGTTCGAGCAGGCGCTCTGCGGCCTTGTGCTTGAGGTCGCCCCGCGACGGCTCGATATAAGACTGGCAGGCAGCGCCCCGCAGGCGCTCCACCTCGGTCGCCTTGCCCATCACGAACCGCTGGCGCTCGAGTTCCGCAAACGTGATCCAGCCGGCCTGCTCGGCGGCTTCAAGCGTGGAGAGCACCCCGGCAATATTCTCGATATACCCGGCATGGATGTCAACGGCGATTGTGGGGGTCGTAATCCCGGAACTGTCGATCGCGGACTGGAGGTCCTCGCCAATGATCATCGCCACGCACGTGCCCACGACCGCCATGCGCTGCGGCGAGAACTTGTCCTCGGCGTACCGCAGCACGTCCTCGAGCGGTTTCTGGCCGCCGAAGATGAACTCGTTGTCGGCAAGCGAGGTCGTGAGTACCCGCATCCCGTCCTCCTCAAGCAGACGGGCGTGCTTGAATGAGCAGCCGGACGGGCCGTGGAGAATGGCTACATCGACTTTCAGATCGCGGGCAGTGTAGAGCGCGGCGACAATCGAACTGGGACGCGGGTGCATATATTTCATGGTGATCAGTTACCTCCAGGTTTTTACCGACAGTACAATCGAACCTTTCCGTGCGATCCTTAACGCGGTAGTCCGTCCCTCATCCAGGGTTGTGCAGACATCGTCGATCTTCCCCCAGAACACTTTGAACATGGCGGAACCCTCATCAGGATACCTGCCTACCAGCACGACGTGTTGCGGCTGGACCTTTTCCATTGCTTGGAGGATCTGCTCGAAGGAGAAACCCTCGCAGACCGCACCATCCCCCTCGACCTGCCCGATGACCAGGGTCAGGTCGTTCACCCGGGCGCAGTGCCTGGCATAGCGGGCAGCGCACATGGTTGTCTCGGCATTCGTACCGCTGTTGGCATTGTCGACAATGATGAGGTTGTTCTCGTTACTCACGGACATGCGGCCCGTCAGTGCAGTGAAATGGTTGAGCGGGGTCGGGTCAAAGTGCAGGATCATGGCAGCAGCGGCAGCGAGCATGAGCGGGGTGTGGTAGGGGGGGAGGAGGAACAGGGGGTTGGTCAGGACACATTTTATCCCCTCCATCTCGAGCGTGCATTTCATGCCATTGCACCGGGCAATATCCCCGACATGGACAACATTTTCCTGGTCGCAGAACACGCCCTCAGCTACCAGTATGCGCTTTGCATACCGTGCCGAGGCGATCTTTTCCTTGATCGCGCACTTCTTCCCGCTGGCAAACGTGTAGTTGTCCGGCGAGGTGATAATGGCGAGGTCGCCAGCTCCCGTGACACCGAGTGATATCTCAGAAACAAGCCAGCCCGGCATCTGGTTGGCAAACCGGACCGCGGAAATCTCGGAAGCCGGAGTAATGCTTTTTTTCCAGAGCATCTCTTTTGTCGGGTACATATACGTCCCGGTAGACGTATGCAGGACGCCTTTGCCGGGAAGGATATGGGCGAGCGCGTAGGCAGTGGTGGTCTTTCCCTGTGCCCCGGTAATCTCTATCATCGGGTGCGGCAGATGCTCCCCTAAAAGCCGGCACACTGCCTCGTGATGGGTGATGACCGGGACCGTGCGGCGGGTGAGCAGCGGGTGGTCCGGGTCAAGGTGGACCGGTGCTACGATAAGATCGCAGTGCCGGTGCTGTGCCTCATGCAGTTCATCCTGCGTGGTACCGTGATAAACATCCACGACATCAACGGTATGCCCCGCCTCCCTATAGGCCGCACTGATCTCTTTTCCGCCATGGATCGTATCCAGTACCAGGACATGCATATAAAAAAATCAGAGAAGTGAAAGAGCTTTGTTCGCGTTCTTGACCATCAGATCGGCAAGGAGCGGATCGCTGCCGATCGGGTCGGCGTACACGAGCGGTACGGATCTCCCGTTCAGGACAAAACTCCCTTTCTTGACCCCTTCCGCAAGGCCGATCTCGCCGGGAATGTCTTTTTCTATGTGGACGCCTTTTGCAAGGAACAGGGGGACGACCACGAGCGCCTCGATCGGCTCGCGCCGGAATGCATCCAGCGATTCCTTTATCGTCGGCTTGTTCATATTCATGAAACCGCATTTCACAATATAGCCGGCATTTTTTGCCTTGATGAATGCGGCAGTTTTCTCCACGAGTTCCTGATTGTAGGGCATGGTGCTCCCATGGCCTACGAGTAACATTCCCTTTGTACCCATGTATGTAACTCCAATGTTATGTTTTTAAGGTGTTTTTTATAAGGTTCGGTAATCCCGATCCTTATGCATCTTCACATTGTATGAAAAATAGGTACTGATAGTAATAATTTTTATTGCTCTAAGATTCGTTTTCGTAATACTGGGAGATCCACCAAAACTAGACCATACATTTCCCACTACCTTAAAATCCCCTTCTTTTCACTCGACACCTACGATTACCCATGGGGTATGAGAAACGCATGGCGGGGTTCTGCCTTTAATGCTGCATGGTCAATCGCACCGTGCGAGCAGACAATAACCTGTTTTCGATCTCTGTGATGAATTACGCCATCGATGCAGAAAAACGCCCACAGGAACACGCTATAGCTTTTTTTTAGAGACAGAATGAAAAGCGACAAAAAATTGAAACGATGAATTAATGATCGGCGATGAATATTGTCATATATGAAAATAAAAAACGTCATTTTTCTTATCCTTTTTATTATTGTACTGCTCCTTGTTTCTGGATGTACTCAGACAGTATCGGATAATAAACCCGTATTGGCAACGGATTTAACCTCAACTCCATTGACGACGGCCACAACCGTCACTTTTCCACCCGCAACGGTTCCTCCGTTGACGCCGGGAGGAACGTGCCGGCAAGGTTTAACCTGGTGTAACGGTCATTGCAGCGATCTCTCCGTAGACATAGGGGATTGTGGAGCCTGCGGCACTACCTGTCCTTCAGGACAATCGTGCGTCAATGGACAGTGTTGTGAGACGGGACAAGCTCTCTGTAATGGATTTTGCAGCGATTTGACTACTGATGTGAAAAACTGCGGTAATTGCGGAAATGTCTGCCCGACCGGGTCCGTATGCAATAATTCGAAATGTCTGAATATGAGTATTGTATGTTCTTCGGGACTGACTGAGTGTTCTGACGAAAGGTGCTACGATCTCACATCTGACAACATGAACTGCGGTAGTTGTGGAAATGTCTGCCCGGCCTACTCCGGGTGTACTAATTCGGTTTGTGTGGCCATGGAAGGTGAAAATATTCCGGATGTAGTTATAAATATGCCGGTATAACCTTCGAGCCGGGTCGTGTGTCCTTCTGACGGGCAATGTCACGAAACCCCATCCGACAATAATAACTGCGGTGAGTACGGACAGATCTGCCCTGCCGGGTCCCGATGCAGGGCATCGCAATGTTCGATCACGGCAACTCCACCCGTTTCACACACCTATCACCAACAGCCAGTTATCGGAACGTTGACGTGCTCATCTGGTCTCACGAACTGCGGTGAGGTGCGCACACGATCTCCATACAGATAACACAGACTGTGGACAGTGCAACGGGCAACTGCGCAGGGGGAAACATCTGTCCCAACGGTCTATTCACGTGCCCATCTGGTCAGACCTGCTGCAATGGAGACTGTGGTAATCCTTCTGCATCTGTCCACCGTCCGGGCACATCGAGCCAACAGGAACGAACCGGCCGTTATCCCTTTTGTAAAATTGCAGCACTTTCCACCCATCAACACAGTGAAACGCCGACAGAAACGCGAATATGAACGCCCTTTTGATTAGAATAAGAAAAATTAATCTTGTGTGGGATAAATGATTTGTAGAATTGAGTTCATAGAACATGTCACGGTGAGAAAAATCATGGCAAAAAAATCTAAGTCATCAGTTAAAGGAGGATCCAAAGCACCAGTAAAAGAAGAGACTCTTGCATCAGATACAGAATTGTATATACCAACACCCGTCAGTGGTGGAATAATAAGTTTTTACTATTTATTTGGTGGAACAGGAATCCTGATGACGATTTTTATGATCATTTATCTCCTTATCCATTATGTGTTCCATATTCTGTAATTTCACAGAAGTATGGTAGGGTTTTCCTCATCTGCCCTCACCTTTTTCCGGCCAACAGCACACGAATATGAACGCCTTTTTTTCGTTCATTCTCAATAACAGCATAGTGTCAATGGGTTAAGTTTTCAATCACTATCAGAGCCCTGAAAAGGAGGACGGGAAGATCCGATGAAGGATTGTGGTTCTTAAGGTCAACCTTGGCAGGACCTTCCTTGATTGACTACGTATTCAAATGACCATACTAAGTGTTGGTACCCTCACCATAAGAAACGCCAGCAGAAACGCATTGGCGAGCGGTTCTTCTTATCCCCGCCGTTCTTATGACCCACTCGGGCTCCGTGATCGAAGATTTCTGAAAAATTCTTCTCTGGTCACGCTTCACTGATGCTCCATTTGACTTCCTTCCGCTGTGGCGCGATCACGAAGGACAGGCAGTTTCCCTCCGTCATTTTTTTGAAAGGTGATGAAATCGCAAATTCTTTCATATCCTTTTTTTTAATCATGCATCACACCACTAACCACAATGAGTGATTTTGAGCGGGAGATCGTCCACTGCCTGAACCGTTTTTTTAAAACGCACCATATCCAGGGGTTTGCCTACCGGCTCAAGCAGCACAAGTTCACGAGCCAGTACGTCGACGTTCTTGTCGACTCGCTCAATCCT
>Ga0182017_10002817_pt1 | contig 13074 bp, 7 predicted proteins | sample 712E3DmetaG_FD_120492 | JGI IMG/M metagenome (GOLD analysis project Ga0182017, IMG submission 120492) | Permafrost microbial communities from Stordalen Mire, Sweden - 712E3D metaG | ecosystem: Environmental > Terrestrial > Soil > Wetlands > Permafrost | place: Sweden: Stordalen | collected... | reverse complement strand
CTAGGGTCTATCGTCTCCACATGCGAGGGAATGGTTAGCTGCAATATCTCAGGGTTTGTTTTCCGCATTACCTGAGCGTCCTCAAATGAAATCCCCTCAAGGATGTCAATCTTACCGGCACGCATTGCCGCCAGCGCTGTAGTATCGTCAGGTATTATGAGAATCTTCAATTTATCTACATAAGGGAGTTGGTTATGTGGGTATCGCTCATCACATCCCCAATAATTGGGATTCTTAATTAATGTTGCTGAACTGCCGGAAACAAAATCCTGCAAAATAAATGGTCCGGTCCCCATGGCATGATGCCAATCACTGACATCTCCCCATTTCTCTACTGCCTCACGAGCCTCTATACACTGTGAGGTAGCAGTCGCCTGCAATGTCTCCATTATCAACTCAGGGTTGGTTACTTTCCATTTAAAGACCACCGTATATTTATCAGAAGCGGTTACCGATATCAAGGATCTAAAAGCGGTAACTACTGTGCCATGATACGGGCTGGGTTTAGTAAAGCCACTTCCTAATCCGAACAGCCGGTGATAATGATAAGCCACATCATCAGCGGTAAACTCGCGGCCATTTACTGGTGGAATGTCCTGCCAGTGGATTCCCTTACGCAGATGGACAACATAAGTGCTTGGGTTCTGAAACTCCCATCTTTCGGCCAAATGACCCTTTACATACTGGTTAGGACGAAAATCTATATTATAGGCAAATATCGACGGATCTAATGTCCAATCGTCCGCGTGCAGTCTTTCCATCCAGGCAGCCTGAATAGTCGTAAGCCTTTCGGCAAAATAGGGATCAAAATTCATAATGTCCCTCTTGATTCGAAGGACTATTTCACCGCCATATTGCGGCTTGCCAAACTTATCCCACCATGGAACTTTCTTTTCCACGATATCTCCTCAATATCTAATAAACATTCCAAGGTCATTTAGTTTTCAGATGCTTTAAAATACCTCCATTAAATACCGGTCAAACCTGCTGGCGAGATGAAAATGGCCTCGCATGTATTAATATAGGTTACTGGCATCTTCCCGACGTACAAGAAAGTGATTCACCTATGGTCTAAAATGTAGGGCTTTATAGACTTATTATTTCTTTCCTCACCCCTAATTGCTCGCTAAGATGAACCAAGTCAAAGGAGACATTTGGTAGAATATGCGGAATTCAAGGCCTTGATTCTAGGTTCACACTTAAGTCTCAACTTCGATCTACTTTGTCGGAATCAGTTCAAATAATAAGATGCGCTTATCCCACGCCTGATCGTAGGTTATGTCCTCTTTGTGGCTTCATTAGAGATTATTTCCTCCAGAATCCTAGGTCAAAGGACACATGGTTTATTCCCTATCGACACTGTCACCGAAATTGAATATCGATTCGCAAACCATAGATTCTTGGGAAAGAATGCCCCAATCGACGTTCGGACACTTTCTCAAGTCCGAAATCGCACCTGACTACTTTTAGTGTAAATAAAGTTGCCGAATAATTCCAACCCCTTCTCTTTCATAGACATTTCATTTGTGCCAATTGTGCTATTACTCCAATAATGCTCGGAACGACCCACATTGCATTGTGGTAGTAATTTCTAGTGACATTGTAACTTTTTTCATGCCGTTAACTCAATCTCGAACTATCAGACTAACTACAAGCCCTGGTGCTCCGTACGGTTAATGATGTCCATCTGTTCCTCTTTCGTGAGGTTAACAAAGTAAGATACGAAGCTGCCTACCCGCACCATCAAGTCCCTGTAGTTATCCGGTTCCGCCATTGCCATGCGCAGTATATCGCTTGAAATTACATTGAACTGGACATGGTATATCCCGAGCTCTTCGATCGTCCTGATAAAAGATACGAAGTTATCAATATCCCGATCGGTTGCCAGTAGCTGCGGGCTTATCCTCAGATTGATGGGCCCGCCCCCTGCAAGCCGATGCTTCGGTAATTTACTGACCGATTTGATAACAGCCGTCGGACCATTTCGGTCCATTCCCTGTGCCGGGGATACGGCATCAGCCACTGGGTTTGGATTCATATGTCCGTTAGGCAGTCCCCCAACCAGGTGCCCACCATCTACATTCATATTTCCAATCGCTGTTTTACCAATCAATTTACCGCCCCAGAACGGCAGCAAGTCTTTTTGAGTGTTAATCCAGTCGATGCTATTCTGCCAGGTATCCATCACCCAGGCCGCCCACTCATCGGCAAAATCATTATCGTTACCATATTTGGGCACGTCATTCATGCAGAGCTGTCTTAAGTTCTCGTAGCCTTTCCAGTTAGCTTTGATCGCCTCAAGTAATTGATCCCAGGTAATCTTCTTATCGCGGTAGATTAATTTGTCAATCACGCCCAGGGAGTCAGCGCTGTCCGCCAGACCGACGAGGTACATTGCGTAGGTTGTGTACCATGTGCCGCCCTGAAGGACATCGACTGCTTTCTGCAGCGGACCTTCGGCGAGAGAGGAGCTAAATGGAGCTGGTAGCAAGCTGGCCTGACTCTCTTTGAATACCTTTGTCCCTTTGGCTGAGTATTTTAACCAGTAGGCCACCTGTTCGCGGAATGCCTGCCGCACTCCTTCGATAGACTCAAAAGTCTTGGGATCGCCGGTCAGCGGTCCGATCTGTTCGCCACAAAGGGCACATTTGCCGTTGTACAATGTTAATTCCACGATCTTGGCGACATTGCTCTCGCCCTCGGACATATTGGGCATATTAATATATGGTAGGGTTAAGGCCGAACAGCCTAACAGCGTATACTCTCGCCAATCTTCAATAGTTAATTCAGGGAAAGCTTTAGACACCATTTTAATCGCTTTTCGATCGCCAGTGAACTTCGGCTTACCCCGTCCCAGACGAATGACCTCAACCGCTTTTCGTAAGTATTTATCAGGTGTCCCTGCCCATACCCTGAATGAGGTTTCGGGTGAAAGAATGCTCAATTGCTCATCGGCTTCCAGACAGAGCATCGTCACTTCGTTACAGGCGTCTTTACCTTCACGGGTTTGCCCGGCGATGTTCAGGGATACACTTGCCCCCCTGGCGCAGACCACTTTTATCTCGAATAATTCGAGCAGTTCCAGGGCTTCGTCATGGGTCATTGTCTTTTCATCGATTACTGATTTCTTGTAATAAGGATACAGGTACTGGTCGACGCGGCCCAGATTATTCGTCCCGCCGGGAAGTTCACAATCGCCAATGGCATGTATCATCCAGACGGACTGTACGGCTTCCCACCAATCCCGAGCAGGATTTGCCGGCACATGCTCGCATACCTCGGCAATGCGTAGTAATTCCTTCTTGCGTTTAGCATTATCTTCTTTGGCTGCCATTTCCCGTGCCAAGTCGGCGAAGCGCTTGGCGTAGGCCATCGCAGCATCAAGAGTAATCAGGACTGCTTGGTAGAAATTCCGTTTTTCCTTTAGCTCGAAATGTGAATACGGCTGGTCTAGTTGCGCCATATACCACTCTACTTCTTCCCGAATGCCTTTGAGCCCTTTCACCAGTACCTTCTCGAAGTTAGGCATCTGATGGCCAGAATCTCTCCACATCGAGTAGCGATTCATATTAGGAATGTGTTGGCAAGTAGAAGTCACCTGGCAAGTTTTTGCTTTAAGTTCGTCATCAAGTCTCGCATAGTTATAATCGAGAAGCGTTTTACCTTTAAAATACGGTAAGATCACTTCCTCAAGCTCTTTCTTCTCTTCAGGACTGACTACACCGTCTATATTGATGGCCTTAAAGCGAATCTTAGAAGAATTCATCGGGTTATCAAGCGCCTCCCGGATTTGAAAGATAAAGTAACGACCGGATGTACCGGAAATAGTTTGACCGCGGACTTTGCTATTGACATTACCAACGATTAGCTCATCTTCGAGAATATGGATAGTCTTGTCTCGGAGGTAGCCCTCGAGGAAACGCGCCCGCTGAATGATTCTGGGTTCGTTTTTATATTGCTCGAAAGCCTTTATCTCAGCGCGAGCATGTTCAATACAAATCTCCGCTGTTTGGGTCGCCCGTTTCTTCGCTTTCTTAACGCGCTCAGAATAAGTCGGTACGAATGACTGTTGGTAACTACCTACACCCTGGGTATTTTTATTGTTTAATACAGTTGTCATCATCCACCTCCTTACTTTAACAATGTTCCTTATATTACATCACATTTTTAGTTATAGTCCAACTTTATTTTTACCGGCTCAATGTTCTTTTCTACTTTGATTGTCTTTTATTGTGCCAAAATGTCCGTAGGCGCCATAAAATACAGACCTCTCTGCACCTTCTGGAAGGTCTTGTCCCTCTCAAAAGGTAAACTCACAATGTAACTATTTTGTTTCCAACAACTCATCGATCGCATATTCCAATCCATAGTATTTGAGCGTTTCCGGCAGCGGTTTCCCGGTTTCCTTGTCCCATCCCATCCCCTCGTAGTACTGGCTTCTAAGTTCGTTCCATAGAGGCATAATGCTGACGCCCTTGGAAGGTCCATCCATCGGGGCTGAGCCATATCTAGGGGACGGAGCATCCATCGCCACGGTATGTCCGTGTCTGATATTGAAGCAGCGAAGCAGATTGACAATACGCTTACCGACAGTCAACGCTTCCTGGATCGTAAAGTCCCAACCGGTGACGGCACTCACTGCTTCAGAAAGTAGCTTCAGGTTCGTTTGGGTCGTAAAGCGACAGGTCCCGAGAGAATCTTCAAACTGACCGGCACCTTTGCAGGCTACGTTATAAGCGATAGTATCTGCTGCTGAGTTAGCAGGCCTGGAGAGTTTCTTTAAGTTAAGTCCGATATCCTGTGGTTTCACAAAATCATGGCCCTCGTCGCTGCTCATCTGGGACATGCAGGTGTCAAAGAGCCTGGGCCAGTTATTTCTATGATCATGACCGCGGGGAGTGTTACCTTTCAGAGTATGCACCACATATTTCGGAGCTTCCCCACCGATATGTTGCGCGGTTCTCATCGCACCTTCAGCCAGTATATTCCCGAACCCTTCACGATAAGCAATCTTGTGTACCAACTCTTTGACAGCGGCATAATTACCCCACGTGAGTTCCAGCCCGTCAGTATCTTTCGTAGTCAATAATCCCTTCTCAAAACATTCGATTGCCATGCCAATTGTCCAGCCGGTTTCATTGCAATCAATACCCAGACGATCAGCCTCATTGGCTAGAAAGATGGTTGCAGATGCATCGGTAACACCAATCACCGGCCCGAAAGCAGCCAGGCATTCATATTCGGGTTCCTCACCAACCGAGCCCTTGAATGGCCCTTCGGGAATGATAATCTTGTTGCAGTGGTGCATCCGGCAGGCCCAACAGGGATTGGGCTTGGGTTCATAGTGGCTGCGGATATAGAACGAACTATATTTGTCCAGCTTTTCGGGCGTAATTTCAAAGACGGTGGTAGAGTAGTTCTTCACAGGCACAGTGCCATCTTTGGCCATTACGGAACCGATAACACCGTCTATCGTACCAGACTTAAAGACAATACTGTTTTTATAAGTCTCGAACAGCTGGTCGGCGATGGCAGCCAGGCGATCTTTATCTTTCAGCACCGGGCGTCCCATACTTCTTGCCACAACAATCGCTTTTAGCCTCTTGGACCCCATCACTGCACCGATTCCATTATGTGAAGCGACGTGTCCTTTATCGAAGAATATACCAGCAAACCTCACCAGGTTCTCACCGGCCGGTCCGATAGTGGCGACAACTACGTTTCTCTCGGTTGCCCCGAGTTCTTTCCGGATAAGGTCATTCGTTTCCCAATTATCCTTACCGGCAAGCGCCGAGGCATCTTTGAGTTCTATCACATCGCCATTAATATAAAGATAAAGCCATCTTTTAGCTTTACCCTGGAAGATAACACAATCGAAACCGGAAAATCTGAGATAAGCGCCGAAAAAACCATTTGACTGGCAGGCCGCGGCACCGTTGGTCAGAGCGCCTTTGGTAACCACCCCGATCGTCCCCGAGCCGCCTATCGCTGTCCCGCTTAGGGGTCCGTTCGACAGAATTAAACGATTCTCTGGATCGGCCCACCCTACTCCGGCCGGAACTTCGTCATAGAGGTATTTCGCACCTAACCCCGTCCCGCCTACCCACTTCCTGAGTGTAGTCTCTGCTATGTTCTCTTTAGTAATCTTCAGATTGGTGAGGTCTATCCTCAGGAGCTTACCGCTATAACCATAAGCGTGTCCATGATGGCCCCTCCTTTTTTGACCACCAGCATTCACAGGAAGAAGAGTTACCACGTCTCGCACATTCATTTTGATATCCATTATCGAAAACAGACCTTCCCCTTTCACCGATTGCCGACTGAGCAAGATACGCTTCGAAGTTTAGAGAAGTTGAATAGATTGGGTTGCTTACCAGCCAACCAAACTATCTATCCAAAAGGAGGTGGGCCAAAATCCTCTTCTGCCTTCTTCAATAGCTCTCCCCAATTCCTAGGTAGCTTTATCTCTGCGCTCGTGGGCATAATCGGACCCGGACCATACCTCATCCAATATCCATGCCCCGACTGTTCGCCTCCGGCAACCACTATCATTAAATTACGAGGGTTAGCCGCCAACGGCCATGCCTCACCATGTTTAGCATAAGGCTTTATATTATCTTTCCCTAATTCAAAATTTACGGAATCTCCGTTAATCACCGTCCAAGGGACTTTTGAATTCTCCCATAGATATGTCTTGACTTTTTCCTTAGACCAACCAAGGGTTGACAATCCCTGAGCAATGCCCCGCGGCATAAGAACTATTCCCGGCACGCTGTCAGGATTAAAAGCGTAAAAGATGTTGCCATAATTACCTGACATGATTCTGGCAAACCTGTTTAAAGTTTCCACAGCCACTTCTTCGGTGGATGCTCGGGCCGTGTTAACGTTTGAAGTAGTGGCGGCGGCATGGAGAGTAACGACATTACTTCCGGCAGGGAAACCTCGTTCCATGCTGAGTGATTTCCAATTATGGGGAAGTCCATCCTCATCCTCGGCAAAAACAATATTAGTATATCTGGCAGGGCCTCCATATAATGCCATTGTTCCAGACCCCGGAATAGCTCCGCCGATATCTTGCTGCACCAGTCTGAGGGCACGGCCGATACTTGCTCCAGCAGGGTGTACCGGATCGGGACCCAAGCAACCATATCCGGAGTTAAGACGGATTTGTTTACTTACTGGCCCATTGACAATCGCAACTGGATATACAGAAGATGTAGTAGTTTGCATTGCCCCTGCCCCTAGTAGCGGATCGAGGAAAGCCTGTAAAATGGCGATTAACACCGGCATATATTCAGGACGCCCACCGGTCATCGCCAGACTGACCGCAAGTGATTCTATTGTGGCTATCCTGCCAATTGGAGGAATTCTCCCGATAACTGTTTCTCTAGGAAAGTCAGTCCCGGTCAGTAACCACTTGACGTACTCTTCCGTCGCTGGGAGTATTGGTAATCCATCCCCCCATTTATACTTGAGAAAAACCGTATTAAGCTTCGCAAGCTCTTCAAAGTAGTCTTTCCCCTCAATCGTTATCCTGATTGGTTTAAGAGTTGCTCGCCCTTTTGTCCTTGGCTGCCATTTGGTCAGCCCATTAATTATCTCATCAATATTATCTTCTATTGGAGTTAGGTCACTACCAGGCAAAAACATCTCTGTAGGGAATTCGTATTGAGAGGCATCCAAGTTAAGCCCCATCCCCAGAAACCCAGAGGCTACAACTCCAGCAAAGCCTTTACGGGTAATAGAGAAAGTCGGTATTCCTTTTTTTTCAATTCTGGCCATAGCACGGCCGACGGCCGTTGAGCACGATCCTCAAGCCGCGTTACCACCGATGACTGCGTCACACCCTTTTGCCACTACCATATTTCCAATATCATCTACATCGATTTCACGAACTCCTGCGGGAAACTCAGTATAAGGTATGAAAGTTATGTCAGGGAATCGTTTTTTTAGCTTTTGACGGATTAGGGGAAATGTTCTATGATACTCCCACATACTCCCATCTTTCCCATCGGATATTTCGCAGATAGTTTTACCACGTAGGTCTGATAGCCGCGGCGCATATGTGGGTGATTCCGTTGATTCGGGGAACCCGGTCGGATCAAATACCTCTAATCTCAACATTTTTCTCCTCATGAAGTGGTTAGAAAACAATACACGTATTGTTCAAATTCTTACATGCATGATTTGCTTTGCGAAGCAAAGGGATTAATTATTTGAGAGAGTATTTCTTGTTTTCTAATTCGCTCCAGAAGTCTAATCCTCTGAGCTTTTGTAAGTTGTCCCCGCCTAATCCTTCGGGGGCTGGAGCGAACGTATATACGGGGAATTCCCCAGTGTCATGGATCCTTTGATAGAAATTAAGTAATGCTTCTGCAGCAACGAAAGTTATTCTCCCAGGTACCCAAAACTTAGCACCAACGTCCTCGTAGTCTTTTGCGGTAAAGTTATGTGGCCCATATGCCCAAATCAAAACTTCCGGTGCTCCTATCTTCTTATAAAGTTTCTTCAAAGTCGCTTTGTCCCTTTCACCAAATTTTGATTCCGCCGGTCTGAAGTGGACCATTATTACATCTACTCCCAATTCTGTGCAAGCCTTGGCACGTGCCACCACCTCCTCATCTCCGATAGTTGCCCCAGCGTCGATTCTGGCGCTGATGACAAAGTCCTTGTCTTCATTGTTTCGTGCATCCAAGACAACTCCCATCTTGTCTAAATATTCATCTCTTGTAAGAACTTCTACAACTCCATGGGGAGCTGTGGGAAGTATGAACGGCGCCCGGTCACTTATGAACATTCCGGCGGCTCCAGCTCTGATGATATTCTGCGTTGTGCGATATGCGGTCACCTTATCGCCAAATCCATCGTCTGCATCTACAATCAGCGGGATGGTGACCGAATTCGCCATGTATTTCACGATGTTTATTACCTCACTTGCCGTGGCCAAGCCAATATCAGGTATACCAAGCTGGGCATCACGGATACCCGCCCCCGTCATAAAAACAGCTTTAAATCCCGTTGCTTCCACGCACCTTGCACTCAAGCAGTCGTACGCACCCGGTATTGTTAAGCACCCCGGCCCTTTTAGTAGCTCGCGAAGCATTGTTGTCTTTTTCATTAACTAACCTTCCTATATATTATTTATCATTCACCTTTTGTTATTCGCTTTTTGAATAATATTGCTTCTACACTTGCCCCCCCGCTACCAGCTTGTCAGTGTAGGAGTCAATGCCGCCTACCTCGAGGATTTCCAGAAGAAAATCAGGTAATGGAGTGAAATTAAGGTTCTCTCCACTGGTGAGGTTTTTTATTTTACCCCTATGTAGATCAACGTCAATTTCATCTCCTTCTTTCACCTTCTGCTTTATTCCCGCATATTTTATTATAGGCAGGCCTAGGGCGATAGAGTTCCTGAAGAAGTTCCTATCGAAGGATTCAGCGATGACACATGATATGCCGCACTGTTTTATAGCCGTGTTGGCTCCGAAATGGTCGTGGCCGCATCCCATATTTGTACCAACCACCATAATATCGCCTTTTTTCACCTTTTTTGGAAAATCCGGATCCACATTTGTCATGCACCAACTCCCTAGATCATCCGGTTTGATTAATCCTGCGTGCAGCATTCTGAACGGCGTGATCTCAAAGTCAACGTCCAAGTTATCGCCAAAAACCCAAACCTTTCCCTTAAATTTTAATGCCATCTAACTCCTCCTTAAAGATATTTTCTAGGGTCAGTTATCTTACCCTCTATCGCCGATGCCGCAACGGTCGCTGGACTAGCTAGATAGACTTGAGCGCTCTCGTCTCCCATGCGACCAGGCGTGTTGGTAGTACTGGATGCTATGCAGACCTCATTTTTTGCCAGCGGGGTGTAAAACCCAACACACATACCGCAACCAGGTGCACAAACAAAACAACCGGCCTCGAGGAGAACAGAGATGACACCTTCTTTGTCGACTCTCATCATTGCCTCGCTGGAGCCTGGGGTGATATTGAATAGCACTCTTGGATGTACCTTCCTGCCCTTCAGAATTCTTGCTGCGATCCTCATGTCCTCATCACGACCACTGGCGCATGAGCCTATAAAGGCATTGGTAATCTTCATCCCCTCAACCTCTGCTATATTCTTCACGGTACGTCGGTGTGGAGGTACCACAACCTGAGGCTCGATTTTTGAGCCGTCAAACTCGTAGGTTTTGGCGTATTTGGCGTTCTTATCACTCACCTGGGGTTCGAAGGACACTTTGGTTCTGGCTTTAAACCAGTCGATGACTTTCTGGTCAGGGTTGACAATGCCCAGCTTCGCCCCAGTGAACATCGCAAGACAACACATTGACAACCGCCCATCCATACTCATTTCGTCCATAACTGGCCCGGTAAATTCAGTTACCTGGTAGATTGCTCCGGCCGGGCCAATCTGGCTTAAGATATACTCAAAGACATCCCTGCCCATAACACCATCCTGGAGTTTTCCTGTTATGTTGAACTTGATGCTCTCTGGCACGCAGAACCATGTCCAACCAGACCGTAAAAAGGCCCTATCTGAGGCGGACATGGTACTCCCGAAACAACCCACTCCACCCACTGTTATGGCGTGGCCATCAGTCATAGCGGAAAAATAGACGCTTCCGGGCAGTGCCACAGCCTTCTCTATTGCGATGTGATGAATATTACCGCCTCTACCCAGTTCAAGAATATGTTCTTCTGGGACTTCCATCTGCCTTGCCCATTCACTGTTTAGGCGTTGATTCTCCCTATTAGTAGTGGGAGAGCCAACCAGCGTATATGACCCGCAGTGATCAGGTACGAACACTATCTTCTTTGGATCAAACGGTTTAGCAAGCCCCACGAGACGTGGACCCATATCGGTACCCACAACAACGAAAGGGTGATCGATTCTTGATGCCGAAAATTGCACGTATTCTCCTGGAGATACCTCTCGTTTACCGACAGCCTTCGCCAAAATCTTTTCAACTATTGTTTTTCCCAATTTCTAGTACCCCCTACGTTACCTTACATTATGACTCTCTTAGCCAGGAAGGTTTAATTCGAATGTATTATATTTAGCCTCTTTCTAGTGTTCCGTATAAACAATTTATTTAATAAGTCACAGTGCCCGTTTGAGCATATCTGGTATTGGATAGCTAATTGGTCTTGCGGTTAACATTATGCAACTTATTACCTAGACGGCCTATTAGCGTCCCTTGGACTTCTTGAGGTTTTGGTCAATCCAGATTCGCGACCCATAGAAGTCGACGAGGAGAGGACCTGTAGATGGCCCCCAGATTGACCGGGCTTGACCAGTATAACCCTTGAGCCAAGGCTGACAGAGTATGTGGGCCATTGGTTGAAGCAAAGATATTACAAAATGATTTTGCGCCTCATACTCGCACGCGTCCTTCACCGACTGCTTCACTACATCTACAGTATTTGCGGCCAAGGCTTTAGCAATAAAGGCGTCATAAACAGGATCACTGACCCTTGGTATATTGGACTGCAATCCCGTCTGAAACCGAGTGAGTGCCTTTACTGGCGCATAGCCGATATCCAGTGACCCATTACCAGATTTTTGAGCCATCTGGTCTGTTTTACCTTGGGTCCGGACATAAGAAGTCCATGAAACCGAGTCCATCGTCCGTATATCCATCTCAATATTAACCTCCGCAAAGTCGGACTGGACTACCTGCAACAAAGTTAAATCCCCATTAACATCAGCTATTACGTTGGTCTTAAATCCATTGGGATACCCGGCGGCTGTAAGCAACGCTTTTGCCTGAGTTGGATTGTATGCATATTGATCCTTCAAGTCTTGCGGCCACTGATCGTACGGGAACCCCCACCCAGCCATATAACTTGAGATTATTGCGCACGGGTTCGGTGAGACGGCACCCCCATAGTAACTACTAGCTATGGTTTGTAAGTCTACTGCCATCTGCATCGCCTCTCGGACCTTGATGTCAGTAAATGGGGCTTTGTCATTTCTGGGGTCTATGGTCTCCGCAGCAGAAGACGGCACGGTTATTTGTACTATTTCAGGATTTGTTTTCTGCATTGATTGGGCATCTTGACGTGAAACGGAGTCCAGTGTGTCAATCTTGCCGGCGCGCATCGCCGCCAAGGCCGTAGCCGTGTCAGGTATTATGAGATACACAATTTTATCTACATAGGGAAGCTCGTTCTGCGGGTAACGCTCGTCGTATCCCCAATAGTTGGGATATTTGGCTAGTGTGGCCGAACTACCAGAAACATAATCCTCCAGAGTAAATGGCCCAGTGCCTATCTGATGATGCCAATCAGTGACGTTTCCCCATTGCTCTACTGGCTCGCGTGGCACGATTTCCAGCTCGTTGCTAAGGGACATCAGGGTTTCCATTATGTTCTCGGGGCTGGGTGTCTTAAACTTATAGACAACCGTATATTTCTCAGTAGCAGTTACGGATATAATGTCAAGATATGCTGCAACTCCTACATAAGCAGGGCTGGGTTTGGTAAAGCCATCACCTAGCCCGAAGTACCGGTCAAAGTGATACGCTACGTCATCTGCGGTAAATTCACGGCCATTGACAGGTGGAATGTTCTGCCAGTGGATTCCTTGGCGCAGATGGACAACATAAGTGCTGGGGTCTTGAAACTCCCAGCTTACCGCAAGATCACCATTAACATACGTGCTAGGACGAAAGTCTATAGTATAGGAGAATGTATTCGGATTTAACGTCCAATCGTCCGCATACAGTTTTTCATACCATCCACTTTGGATACCCATTTGCCCATAACTGACATATGAATCAAAATATCCTATATCCGCGTTGACACGAAGATCCAATTCACCGCCGTACTGAGGTGTCCCAAGGCTATCCCACCAATTGCCCGTTGTAGCAGTAGTTGTGGCGGTAGTTGTTGTGATCGTTGTTGCAATGGATGTCGTCTTTGTTGTAGATGTTGTAATCGTAGACGTGGATGGTGTGGTTGATGCCGACGTGGATGGTGTGGTTGTCGTAGCACAGGATGAAAGTAGCAACGCAGTTACAATCAAGAAGCTTAAACCAAACCAAATATACCTCTTCTTCAATT
>Ga0182017_10002816_pt1 | contig 13074 bp, 8 predicted proteins | sample 712E3DmetaG_FD_120492 | JGI IMG/M metagenome (GOLD analysis project Ga0182017, IMG submission 120492) | Permafrost microbial communities from Stordalen Mire, Sweden - 712E3D metaG | ecosystem: Environmental > Terrestrial > Soil > Wetlands > Permafrost | place: Sweden: Stordalen | collected... | reverse complement strand
CGGCAACGCGCTGCAGGTTTTTCTCAAGACCCACCAACAGCTCCTCGTGGTGGTGGACGAATTTGGCTCGACGGCCGGGGTGGTCACGATGGAGGACGTGATGGAACAGATCCTGGGTCGCGAGATCTTCGAGAAGGACGACATGGCGGTGGACATGCGCGAATTCGCCCGGGCCAAGCTGCAGCGGCAAAGCCGCGGGCGCCGGCCGGGGGATCCCGGAGGCACAGCCTGGCCGCCCACCAAAGGCTCGTGATTCTCGCCCTCGATCCCGCCCTCCGCCCATGAACCACCTTCCTCCCCTCGCCTATTGGGTACACGACCTCAGTCCGTTTGTCATCCGGTTCGGGGACAACATCGGCATCCGCTGGTACGGCCTGGCCTATGTCCTCGGGTTTCTGGGAGGCGGCTGGCTGATGGTCCGCTACTACCGGGCCGGCCGCTCCGCGCTCCCGGCGGCGCAGGTGCCCGATTTCATCCTGGCGCTCGTGGCCGGCGTGATCATCGGCGGGCGCGTCGGCTACTTCCTGCTCTACGACTTCGACCTGTTCGTGCACCATCCGCTCGTCCTGTTCCGCGTCTGGGAAGGCGGCATGGCCAGCCACGGCGGATTTGTCGGCGTTTTCCTGGCCGTCTGGTGGTTCTCCCGGCGAACCGGCCTTCCCATGCTGCACCTCGCTGATGTGCAGGCGTCGACGGTGTCCGTCGGTTTGCTCCTGGGCCGCATCGCCAATTTCATCAACGGCGAACTCTGGGGCAAGATCACGGACGTGCCGTGGGCGGTCATCTTTCCCAAAAGCGCATCACCCGGCATGCCCGCAGCACTCATTCCACCCCGGCACCCCTCCCAGTTGTACGAGGCCGGCCTGGAGGGTGTCCTGCTCCTCGCCTTCATTCAATGGCGCTTCTGGAAAAGCGACATCGTGCGCACGCAACCCGGCCGCCTTTGCGGTGAATACATGGTGGCCTACGCCTTGGTGCGGGCCGTGGGCGAGATCTTCCGCGAACCCGACGAGGGCGTCTCGCTCATTTTCGGTCTGAGCCGTGGCACCTTCTATTCGATCTTCCTCCTGCTGGCCGGCGCCGGGTTGATCGCTCATGGGCTCCGCCACCGGCACCGCGAGTGACGTGGGTTGTGGGCTGCCCACGTCGGGATGCCCTTCAGGGGCGTCCGTTCGAAAACCAACGATCGACGCACCTATCACCACCACGCGCGTCCAAAATGGCGCAGCCATTTTGGTTAAGGAACCTGGCGGCCATCGTCCGCCTGGTTCCTCCGCGCAACCTGCTCGGAGCTTGCGTGTCCATGGTGCTGTCCGTATCCCTCGCGCCGTGCTCCGCGGAACCGCCGTCCTCGCCGCCCTGCTTGTCTGCGCCACCGGCCCGGCCGTGGCGCAGGTGGTGCCGTTTCTGCCGGTGGTCAAGGCGGCCGACCTGAGCGTCGACCCGGCCACCGGGGAGGCCGTCCTCCGCGGCAACCCCAGCATCGACTACGGCCCCACGCGACTGACTGCCGACGAACTCCGCTACAACCGGGAAAAGGGCCTGGTCACCGCGCTGGGCCATTTCGTCATCACTTCCGGGGCGGAACGATTGCTCGCCGACCACGGCACCTACCGGCTGAGCGACGGCTTGCTCCAACTCAGCGACGTGCTGGCGGGCGAACCGCCGTTCTACCTCGCCGCAGCTTCCGCCACGGGTACGCGTGCGCGCCTGACCCTGCATGCGGCGACGTTCACCTACCACGAACCGGGGCCGTGGGCGCCCTCCCTGCTGGCCGACCAGATGATCTATGAGCCGCACCGGCGGATCACCGGCGAACATGGCCACTTGGAGCTCGGCGACACCCACTTCCTCGCGCTGCCGCGTTTCGAGCAATCGTTCGACCGGCCGTTTATCCTCGAGATGACGACCCGCGCCGGATTCCGGCGTAACCTCGGGGCTTACCTTGATCTCGGGCTCCACTTGCCGGTCTGGCCCGGGATCAATCTGGGTGCCGATGTCGGAGAGTACACAGCGCGCGGCGTGATGGCGGGGCCCGCCGGCGAATACAACCTCGAATCCACGACCGGTACCATCAGCGGGAGCTTCACCTCCGGTTTCATCAACGACCACGGCGACCGGAAGACCGATCTCCTCGGCCGGCCGGTGCCCGCGGACCGGGCCTTCGCGGAGTGGCGCCACCAGCAAGAGGTGGGCGACCGCTTGACCCTGACCGGACAGGTCTCCTGGTGGAAGGACTCCGAGGTCCTGCGCGATTTCCGTCCAAGCCAGTTCTTTCCCGTGCAGCAACCCGACTCGTTCCTCGAGGCGGCCTATGCGGGCGACAACTACTACCTCGGCGCGTTTGCCCGGCTCGATCCCAACAATTTCGAGGTGGTTCAGCAACGTCTGCCCGAAATCCGCTTCGACCTGCTGCCGCTGCCGGTTGGCGCCGGTTTTTTTGAGCGGTTCAACGCCAGCTACGCCGCGCTGCGCGAAGATCCACCGGCCGGCGGCGCGACACTCCACAGCGACCGGCTGGACGCCTACTACGCGCTCTATCGGCCGCTCGCGCCGACCGACTGGCTGAGTCTGACCCCCGTCGCGGGCGGGCGCATGACCTACTACGCCAAGGCCACGGGTGGGCGGGATACCTACACCCGTTGGCTGGGGGAGGCGGGTCTGGACGCCGAGATGCGCGCCAGCGGCACCTTTAACTACCGCAACGAGGTGTGGGGCATCGACGGGTTGCGGCACCTGCTAACGCCCCGCCTCTCCTACCGCTACATCCCCGGGGCCGACCGCGGCCAGCCGTACATCCCCTCGATCGACCGCACCGTGTTCTCCACCAATCTCGAGCCGATCGACCTCGGCGCGATCCGCAACATCGACGATCTCCATCCCATCCACACGCTGCGCCTCGGCCTCGACAATCTCCTGCAGACGCGCGACGCCCAGTACGGTTCGCGCGATCTGTTCGCGGTCAACTTGGCCGCTGACTACCGGATCGCCACCCCGCCCGGAGCCAACCCGCATCGCTGGTCGGAGGTCTACACGGAGCTTTCCCTGACCCCGGTGCGCTGGCTCCGGTTCGAGCTCTACCAACGGCTGTCACCGCAAACGCTCGCGCTGCGGGAGCTGAACACGGGTCTGGAATTGATCGACCTGGATTGGTGGACGCTGCGGCTCGCCACGAATTACGTGCAAAACCAGATCGCGCAGTACTACCTCGATTACGATCGTCGTCTCAACGACGTCTGGCATGGGTTCACGCGGGTGCGCTACGACGCGCGCGCCCGGCGGTGGAACGAGTTGTCGTGGGGCCTGCGGCAGCGCGTTGCGAACACCTGGAACCTGCGCTATGAAGTGTCGTGGGTCAAAGGTCAGCAGCGCGAAAGCTCGTTCGGCTTCAGCGTCGGGGTCGACTTGGTGCGTTTCTGAATCGGTGTGGATTCAGGGCTCCCTCGGGGGCCGGTTGCCGCCTTCGGGGAAGCAGATCCGTCCGACCGCCTCCTGGAAATCCGCCGCGCCCCGGATGATCTCGATCTCCAGGCGCAGGTAGTACAGCGGCAGGGGAAGATGCAGGGCGTCTCCGAGGCGCACGGCGTCCTTCTCCGTCGTGACGACGAACTCCAGGCCGGCGGCCCGCGCCTCGCCGAAGACGAGGTCGAGGTCCTCCTGGGTAAACCGGTAGTGGTCGAGAAAGCGTTTCGTGTAAAGCAGCTGGGCCCCGAGCTCGCGCAGGAAATGTTCGAAGCTCTCCGGCGTCGCGATGCCGCTGAAGGCCCCGACCCGTTTGCCGCGCAAAAAACCGAGCGGCTCCCGGCCCGGCGCCCCGACCCGCTGCAGGTACTGCGGCCGGTGCGCGCATTCGATCACATCCACGCCCGGATTGTGCTGCCGGATCATTTCCTCGAGCTCGAGATCGCGCCGGCCGGTCGACTTGGTGAGGAAAACGTACGACGCCCGGCGCAGATGCTTCACCGGCTCCCGCAGGACGCCGCGCGGCAGCAGGTGGCCGTTGCCGAAGGGATTGGTGGTGTCGATCAACAGCAGGTTGAGCCGGCCCTTGAGCGGCAGGTATTGAAAGCCGTCGTCGAGCACCAGCGTGTCGCAGCCGAAATGTTTGATCGCGTACGTCCCGGACTTCACCCGGTTCTTGTCCACCAGCACGACCACGCCCGGCAGGTTGCGCGCCAGCATGTAGGGTTCGTCGCCCGCCTGCTCGGAATCGAGCAGGAGGTGCGCGCCGTCGCTCACCACCCGGGGCGGGGGCTCCTCGGCGTGGGTCAGGGCGTTCCAGGCGCGGCGCCACGCCGCCGGCCGCTTGCTTTTGTACCCGCGGCTCAGGATTGCCACCTTGCGTCCGCGCTCCGCCAGCGCCCGGGCGAACTTTTCCACCACCGGCGTCTTGCCCGTCCCGCCCACCGTCAGGTTGCCCACCACCACCACGAGGCAACCCAGGGGCTGGTCGTGCAGAATCCGCTCCCGGTAGAGCCAGAACCGGAGCTGCACCACTGCGCTGAACAGGAAGGACGCGCCCTGCAGGAAGGCCCCGTACACCGCCGCGCCCGTGTCCTCGCGCCGCCCGAGGATTACGTCGATTGTGTACTGCTCGAACGCATAGAACTTTCTCTTCAGGCGGGACAACAGCATGCGGAGGCGGGCTCGATGGGGGGGTTGACGTGACCGCGGTTTCGCTCGGTTAAGGTTTCCTACCGACCGCGCCGTTTCATGCAACTCAATCTGCTCAAGTCTAAAATGCGTCGGGCCGCGGCCAGCCCGACCTGGGGCGCGCTCGGCCTGGTTCGGCCCTCGCGTGCGCGCGCGGGCGGGCGCGCGCGCCCGCGCGCGTCTCGTATAAATCAGAAAGCGAAAAGTAGGACTTGAAATCCGCCGCCCGGTGGGTAACCCGTTCCGCCCCGGCCCATGAAGTCGCTTATTATCGCCGAAAAGCCCAGCGTCGCCGCCGATCTCGCCCGCGCGCTCGGCAAGGTGCCCAAAATGGGCGACCATTTCGAGAACGACGAGTACGTCATCTCGTCGGCCGTGGGACATCTGGTGGAACTGGAGATGCCCGAGGACATCGACAAGAAACTCTACGGATTCTGGCGGCTCGAGACGCTGCCGATCATCCCGAAGACTTTCGGCCTGAAACCCATCGAGGAGTCCCAGGAGCGCCTCACCCATCTGAAGAAGCTGCTCGCCCGGAAGGACATCGCCGAGGTCATCAACGCCTGCGACGCGGGCCGCGAGGGCGAACTGATTTTCACCTACATCTGCCAGCTCGCCAAGTGCAAGCTGCCGGTCAAGCGCCTGTGGATGTCGTCCATGACCACCACCGGGATCCGCGAGGCCTTCCAGCACCTGCGGGACGGCGCCCAGATGGTGCCGCTTGCCGACGCCGCCCGCTGCCGTTCCGAGAGCGACTGGCTCATCGGCATCAACGGCACCCGCGCCCTGACCAAGCGCATGTTCGGCTCGCGCGGCGGCAACGTGGCGTCCGTCGGCCGCGTGCAGACCCCCACCCTCGCCATCATCGTCAACCGGGAACTCGAGATCCGCGGCTTCCAGCCCCGCGCCTTCTGGCGGGTCACGGCAGTTTTTCAGGTCGCGAAGGGCATCTACGAGGGAGTCTACCAACGGCCGGGATTCAAGAAATCCGAAACCGACGAGCACGACCGGATCGACCGACTTTGGGACCAGGCGGCGGCCGAGGCGGTCCTCGCCGCGTGCCAGGGCCAGCCGTCCGCCGCCGTGACCGAGGAGCGGAAGGCGTCCTCCCAGATCGCGCCCCGCCTCTACGACCTGACCACCCTGCAGCGCGAGGCGAACAACCGGTTCGGGCTGTCGGCCCGCCGCACGCTCCAGATCGCGCAGGCGCTCTACGAGCGGCACAAGATGATCACCTATCCGCGCACCGATTCGCGGGCGTTGCCGGAGGACTATATTCCGACGGTGAAGGAAACGCTCGCCAACCTGCACGGCGCCCTGGCGCCCCACGCGCAGCGGGTGCTCGAGGCGGGCTGGGTGCGGCCGAACCGGCGCCTCTTCAACAACGCCCAGGTCTCCGACCACTTCGCGATCATCCCCACCACGCACGAGGCGAAGCACCTCGAGGACATGGAGGCGAAGATCTTCGACATGATCGCCCGCCGCTTCGTGGCGGCTTTTTATCCGCCGGCGGAATTCGACATCACCACCCGCACCAGCACCGTGGCCGGCCACGGTTTCCGGACCGAAGGCAAAGTGCTCACCACGCCCGGCTGGCTCGCCGTCTACGGCAAGGTCACCGTCGACGACGATTCGCCCGACTCGAAGGCCCTGCCCGCGCTCGATCCGGTCGACGGCCAGCCACCCCACGCCCGCACCCTCTCGGCCGAGTTGCACGGCGAGGCGACCCGGCCGCCGCCGCGCTACACTGAGGCCACGTTGCTCTCCGCCATGGAAGGCGCCGGCAAGCTGGTGGACGACGAGGACCTGGCCGAGGCGATGAAGGAGCGCGGCCTGGGCACGCCCGCCACCCGCGCCGACACGATCGACGGCCTCGTCAATCAGAAATACGTCGAGCGCCAGCAGCGCGACCTGGTGCCCACGGCCAAGGCGGAAAGCCTGCTGCAGTTCCTCGCGGCCGTGAAGGCCGAGGAGCTGACCAAGCCCGACCTCACCGGCGAATGGGAATTCAAACTCCGCCAGATCGAGCACGGCAAGTTCACCCGGGCCAAGTTCATGGCCGAGATCGTCAACCTGACCAAGGGCATCGTGACGCGGGTGAAAGGCTTCGAGGAGGACGACTCCGTGGCGCGCGAGACCGACATCCCTTCGCCCACCGACGGCAAACCGCTGCGCGAGACCCTCCGCGGCTACAAGTCGCAGGACGGCGAGTTCATGGTCTACAAGGTCATCGGCAACCGGCGCATGGAGGAGGCCGAGATCCGCGAGCTGCTCGCCAAAGGCCAGCTCGGCCCGCTCGACGGTTTCCGCTCCGCCAAGACCGGCAAGCCGTACAGCGCGCTGCTCAAATACGATCCCACGGAAAAAAAGATCGTGTTCGTCTTCGACGGCCAGCGCGACGGCAACGGCGCGATGAAGATCGACTTCACCGGTCTGCAGCCGTTTGCCCCCGCCCCGGCGAAGTTCGGCGCCGGCGCCGAGGTCTTTGAGACGCCGCAAAGCTACGTCGTGCGCCGGGTGGAAGATGGTGAGAACAAGATCCTCGCCCGTTGCTCGCGCCGCATCCTCGCCCGCGACATTCCCCGCGACCAGTTTCTCAAGATGCTGGAAACGGGCCGGACCGACCTGCTTGAACGGTTCTGGAGCCAGCGCACCCGCCGCCCCTTCAGCGCCTTCCTCGTCCTCAAGCCCGATGGTTCGACCGGTTTCGAGTTCGCCCCGCGCGTTCCCAAGCCCAAGAAAGGGAGCAAGGCCGCGCCGACTGAGCCGGACGCGGACGGCAAGCCGGCCCCGGCCTGATCGCCCGGTCCGCCCGACGGTCCGGTGGATTAACGCCCCAGGCGATTTTGCGGTCGGGTAACTTCAGACTCCGCCCGACGTCTCTTCTTCCCGATGGCGCATCCCCGAACTACCAGCTACGCGATTGTGCTGCTCGCATTGACGATCGTGGCTGGCGGAGCCTTCGCGTGGATGCAATACCGGGAACTGGTCCGGTTGCGGGCCGACAGCCAGCTAAATGACAGCACCCGGGCCGACCTGCAGAAACGACTTTGGGCGTTGGAGAAGCGGAAGAACGAACTTGATGCCGAGGTCGCCAGCCTGCGCGCCCGCGGACCGGCCGACCGGCTGGCCGAAGGCGACGGCGACCCCCCGCCCGACGGGCCGCCCGGGGCGGCGCGTCCGGGTCCGGGCCGTTTCAGCCGGCGCGGCAGTTTCAACGGGCTTTCCACGCTGATGGACAATCCCGCGTTCAACAAGCTGTGGATGGCCCAGCAGAAGCTCGCGCTTGATGCCCGCTACAGCGCCTTGTTCAAGAACCTCAACCTCAGCCCGACGGATCTCGACAAATTCAAGAGCCTGCTCGTCGACAAACAGACCTCGCTCATGGACGTGATGGCCGCGGCCCGCGACCAGGGTCTGAATCCGCGCAACCCGGAGGACCGGTCCCAGATCGCCGCCCTCGTCCAAACCGCCCAGGCCCAGGCCAACACGACGATCCAACAGGCGCTCGGCGATGCCGCTTATGCCCAATATCAGAACTACGAGCAGACGCTCCCCCAACGCACCGTGGTCAGCCAGCTCGCCCAGAGCCTCAGTTACACCGGCAATCCGCTGCAGGATTCCGAAGCCGAGCAGCTCGTGAACATTCTCGCCGCCAACGCCCCCGCCCGCGCCCAATCGAATGCTGGCGGCGGATTAGGCGCTGCCTTCATGGCCATGGGAGGAGGAGGCCCCGGCGGCTTTGGCAACCGTGGCAGCACGATCACGGACGCCGCCGTCACGCAGGCCCAGTCGGTGCTCACCGCGCCGCAGGTGGCGGCGCTGCAGCAGCTTCAGGCGCAACAACAGGCCCAGCAGCAGATGGCGCAGATGCTGCGCCAGACCTTCAACGGCGGCGGCTCGCCATCGGCTGGCAGCCAGGGGCAGGCCGGGACTCCGCCTTCCCCGCCGCCCAAGCCGCCGGGAGGCTGAGGCAGGGGGGCGGCTCTGGAGCCCGTCCTGAAACCGGGCTACGTCACTTAATGCAGGGCGCTGCCCTGTCAGCGCCGGTCGGATTCGGCGGCGACGGAGCGCCGCCCTCCAGATCCAGGCAGTTTTCGGATGATCTCCAGCTCCTGGCGCGGGAACAGACACTGGCCCGGCTGCGACCGTGAAAAAACGCTTGTGCGCGCTTTCCGCGGCAGGGTAACCTGTGCGGTCCCTTTCAATCCGCCATCACCATGATCGTTACAACGGCCCAACTGTTCAAACACGCCTACGGCAAATACGCCGTCGGCGCCTACAACATCAACAATGCGGAGCAGGCGATGGGCCTGTTCCGCGGCTGCCTCCAGTCGCAGGCCCCGTTTATCATCCAGATCTCCAAGGGCGCGCGCAAATACACGGACAAGAAGATGCTCGAGGCGATCATCCGCGCCGCCGACGAGATCTTTCCGGACGCCATCTTCGCGGTGCACCTCGACCACGGTGACGAAGAGACGTGCTACGACTGCATCAAGTCCGGCTTCTACAGTTCGGTCATGATCGACGCCTCCCACGATCCTTTCGCCCAGAACGTCGCGATCACCAAGCGTGTGGTGGACGCCGCCCATGCGAAAGGCATCTCCGTCGAAGCCGAGCTCGGCATGCTCGGCGGCGTGGAGGAGGACATCAAGGTCGAGGAAGGCAACGCCTGCCTGACCGATCCGGCCGAGGCGGAGGCTTTTGTCAAGCAGACCGGCTGCGACTGCCTCGCCGCCGCCATCGGCACCTCGCACGGCGCCTTCAAGTTCAAGGGCAAGCAATCCCTGCACTTCGACGTGCTGCAGAAGATCAAGGCCCGCCTCCCGGGCTTTCCGCTCGTCATGCACGGATCATCTTCCGTCCCGCAGGACGAGGTCGCCCGCATCAACGCCGCCGGCGGCCAGATCAAGAATTCGATGGGTGTCGACATCAACGAGTACCTGCCCGCCGCCAAGCTCGGCGTCACCAAGATCAACATCGACACCGACGGCCGCCTGGTCTGGACGCGCGTGCACCGCGAGTTCTTCCGCGACAAGCCGGCCGAGTTCGACTTCCGCCCACCGGGGAAGATCTTCATTGACGAGTACGCGAAGTTCATCGCGAGCCGCAACGACAAGCTCGGCTCGACCGGGCAAATCCCCGACCTGCGCAAGAGCCTCGGCCAGTAAGTTCGTCCCATGCCGTCCTTTTCAGCCGGTCTCATTGAGGTGCACCGCGAAGGCCTCGGACCCATGGCTGACAAACGGTAGGGCGGGTTATCCCTAACCCACCGATCAGATAGGCGCCGGATCACGGTGCGTTACGGAAAACGCGCCCTGACCGTTCGCCCCCGGGGCGAGCGCAGCAAAAATGAAGTCGCCTGCGCGATGCGGTTTTGCTGAACTTGGCGCCGTGCCGTCCGCGTTTGTTGACCAGCTTCCCGCCCTCGCCGAGGTGATCGTCCACACGGGATTGAACCTGCGGGCTGGTCAACGTCTGCTCATCGCCGAGCCCTACCAATTGCAGGGGGTGAGCCGCGAAGCGGCGCCACTGGTTGAAGCCGTGACGGACGCCGCTCTCCGGGCCGGGGCGGTCGCGGTCGACGTGATCTGGGGCGACGAGGCGCAGTTGCGGCGCTTCGCCGAGCGCGGGGACCGGCGCAGTTTCGAGCGTATGGTCGCGCGCAACGCCCAGACGATGGCGGTGGCCGTCGTGCGCGAGGACGCCCTGCTTTTTCTGGAAGCCAGCCACGCCGGATTGATGGCGGGATTCCCGGCCGAGAACACCGACACGTTCAGCATGCTGGCGTGGAGCCATTTTGGACCGATCGCCCAGCAGCTCGCCCGCGGCGCGACCAACTGGACCGTGTCCTGCGCGCCGACTCCCTCCTGGGCCGACCGCGTCTATGCCGACCTGCCAGCCGCGCAACGGCTCGACCAACTCTGGGCGGACGTGTTCGCGGCGATGCGGATCGCGCCCGGCGGCCGCGCCCTCGCCGACTGGCAGACCCACCTGGCGGGGCTCCAGCAGCGATGTGACGATCTGAACGGAGCGCCGCCTGCCCGGATTCGTTTTCGGGGTCCGGGCACTGACCTGGCCATGGCGCTGGCGCCAAAGCACGTCTGGTGCACCGCCGTGCTGGCCACGCGCTCGGGCCGCCGGTTCGTTGCCAACCTGCCCACCGAAGAGGTTTTCACCGCGCCCCACCGCGATTCGGCCGAGGGCCGGGTGTGCGTGGCCGGCCCGGTGGCGTATGGCGGCGAAGTGATGGACGGCATCGAACTCGAGTTTTCCGGCGGGCGGGTCGTTGGGGCCAAGGCACGGATCGCGGAAGCGCTGCTCCACCGCGTCCTGAGCCTCGACAGCGGCACTTCGCGGCTCGGCGAAGTCGCGCTCGTCCCGGGTGAGACGGCCATCGCCCGCGCCAAGCGGTTCTTTCTCCATCCGTTGCTCGATGAAAACGCCTGCCACCACATTGCGTTGGGCCAGGCGTATCCGTTCACCCTACGTGATGGCACAACTCTGCCCCCGCGCCGCCTGGAAGCCGCCGGATGCAACCAAAGCCTGATCCACGTCGACCTGCCGCTCGACGCGGAGGTGGAGATTTTGCCTGGGTGAACACGCCGCGCCGCCAGCGATTCGCCTGTTGGGTGCTCACCGGCCTCGTCCTGGTGCTCGCCGGCGGTCTCGCAGCTGCGGGAAAATCCGATCCCATCCCACCCATGTCCCCCTCCCGCTCCCCCGTGGCCCGCGTTGATTATCGCGGCTGGCACGACTCGCTCGTTCTCAGCAACGGGTTCGTCGAGGCTGTGGTCGTCCCGGCGATTGGCCGCATTATGCAGTTTCGCTTGGCCGGTGCTAGCGACGGCCCCTTCTGGGAAAATGCCGCCCTGGCGGGTCGGAACACCGGGCCGGGCGCGGGCCAATGGGCCAACTACGGCGGCGACAAAGCCTGGCCCGCGCCGCAAGCAGACTGGGATCGGATCATCGGGCGAGGCTGGCCGCCGCCGGAGACGTTCGATGGCCATCCCATGGGGTTCGCGATCGACGGGGCGGCGGTGACGCTGGTCTCGCCGGTGGACGCTGGGTACGGCATTCGCGTGCGGCGACGGATCGAACTCGCACCGGACCGGCCAGTCATGACGGTCACCACCTCCTACGAAATGGTCACCGGTCAGCCGCTGAACGTCGCGGTCTGGGTCATCACGCAACTCAAAGATCCGGCTGCGGTCTATGTGCTCCGGCCGGGCGTTGCGCCCTCGGGCCGGGTTTATGTCAGCCAGTCCGACGGCACGCCAGCCCGCCTGCAGGTCGCCGACGGGTGGTTGTCGCTGGCGCGCGATCCCCACCAGAACCGCAAGATCGGCGCCCGCGCCGCCACGCTGGTCTGGGTCGGCGGAACCGAATTACTCCGGATCGATTCCGCCCTTGTGCCAGGAGGCGTGTATCCCGACGGCGGAAGCAGCGTCGAGATCTACACCAACGCCGATCCGCTGGCCTACGTCGAACTCGAGTTGCTCGGCCCGCTGACGCGCCTGCAGCCCGGCGACACGCTCACGCGTGTCTCCACTTACACGCTCACCCGCCGCACGGAGCAGGACCCGACGATCGAAATCAGGCGGCTCCTGGCGGCCCCGGCTGAATCGCCTCCGCCCGTCAACTCGCCCCCGCGTTAGCCGCCCCGCCCATAGTCTCGCCTCGATTCCCCATGCCTATTCGTCCCTGCGTCCGCTCCGCCGTCGCGTTGCTTCTCGCCTGGCTGCCGGCCCTTCCGACCGGCGCCCAGACTCCCGGGAGCACCGGCCAAGACGTTGTTCCGGACTGCCCGGCCTGGATCCATCACGCGGTGGTCTACCAGATCTACCCGCAGACGTTCTACGATTCCAACGGCGACGGCATTGGCGATCTGCCGGGCATCATCCAGAAGCTTGACTATGTGAAGAGCCTCGGGGTCGACGCCATCTGGCTGAATCCGTTCTTCGATTCGCCGTTTAATGATGCCGGTTATGACATCCGCGACTACTACCGGGTGGCGCCGCGCTATGGCACGAACGACGACGCCCGGCGGCTCTTCGCCGAGGCGCACCGCCGTGGCCTGAAGGTGCTCTTCGATTACGTCATCAGCTACACCGCCATCGACCATCCATGGTTCGTCGCCTCGACGCGGCAGGAGCCGGACTCGCATTCCAACTGGTACATCTGGACCGACAACGCGTGGAAATTCGAGCCGGGCAACCGCTGGGTTCACGGCTACGGCCAGCGCAACGGTAATTTCCTCAGCAACTTCTTTTGGTCCGAGCCGGCCCTGAACTACGGCTATGGCCGGCCGGACCCCGCCAAGCCGTGGCAGCTGCCGACCGACCACCCCAGCGTGCTCGCGCTGCGCGCCGAGATGAAGCGGGTCATGCGTTTCTGGATGGACCTCGGCGCCGACGGCTT
>Ga0182017_10002815_pt1 | contig 13076 bp, 14 predicted proteins | sample 712E3DmetaG_FD_120492 | JGI IMG/M metagenome (GOLD analysis project Ga0182017, IMG submission 120492) | Permafrost microbial communities from Stordalen Mire, Sweden - 712E3D metaG | ecosystem: Environmental > Terrestrial > Soil > Wetlands > Permafrost | place: Sweden: Stordalen | collected... | reverse complement strand
TTTGATTTTATGGAATTCCCGATAATCCATTATTTGTGTGTTTTGAGATAAAATGAGGTTTTCTCAAAAATCCGAAAACACGTCATTGCGGCGCCTACGCTAAAGCTTCGGCGACAGCGTGAGGGAGGAACGACCGAAGCAATCTGTTGATTCTCAAACGAAAAAGATTGCTTCGCTCCGCTCGCAATGACGCGACGATTGACTTTTGAGGCAGCCTTATGTAAGGCTAAATTTTGAAAAATTTAATGATAAAAAATATGCGAATATTTTACCGATTGTTCTGTGCATTTGTCATATCAGAATTCATAAGTTGCAGCTTCTTTTCAAATTACAAAGACTATCTTATTACGATGGTTGATATAAAAAATGTTGAACTGAACGATAGCTTCTGGTTACCCAAAATTAAGATAATCCAGGATATAACTATTCCGTATGCTTTTGAAAAGTGCCGGAATGAAGGACGTATGGAAAACTTTCTGATAGCAGGGCATAAAAAGAAAGGTAACGTGCTGGGTAAAATGCCTTTCGATGACTCGGACTTGTACAAGATTATTGAAGGCGCTTCCTGGTCGTTAATAAGCAAACCGAATAAACAACTGGAGGAATATCTTGATTCGGTAATTGATATTATTAAAACAGGCCAGGAACCCGATGGTTATATTACAACCTGGTTTACTATTGATCCAAACAATCCTCCTGCTCCCTGGGTTCAGAAAACCGGAAAGCGATGGACAGGAGAATCCAGCAGCCATGAACTATATAACAGTGGTCACTTGTTTGAAGCAGCTGTTGCACATTTTGAAGCCACCGGTAAAACAAATTTCCTGGACATTGCCTTAAAAAATGCTGATCTACTGGTTAATAATTTTGGTCCGGGCAAGCTGACACAGCCACCGGGTCATCAGATTGTTGAGACCGGACTAATAAAATTGTATCATGTTACGAAAAATATAAAATACTTAAAACTTGCCAGATATTTTTTAGATATCAGGGGTGACTCGACTACTCATATGCTTTATGGAGCCTATAGCCAGGATCACAAGCCGGTTGTGAAGCAAACTGAAATAGTTGGTCATGCAGTAAGAGCAGTTTATATGTATGCAGCAATGACTGATATTGCAGCCATTTATAACGATCATGCATATCTTGATGCATTGAAAAAAATCTGGAATAATATGGTCGGATGTAAAATGTATATTACCGGTGGAATTGGAGCAAAACATGAAGGAGAATCGCTGGGGAACGATTATGAACTTCCTAACCTTACTTCTTATAGCGAAACCTGCGCCTCTATTGGTGATGTATTCTGGAATAAACGTTTGTTTATGCTTACCGGGGATTCAAAGTATTTTGATATTATTGAACGCACATTATATAATGGCCTGATTTCAGGGATTTCGCAAGATGGTAAAAACTTCTTCTACACCAATCCACTTGAAGCCGATGGTAAATTTCAATTCAACCAGGGGAAATGTACCCGTCAGCCGTGGTTCGATTGCTCCTGCTGCCCTACAAACCTGATTCGTTTCATTCCTTCGTTGCCCGGTTTAATTTATGCTGCACGAAAAGATACTGTTTATGTAAACCTTTATGCTTCTAATAAAGCAAAAATTAACCTTGAAAATGGATTCGTGGAAATTGAGCAAATTACCGGTTATCCCTGGCAGAGTAAAGTCACAATCAAAATAACCCCTCAAAATCCTTTCCCGTTTACCTTAAAGCTGCGTATTCCCTGTTGGGCAAGGAACAGGGTTATCCCTGGTAATTTATATGCCTTTACAAGTTATACAAATAAAACCGTTAATATAAAAATAAACGGTATAATGGCAGAATATGAACGCGAAAATGGTTATGCAGCTATTTCCAGAAATTGGCTTGCAGGTGACAACGTTGAAATTGATCTTCCCATGGAAATCCGTCATATTAAATCTGATGACAGAGTCAAGGACGACAACAATATGGCATCAATCGAATACGGATCTTTTATGTACTGCGTTGAAGGAATAGATAATAAAAACAGGTTAGACTTACTTACATTGCCCGACAGTGCAAATTTAAAAGTCGAAAAAAGGAAAGAATTACTTGACGGAATTCCTGTCATAACAGGAAATGTTCCAGACTCTTCGGGAAAAGAAATATTAAAGCTAACGGCTGTTCCTTATTATGTATGGTCAAATCGTGGCGAAGGCACTATGAAAGTGTGGTTGCCTAGAAAATGAGTTTTTATCTAAAAAATTGGTCGAAATAGAATCCCCAGGGCTAGCCCCGGGGAATTAACCCATGCTTTCTCGTCCGCCGAAACGGAACGCGAAGGTGGATTAAAGAAAACACGTCAGTTTTACATAGAAAGCCGGAATTTTATAGAATATAAAAGATAACGTTTATGATAATAATTGTAACTTATGAGAAACAAATTGATTTTATCATGCATTTTAATTATGCTGATCGTTAATTGTTCTAGCCAGGAAAACAAAAAATATTTTACCGTTTATTCGAATGGATATCTGGAAGCAATCAATAAACCAATTACTCCGAGGAAAGGCTATCAGGCATATTATCCTTTTGCCTCATTTGCATATCAGAAAGAAAATAAAAGAATTTTTTATCAAATTGATTTAATGCCATTCTTGATGGATATCAGAGAACACTCTGAATATGGATCAGATGTTGATGGTTTATACATTAGGCTTTGGATAAAACAAAAAAGATTTGAAAGTTCGTTTGGTTTTATACTGAAATACTGGCTGCTCTTAGGAGAAAAAGTAAGAATTAATGTAGCTCTTGAGAACAGGATTTATTATATTCGAAATATACTAGATATTTATGGTTATTATGCACAATCAGAAAATAATTATGGCCTGTCTACTGCTTTAGGTTTTGAAATTGAAAAACCCATAAACGAAACATTTTCAATAACATTTATGCCTTTGTATAGAATTAATGAGTTTTATTTAAAACGAAACTCAAGTGACAATCCATCTATTCCGGAGGATTTAAGAACAGTATATGCTTTCAAAAACAATTTCAATCCTTTGAAATACAATTTAAAAATAGGAGTTAAAATAAAAATTTAAATCAGGAAATATTTTTCTGGATCAGATTAAACCGGGATCAGGGACAAAAGCCTGAATATAATATAGCGCTTATGCAAAAGGAAAAAATGTACGCTTTGTTTTACGTGCCTGAGGTGATTTTCCCTTTGCATTCTTATTTTTCTGGATGCTCTTTTTCTTTGAAGCCGCCTTCTGTTTAGCAACTCTGGAATGATAATTGTTTTTGCCCCCTGCATTAATCGGTAAACAAACTGAAAAAGTAAACAATCCGATTAAGATAAATAATATGTACTTTTTTAGTCTCATATCAAGAGTTATTAAAGTTTCGTAATCAGCAAGGTTAAGTTTAGGATTAACAACTCTTAGGGTAGGTTTTATCCAGTATACGGGATTGCATAGTATAATTGTTTCAGATATATTTAAATTTTGACGAAATTATCTAACACTTCACATATTTTAACCATACATTTTTACAATTTATATGTTAAAACAGGTTAATTTACCCGACTTATGATAATTTTGTTAGATGTTTTATATTTGTCGTATGAGTTATTCTAATTAATTTTAAACTTTTAAAATTAATTGATATGGTTGTAAAAAATAAAATCCGGTGCGATTGGGGTACTTCCGATAACCTAATGATTGAATATCACGATAGAGAATGGGGTTCACCGGTCCATGACGATCAAAAGCATTTTGAATTTCTTGTACTTGACGCTTTCCAGGCTGGACTTAGTTGGTCAACTATTTTAAAAAAACGTGAAAACTTCCGGAAAGCATTTGATGATTTTAATTTCAGAAAAATTGCGAAGTATAATGCCAAAAAAATTGAATCTCTATTGCAGGATAGCGGAATAATCCGAAACCGTTTGAAAATAGAAGCAACAATTCAAAATGCAAGGCGTTTCATAGAGGTTATTAATGAATTTGGTTCATTTGATAAATTTATATGGGGGTTTACAGGCAACAAAACGCTGGTTAATCATTTGAAGTCAATGAAGCAAATTCCGGCAACTACAAAAGAATCAGATTTAATGAGCAAAGCGCTTAATAAACGCGGGTTTAAATTTGTGGGATCAACGATTTGTTACTCTTATATGCAGGCAGCGGGTCTTGTCAATGATCACACTATTCAGTGCTTCAGGTTCAAAGAAATAAATAACTTAAATGATTCAAATAAAAAATAATTTATAGCAACAATGCTACATCGCAAAATATATTAATTTTACTTTATTCCCATTGCTTCCTGCAACGATGTACCTTAATGTTTTATTAAAAATAATTATATGAAGACTGGAAATTATCGAAGCATTCTGACTTTTCTTATGACTATTTTCATCCTCGTTCCTGGGTTCGGTGAAGTAAAACTTCCCTGTTTGATCAGCGATGGCATGGTTCTGCAAAGGGACTCGGAAATTAAAATATGGGGATGGTCCGCTTCTGGTGAAAAAATTTCAGTACAATTTATTGATTCAACCTATAAGACAAAAGCAAATAAAAATGGCGAATGGAGCATTGTTCTCAAAGGTATTAAAGCCGGCGGTCCTTATAAAATGAATATACATGGCAGCAATGAAATTTCAATATCTGACATTTTGATTGGCGATGTTTGGGTATGTTCAGGACAATCGAATATGGAATTATCAATGAAAAGAGTCAGCCCTATATATCAAACTGAAATTAATAATTGTGAGAATTCAAATATCAGACAATTTTATGTGCCGCAGAAATTCGATTTCAATAAACCTCAGAGAGATTTAAAATCAGGTAGCTGGAAATCTGCCAATCCCGAAAATATTCTCAATTTCTCGGCAGCTGCATACTTTTTTGCAAAAGAATTGTATGCCAAATACCATGTTCCGGTTGGTTTGATAAATGCAAGTTTAGGCGGTTCTCCTGCCGAAGCCTGGTTAAGTGAAGAAGCATTGAAGAAATTTCCTGATTACTATAAGGAAGCAGAAAAATTTAAAGACAGCACTTTGATAAATAAAATTGAGAATAGCGACAGGGTCAGAACCCAGGCATGGTATACTCTTTTGCACCTCAAAGATGAAGGTTATAAGAACCCTCACAAGACATGGGTTGATCCAACGCTGAATACTTCCGATTGGCAAACTACGAAAATACCAGGGTACTGGTCTTCTGCCGGTCCTGGTGCCATAAACGGAGTTGTCTGGTTCAGAAAAGAAATACAACTACCTTCTTCAATGGCAGGTCAACAGGCAAAACTGAATCTGGGAAGGATTGTTGATGCCGACTCTGTATTTGTGAATGGAATTTTTGTAGGAACAACAAGTTACCAATATCCACCAAGAAGATATGAAATACCTTCCGGTATATTAAAGGAAGGACACAATATAATAGTTGTCAGGGTAATAAGTAATATCGGTATTGGCGGTTTTGTCCCTGACAAACCTTATGAGTTAATTGCAGGAGGACAAACAATAGATTTAAAAGGCATTTGGCAATTCCAGTTAGGTGCCAAAATGGAGCCTTTGCAGGGACAAACATTCATAAGATTTAAACCGGAAGGTTTATTCAACGCGATGATAAACCCGCTCATAAATTTCAGGATAAAAGGAGTGATATGGTACCAGGGAGAATCCAATGCTGGCAGACCTTTAGAATACAGAGAACTTTTACCTGCACTTATTAAAGATTGGAGAACGAAATGGAACCAGGGTGATTTTCCGTTCTTGCTTGTTCAATTGCCCAATTTTATGGAAACCAAGAGTGAACCGGATGAGAGCAACTGGGCTTTATTGCGCGAAGCACAGCTAAAAACATTGTCGGTTCCGAATACAGGTATGGCTGTAACAATTGACATTGGCGAATGGAACGATGTCCATCCATTGAATAAAAAGGATGTAGGCAAAAGGCTCGCGCTTGCTGCACAAAAAGTTGCCTATAAAGATGATAAAGTTGTTTATTCAGGTCCGATTTACAAGTCATTTGAAGTTGAAGGGAATAAGGTTATACTCACTATTGAAAACATTGGCAGTGGTTTGATTGTCAAGGGAGGCGGGGAGCTTAACTATTTTGCAATATCGGGTGCAGATAAAAAGTTTGTTTGGGCAAAAGCCATCATTGAAAATGATAAAATAATCGTGTGCAACGAAAAGGTAACTAATCCGGTTGCTGTACGCTATGCCTGGGCAGACAATCCCGAAGGTGCAAATTTATTCAACATGGAAGGGTTGCCGGCTTCACCGTTCAGGACAGATGATTGGACTGGAAAGTAAAAACTTCATAGAGTTGAATACCTCATACAAAGTAAAAGATGGTTGGATTGTGAGTATGGAAGTTGCAAAAGAAGGAGTAAAATTTAACCTAAATTCTCTATTATAAATGAGGAATCTACGTTAAAATTGGCTTTTGCGAGTAAACTATTTATCTTATTTAAATATTTCACCAATAGTTTTCATAGGCAAGAACATTCTCCCGCTATCAGGTAATACTATGAATCCATATTTTTTATAAAAGCTTACAGCCTCTTCATCTAATGGATCAACAACAACAGCCATAGAACCAATACTTTCTTTTGAAACATCATAACATCGCTTAAGTGCATCGAGTAAAAGTAATTCTCCAATTCCTTTCCCTTTAAAGTTTTGATCAACAGCAAGTCTTCCTAGTAAAGTTACGGGTAGATTGGTATACGATTCAGGCATTTTTTTCTTTAATTCAACAGGCAAATCTTCGTAAGGAATATTATCATTTGATAATGTATAGAATCCTTTAATTCTATTATCTATACCAGGCAGGATGAAACAAGTAGATAATTTTCTCCTTATGTCCTGGTTTGCATATTTGTGTAAATATTCATCCAGAACAATTTTGCCACATGAGAAATTGTTTTTGTTAAAAGATGAATTTAGAGGAATTGTAAGATATCTCATTTTTTATTTGCAGCATCTTTATAACGTTTAGCTGCTTTTTGCAACTTTTCATTCGGCTTTTTTGGACTCATGAGTGCATTAAAGAAAATTACCTTGTCTCTTTGAGATGCCAATATAGTATTGTGTTCTTTAATTATGCTTTTGGCTTTTTCCTGCACTGAATAAATCACAAATTCAGTTAAAGTATGAAACCCCCCTAAACTGGCTGCATATTGAAAATATTCTTTTTGCTCCTTTGATAATTTAGCATCAAATCTGGCTTTATCTGAAGTTTTAACTTTGGTTTCCATAAAAATATTATTTCTGCAAAGGTACGGATAATTTCCGTAATTTGTACGTATATTTCCTGTATTAAAAATATATATCTGGTAATTTGTAATTTTTTTTGGGTTTTGTGACTAATTGCTAAATGAAGTAATAGCTGGTGTTGATTTTTTTAGATCGCATTTAATTTTAAGTTCTTACAAAATCTACTAAAGGCTTAATATCACCTTGTCTCAAACTATAATAGCTTTCAAAAATTTTAATTCATTGTTGTCAGGGAAATAATAGGGTATTATGTCTGAATCATTGATTTATCCATGTCGTCCCGACCTTGCTTCGCCGAAGCGGCTTCGCAAAGGCGCAGTGGGACTTTAAAATTGGGGTTTGTTTTATTTTCTACCAATATATCGTCCCTCCGGGACTTAAATCCTTTATCCCGTTAGGGATTAAATATTGGTAGCCAGGCTATTAAAATAAGTAATAAAATCCCGTAGGGATGGCATATAATTATAGTTAGCTATTTACAGGACAACAGTGATTTTGAATTTGCTTCACCCTTTTTATTAAGGTTAATCCTTCAATATATTCAATATCTAATCCCATAAATATTTTGGCATTTTAATTTTAATTTCTTCGGCTTTATATTTTACTTCTTTCCTTAGACGTTGCCTTGAATTTTCCTGGTCCTCCAGTTTCATTGTTTTAGATGTCCTAAGTACAATTTCTCTGGCAACTTCAATTGCCCGCTTCTCGATCATTTCCTCAAGGCTTTGGTTTTTAAGTATAAAACCATAGATAAATTTCATATCAAGTGCAGCGCCAATTTCTTTTAAAGATTTTAATGTAATTGATCCATTGGCTTCGCGTTCTTCAAGTCCTTTCATGCTTTGAGGTGATATTTTAAGCCGGTTTCCTAACTGTTTTAATGTCATTTTTAAAGCTATCCTGATGGTATTTATCCATCCATTCTGAGGAATAGTAAATGAACTTAACGATTTGAAAGTAGAAAGCTTTTTATCAGCCTGCTCTATCAGTAGTCGTTGTTTTGATGAGTCCATAAGTTTATAAGTTTAATTTAAAGTGATAAATTTAAGCCTATAGGCTGAATTATGCAAATTATTTTTAAGGGTATAGGCTGATATTTTGTTATATTCTATCATTGTGGCCGATTAAATATATTGAGGGAGTTTCCAAATTGAATTTGTTATCTTGACAAAAGTAATGTAAACTGCCCTAATAAATATTAGGTAGAAAAATTTAATAAAGGTTGAATCTTTTAAAAATTTATGATTGACAATTAATTTTTGTTTTTTTATAATTCAAATATCTCAATTACTAAGGAATTATATTTTTTATCTTTGACTTGAAGATCGAAATCAAAAATGCCTACAAAAAGCAAAATAAACAATCCAAATATTAAAGATATTTCTTCGTTTGCAGCAAAGCCCTTTCTTAAATGGGCCGGTGGGAAAAGACAATTATTACTGAAATTCAGAGTTCTTTATCCTCAGCATTTAATAAATAATTTAATAAAAAATTATTATGAACCATTCGTTGGAAGCGGCGCCGTGTTTTTTGACATTATTCGGAATTACGAAGTCAGAAACGCTTATCTCTATGATATAAACGAGGAGCTCATACTTATTTACAGGGTTGTGCAGCAAGATGTTCAGAAAATGATTCCTATTTTAGATAATTTCAATTGTGTCATTCATAAACGTAATAAAACCAAGCGAAGGGAATATTTTTATGATCAGCGTTATAATTATAATCTTCAGAGATCAAAAATTAATTTTGAAAAATATTCCGAAAACTGGATTTTCAGAGCTGCACAGGCAATATTTTTAAACAAGACCTGTTACAACGGATTGTTTCGCGTCAATTCCACAGGTGAATTTAATACACCGGCTGGTGATTATGAGAATCCAAAAATATTGGATGAAGCAAACCTATTGGCAGTGAACCGTGCGCTTCAGATAGCTGAAATAAGAAAGGCTGATTTTACAGAAATTATTAATGATTTAAAAAACAATTCCTTTGTTTATCTTGATCCCCCCTACCGCCCAATAAGCAAAACTTCCAGTTTTACATCATATAGCAAAAATAATTTTACTGATGCTGATCAGGTTAAACTCTCACAAATCTTTTCTTTGCTTGATAAAGAAGGCGCAAAAGTTATGCTGAGTAACTCCGATCCTAAAAATTTAAACCCTTCAGATAATTTTTTTGATGATTTGTACTGTGATTTCAATATTTACAGGATTCCCGCAAGACGCATCATCAATTCCAATAGTTCTAAGCGCGGAGTAATCAATGAAATCGTGGTAACTAATTATTGATGGGAATTAAGAATTGATTATAAAAATTATCGCCAAGAAACACTAATAATACCTTTGTGAATCTTCGTGTCTTCGAGTCTTAGTGGCTATCTTAATATTCTTCCTTAACATTATAAAAAAAGGCTTCTGCGTACTAATAAGTTTCCGCAAAAGCCTGGACCAACACACCAAAATATTGTTACACTTAACCTATAAGCTAGCAAATTTTGCTTTATTTTCTTTTTGCAATTTATCTATAATATTATTTGCAGATGACATTGAATTTGGTAGTACATATGAAGGACAAATTCCAACCATGTTTAATACCTGGTATCTTTTACAACTTGTTATTTTAGAATCACCTGCTTCACAATACAAACCTTTGTAGATTTTAATTATCTGCTCGTTGCCTTTGAAAACCTGGTTTCCATAAAGACATTTACGAATATTTTTACACGAATTCATATTTAGTTTATATTTTGTTTAACATTATAATATTGTTTACGTGACAGAATTAATAAGTTGATTTTTTGTGACGACCGTATACTTTCTTTTGACATATATGAATTATTCTTTGACTTAAATAGAACTCCAAAATATATCTATTTCTAAATAATTTAAATTCCATTGTGTTTGTGCTTTTAATCAATGAATTAGCTTATTATTTCTATTAAATTCAGCTAAACTCTTTTAAAAATATTATCTTTATATTTAATTAACAATTAATCTAATAGTTATGAAAAAGTTATATATGATTGTTGTATTTTTTTTAGGACAATTCTGTTTAATTTACGGACAGGATGGTTACAAACAAAATATTTTGAACCTTTTAAAAAAGCTTCCTGAAATAAAAAGTTGTGAAAACAGTTATAATTTCTTCGGTTGTAAAAATAATTCCTGCAACGACTTCAAAGCAGCAAAATCAAGTATGGATAAGGCTTTAAAAGATGTTGGTGCTGTACAACTTGCAACTAATAATGCTCTTACTTCTTCGGCTCAACCCGGCACAACGATGACACCAGAACAAGCTGATGCTTTGTCGAAAAAACTTGATAAAATGACAGATGAAGAAAAACAGCAATGGGCCATGCAAAACGCACAAGCGATGATGAATACTGGCGCTGCTCATGCAAATCAGGATGCCGGAAATGACGTTGTAAATGATGCCGTGGATTATATTACTAAACAACGGGATCAGGAAACAAAACAAATGCAGCAAGATTTGAGGGATCATAACAATCCGAACGATTTATCAGCGCAATTGAAAAAGATTGAAGATAAGTACCTTTCTCAAAAAAATGCAATTTTAAAAACTTTGCAGGATGCATTGGGAGACAAAAATTTGACTTTATCAAATTATATGTATGCCGGTGGAGAAGCCAGCGATGCTGAAATTGCAAGGCAAACCAAAGCTGTCAACGATTTTAGGAAAAATATCATGCCTGTATATGATGCTGAACTAATTGACAAATTAAGCTATATAAAAACATTGGGCCAGAATGTTGTTACAAAATACAGTATATTGGAACAAAAAGTTGGCGCTACACACTATGGAGACGATGCTGAAGAAGCTATCAACAAAAACCACTTGTACATGGCACAACAAACAGTTATAAGTAAGGTTATGGAAATTTTCGGGAATTATGAAGATGTTCTTGGAGGTTATGCAGATGAATATGCTAAAATGCAAAATATACAACCAGTCAAGAAATTTGATTGACTCTGAAAACAGATAGGTTCACCTTCTTCTTCTATCTGGATTTGCCATTCGTACAATTTTTGGATAAAATTTAGCCAGGATATCCACAAGATTGCTTTGTGCATTCATCACAGTTTCTATATTCTTATTGACCATTGGAGCTTCGTCAATATCCCCGCCAATGAGCTAAATTTCTAAGGACTTCTTTCGTTTTTTATAAAACAAAGATATTTATTAACTGTTTTAATTATAATATGTTCGTTTCAAATGCAGATTGTTTTGACATAATAAAGTTTAGTGTAATTTGGTGTTTTGGTGCTTTAGTAGCATAATATTTTTTTGCCACCAAAACACTAAATCACCAAAACCGCTAAAGCGGACACCAAAAAATGTAACAAAATATTGAGCTCTTAAACCAATTTAATTTAATATATTCATCACATATTTCTCTTAACAATGTCTGAAACTATTTTAAAAGTTAACGATGTTTATAAACATTTCAAAGCAGTGAAAGCTGTTGACGGTATTAGCTTTGAGGTTGGAAGAAGCGAATTTGTAGCTTTGCTTGGTCCCAATGGCGCCGGTAAAACCACGTTGATAGAAATGGTTGAAGGTATTCAAAAACCTGATAAAGGCGATATTTTAATTAATGGAAAACACTGGGCAGGAAATGAAACAGATTTACATAAGTTCATCGGAATTTCATTACAGGAAACACATTTCTTTGACAAGACAACGGTAAAAGAAACTCTAGATGTCTTTTCAAGCTTTTATGTTCTCCCGGGTTCAAGAGGAGATGAAATATTAGATATCATTCAGCTTACTGAGAAAAGGAATACATATGTTGAAAAACTTTCGGGTGGTCAAAGACAAAAGCTTGCTTTGGGTATTGCTATGCTAAACAATGCCCAATTGCTATTGCTTGATGAACCAACAACCGGCCTGGACCCTTCTGCACGAAGAGAAATCTGGAACATACTTTTAAATCTAAGGCAGCAACATCAAACCTCAATGATTCTGACCACGCATTATATGGAGGAAGCAGAATATCTGTGTGATAAAATTTTGATTATTGATAATGGCAAAATGATCGCTCAGGGAACACTTGATCAATTGTTGGATCAGAAAGGTTGTTATGAGATTATTGAATTTGCCGTAAACGAGGAATTGTTAAACCTGGATTTTCTGAATGAAAGCGGAATTCAAAAAAAAGTATGTGATACCCGATTGGGTTCAGGTAAAATACTGGTATTTGAAATTGTAAAGCAGCTGCCAGTTTTTCTTGCCATGATGAAGGAAAATGGATATACATTAAAAAGTCTTGTTTGCCGGAAGATGACATTGGACGACTTGTTTGTTGAGATGACTGGAAGAAGGCTTGATCAATGATTACTCGATTCAAACTTTTTTCATATATTGAACAAAATTTCAGGCTCTTTTTTATTTTGGTTTGAAAATATTGAAATTTTAAACAATAAAAAATGCCACTAAAACACCAAGACACCAAAAAGCACAAAATATTTTAACACTTCTTTTTTTGTTGAAATTTAGTGATTTGGTGGCTAATTTAATTTTAGATTAACTAAAACTATAAAATTCTGATATATAATATAAATTTTAAATAAAATTTAAATGAACAAAAAAATAGTAGTAATAGGAAGTACAAATATTGATATTACAATGCAGCTTGATCACCTTCCAAAGATGGGAGAAACAGTTACAAACGGAGAATATTACCAGGCTTTTGGAGGCAAGGGTGCAAACCAGGCAGTTGGTGCTGCACGCAGTGGTGGTAATGTATATTTTGTTACCTGCCTTGGCGACGATAATTTTTCATCCATTT
>Ga0182017_10002814_pt1 | contig 13079 bp, 12 predicted proteins | sample 712E3DmetaG_FD_120492 | JGI IMG/M metagenome (GOLD analysis project Ga0182017, IMG submission 120492) | Permafrost microbial communities from Stordalen Mire, Sweden - 712E3D metaG | ecosystem: Environmental > Terrestrial > Soil > Wetlands > Permafrost | place: Sweden: Stordalen | collected... | reverse complement strand
TCCTGGCCGGCGAGGGGGGCGAGTGCCTGATCAACGGCCTGTTCATGGCCAAAGGCCGGCAGCACATGGACAACTTCATGTGGGTGGAGCACCTGAGCCCCCGCTGTGACAGCCGGCAGCTCTACAAAGGGGTTCTGGATGACCAGGCCCGCGGGGTGTTCCACGGCCGGATCGTGGTCCACAAGGACGCCCAAAAGACGGACGCCAAGCAGACCAACATGAACCTGCTCCTCTCCGAGGAAGCGCAGATCGACACCAAGCCTCAGCTGGAGATCTATGCCGACGATGTGAAGTGCACCCATGGGGCGACGGTGGGGCAGATCGATGATGACGCGATCTTCTACCTGCGCGCCCGCGGGATTCCAGAGGCATCGGCCAAGGCGCTGCTTCTCTTTGCCTTCGCCGGCGAGGTGTTGCAGCGCATGAAGGTCGAGCCGGTCCGGCGCCACCTAGAGGAACTGGTGCGACGCTGGATGCCGCAGGGGAACCTGCTGGAGGGGATGTGATGAAGCACGTGGTGTGCCGGACATCGGAAGAGCCCTGTCAAGAGTGTCTGGTCGGCTTTGGGGCGGAGAAGATCCGCGAAGACTTCCCCATTCTGTGGACGAAAGTCCACGGGAAGCCGCTGGTGTACCTGGACAACGCCGCCACCACCCAGAAGCCGCAGGCGGTCCTGGACACCCTGATGCGCTACTACACGGAGGAGAACTCCAACGTGCACCGTGGGGTCCATTTCCTCAGCCAGGTGGCGACCCAGTCGTACGAGAGCGGGCGCACCCGCGTGCGGCAGTTCCTGAACGCGTCGCACGATCGGGAGATCATCTTCACCCGCGGGACCACCGAGGGGATCAATCTGGTGGCTCAGAGCTACGGCCGGAAGCACCTGCGGGCGGGCGACGAGGTCATCGTCTCGGCCATGGAGCACCACTCCAACATCGTGCCCTGGCAGATGATCTGCGAGGAGAAGCGGGCGAGCCTCAAGGTCATCCCCATGAACGATGCCGGGGAGCTTCTGATGGACGAGTACGAGCGGCTGCTCTCCGACCGGACGAAGATCGTTGCGGTGGCGCATGTCTCCAATGTTCTGGGGACGATCAACCCGATCTCCGATATCATCGGCCTAGCGCACCGGCGGGGCATCCCCGTCCTGGTGGACGGAGCGCAGGCCATCCCACACATGCCGGTAGATGTCCGCGCGCTGGACTGCGACTTCTACGTCTTTTCGGGGCACAAGCTCTTCGGCCCGACCGGCATCGGGGTGCTCTACGGCAAGGCGGAGCTGCTCGAATCCATGCCGCCCTACCAGGGTGGCGGGGACATGATCAGCGCCGTGAGCTTCGAGAAGACGGTCTACAACGCGCTGCCCCACAAATTCGAGGCGGGAACGCCTAACATCGCCGGCACCATCGGGCTGGCCGCCGCCATCGAATATGTCGAGAAGATCGGTATGCAGCAGATCGCGGCCTACGAGTCGGAGCTTCTGGACTACGGGACGGAGCTCCTCGCGGCCATTCCCGGGCTGCGCATGCTCGGGACGGCCAAGAAGAAGGCGGGGGTCTATTCCTTCCTCCTGGACGGGATCCACGCCCACGATATTGGCACGATCCTGGACCTGGAAGGGGTTGCGATCCGAGCGGGACACCACTGCGCCATGCCGGTCATGAAGCGGTTCGGGGTGCCGGCCGCCGCCCGGGCGTCGCTGGCGTTCTACAATACACGCGCGGACCTGGACGCGCTGGCCAAGGCGATCCACAAGGCCATCGAGGTGTTTGCCTAATGTCGGACCTTCGCGAGCTCTACCAGCAAGTCATCCTGGACCACTACAAGCGGCCGCGAAACTTCCAGAAGATGGAGTGCGCCAACCGGCACGCGGAGGGCCACAATCCGCTATGCGGGGACGAGATCACCGTCTATCTACAGATGGACGGGGACGTAATCAAGGAGATCAGTTTCCAGGGAGCCGGCTGCGCCATCTCGCAGTCCGCCGCCTCGTTGATGACGACGGTGCTCAAGGGCAAGACCAAGGCCGAAGCCGAGGAACTGTTCAAGAAGTTCCACGATATGGTGACCGGTGAGGGCCAGGGAGCGGATCCGATGGAGCTAGGCAAGCTCGCCGTCTTCTGCGGTGTGAGCGAGTTCCCGGTGCGGGTCAAGTGCGCCAGCTTGCCGTGGCACACGCTGCACGCCGCGCTGGAAGGCAAGGACGAGGCGGTCTCGACGGAATAACGGGACGCGCGATCAGACAGTTCGAAGCCTTCCCAGGTGCCTGGTCGCCCAATTGCCGGATTGCCGTCACCAGGGGCAGAGAAGATGAGAGGAATCGCCGTGAATCCGAAGGAAATCGAGGGCAGGGTCGTCGAGGCCCTCAAGACGTGCTATGACCCGGAGATCCCGGTCAATATCTACGAGCTGGGCCTGATCTACAATGTCGGGGTGAATCCCTCCGGGGTCGTCGAGGTCCAGATGACGCTCACCTCGCCCAACTGCCCCTCGGCAGCCGAGCTGCCGCTTTTGGCCGAAGCCAAGATTCGCTCGATCGCCGGCGTGACCGATGCCCGGGTGGAAGTCGTCTTCGACCCGCCCTGGGAGCCGTCCAGGATGTCCGAGGCCGCCCGGCTTGAGCTGGGGATGCTGTAGCCCATGGAGACTCGCCGCTCTCTTGCCCACGAGAAACCCGCGGCCGGCGCGCCGCGACCGCGGCTGGTTGCCGTCGTCCAGGATGACTGCACGGGATGCAATACCTGTGTGGATTTCTGCCTCGTGGACTGCATCGAGCCCGTCCCCCGGGCCGTCAGCCCTCAGCCCCCCTCCTCGATCCATATCCGTGAAGACGAGTGCATCGGCTGCTTCATCTGCGCCAAGGTCTGCGAGGAGCTGACCGTGAATGCCATCCACTTGCTCCCGGTGGAAGAGAAATAGCCGGGATCCCATGGTGGGAGCCCCCGTCGCCTTGCCCAACCGCTGTTTACCGGGATAATCCTGCAACTCCCGCCTCTCCTCCTTTCGGCATCCTATCCGCCCTCCAGACCGATCTGCGCGCACGCGTGCGCGCATCCGCTCGATATGCTATTGTCCGATCTGGTTCGGCATCGATCCCAAAAGCCACTCAAGCAGGAAGCCAGATGCCACACGACCTGATGCATCCGGGGCTGCCCATCGATCTTGTGGCCGAGATCGCATCAGCCCGGACCTCGACCTCTCGGGGCAGCGGGTCGTCCACGACTTCGCGCCGGGGTGGGGGCGGGATGCGGACGGACATCCAATGGAATCTCTGGATTGCGACAGGCTCCCACTGTATGGGACACACATCAACTGCGAGTCTCAGGAGTCTTCCGGAGGTGGAATGATGGCGTACCGACTTGGAGTATTACGCGGGGATGGAATCGGCCCCGAGATCGTCGAGGCCACGATGCGAGTGCTGGAGGCGGCACAACAACGGGACAGCCGTCTCCGATTCGAGTGGGTGCCGCTCCCCATCGGATGGGAGGCGATCCAGAAGTCTGGGGTTGCCACGCCAGAGTCCACAGTGGACGCCCTTGAAAAGTGTGATGGGTGGATCATGGGCCCCCATGATTCGGTGTCGTACCCGGTTGCCGAGCGGGAAAAGCTCAACCCCAGTGGGACGCTGCGGCATTACTTCGATCTCTACGCGAACATCCGGCCGGCGCGCGCCTATCCCGGTTTGCCGGCCGTCTCACCGAAGATGGATCTGGTGATCGTTCGAGAGAATACGGAAGGATTCTACACCGACCGCAACATGGCGTGGGGCGTCGGTGAGGTCCTGGCCACCCCCGACGTGGCGTTGACGCTGGGCAAGATCACCCGCCACGCATCGGAGCGAATTGCCCGCACGGCCTTCACCCTGGCCCGACAACGCCGGGGGAGGGTCGCCATGGTTCACAAGGCCAACGTGATCCGCAAAGCATACGGCCTGTTCCTGGAGGCTTGCCGCGACGTGGCAAAGCAGTTTCCAGAAGTGGCTGTCGAGGATTACCACATCGACGCCATGACGGCACACCTCGTGCGTCGCGGCGGAGACTTCGATGTGATCCTGACGACCAACATGTTCGGCGACATCCTGTCGGACCTCACGGGAGAATTGAGCGGCAGCCTGGGTATGGCGCCATCCATCAACGCGGGCACCGGCCGCGCCATGGCCCAGGCAAGCCACGGCTCGGCGCCCGACATTGCCGGGAAGGGGATCGCAAATCCCGTGGGACTCATTCTTTCATCGGCGATGCTGCTCTCCTGGCTGGCAGAGGAACGCAAGGACCTCGCCGCGGGGGAAGCGGGACGCGCGATCGAGCGGGCGGTTGCGGAGACCCTAAAGAAGGGGCCGAGAACCCGCGACCTGGGCGGAACGGCCAATACCAGCGAGTTCACCGAGGGCATCCTGCGGCACCTCGTCGCGTAACACCGCGGGCCGGCGCTCCTGCCCCCCATACCCGCGAAGGAGGCTTGACCCCGCGCCACACGGTTGTCTGGTTCGTCCGCGGCACCGTACGACCGCGGGTTGGGTGTGTCTGAGCCAACCGCATAGGATTGTGTGCTGGCGCGGCGGTCTTTGCATGGAGTAGGATGATTCGGCGAGAGGGAAGACGGTCTTCTCGTATAAGCTGCGGTCCCTTTTGGGAGCGCTCGCTTGGATCGTATGCCGCCGAAGGGGGTGTTCATGCAGAGAGAGGCTCGCGCTGCCGACAAGTCGGAGTTCGCGATTTTCGCCCTCAAGTACGCCGGTCCCTTCACCAGCTCGGTGGCCAAGGTTCTCCTCGACACGGATTGGGACAAAACGATCGACCGGTATTACTACATTTGGGTGATCCAAGGGAAGGGAGCCACGGTCGTCGTCGATTGCGGTGTTCGTCCTGCGTGGGCGGCGCAGAAGAACCTCAAGGGATACGTCAGCCCGGATGCGGTCCTGGCACGGATCGGGATCAACGCTGCCACCGTGGAGCATCTGGTCCTCACGCACATCCATCAGGATCACGCCGGCGGGCTGGAGTTATTTCCGCGGGCCAAGGTGTACGTTCAGCGGGAGGAATTCGAGTTCTGGATTGCTGACCCGATCGCCAAGAGACCGCCCTTCGCCAAGGTGTCGGATCCGGTGGCCATAGAGCAGCTTGGGAATCTCCGCGGGTCGGATCGGCTCGCTCTGATCGACGGAGATCGCCAGATCATACCCGGCATCGAAGTCCTTTTGACTCCGGGACACACGCCCGCTTTGCAATCGGTCGCCGTCAAGACGGTAAAGGGTGTTGCCGTCCTGACGTCCGACTGCGCCCACATGCGAAAGAGTTTCGAACTCGACCTGCCCAGCAGCCTCATCTGTGACTTGCCGGGCTGGATGAACAGCTACTCGAAGCTCCGGCGAAAGGTGGGAGGAGATCTGAGCTTGCTCTTCCCCGGCCATGACCGGGAGATGCTCTTCGATTATCCCCGGGCTGCCGAAGATGTCACGCGTTTGGTGTGAGAGGAGGTCGAATATGAACGCCGTACGCCCCCTGCAGTGGTGCCTCATCGCGCTCATGCTCCTCGCTAGCGTCGGTCCTACTTCCGCCGGTGCTCCCGCCGCCCCGGCTGCGCCGGGGCCGACCAAGACGCCGGAGGTAGTCGTCAAGGGCGGGAATTATACCTTCGCCGCGGCGCCCTCGGTGTCGCCGGTCTACACCTACTGGGTGTCCATTGCCAAGGCGGTGAAGACCGTGTATCCCCAGTTCAACATCACGGTGACGGAGACCACCGGTGCGCTGGATATCACGAAGCGCGTCCGGGCCAAGCAGGCGGCTCTGGGCAACAGCATGGCCGACCTGGACTACACCAGCTACCTCGGCGAAGAGCAGTTCCAGGGCCAGCCCAACAAGAAGATGCGGATTCTCTGGTACTATGATTTTCTCATCGCCCAGTGGGGCGTGGCCAAATCCTCGGGGATCAAGTCCATTGAGGGGTTGACCGGCAAAGACTTCAATCCCGGCGGAGCCGGCGGAGGCATCGTCCCCATTACTAAGAAAATCTTCGAGATGTTCGGTGTGAAGCCGAAGTATTTCGAGGCCACACAGCAAAGCGCCATCGAGGCGATCGAAAATCGACAGATCATTGGGCTGTCCAAGACCGGTCCCGTGCCCGACAGCTTCTTTCAGCAGATCATGCCGAGCGTCGAGCTGGAGATGATCGGCCTGACAAAGGAGCAGCAGGCCAAGGCGATCGAGAAGTACCCCTACTGGGTCCCGTACACCATTCCCGCCAAGACGTACGGGAACTCCCAGGAGGTCCAGACGGTCGCCGTACTCACGGGGGGCCAGACCACGAGCGATCTGCCGGAGGAGGTGGGGTATGCCTTCTTCAGGGCGATGTGGGAGGGGGGCAAGTCGCAGTGGCAGCGGGCCTATCCGTCGGCAGCCAACAACAACGTGATCGAATTGACCCTCCGGTCGCCGATCCCGCTCCACGCCGGAGCGGTGCGCTACTTTATCGAGCATGGCGTCCAGGTTCCGGATCGTTTGATTCCGCCCGAGTACAAGCGATGACGGGAGAGGGGCCAGGCCATGTCACCGCTTGAATCGAGCGGCGGAGGAGTACCCGACCTCCGCGAAGAGATCGATCCGACGAAACGCGAGGGCATGAGCGGCTGGGCCAAACGCGGCCTGGCCCTCATCTGTACGGCCTTCGGGGTGTTCCAGTTCTACACGGCCGGGGCTCGCCCCATGCTTGGGGTGGTCCACTACGCCATTCACCTGGCCTTCGCCCTGACCATCGTGCTCTGGGCCTATCCGTTCCGGCGATCGACGCCGCGCCGTGCCGTGCCCGTCTACGACCTCCTCTGCATCGGGGTGGTCCTGGCGGCCGCCGCCTATGTCGTCTGGAACGGCCTCGCGATCATGGACTTCAGCTACGTCGAATCCAACCTCGACCTAATCCTGGGGATCCCGCTGTTGCTCCTGGTGCTCGATGCGGCGCGTCGTTCGCTGGGCTGGATCTTTCCGGTCCTGGTCTCCCTCTCGATCCTCTACGCGCTCTTTGGCCAGTTCGTGCCCGGGCAGTTCGGACACGGGGGCTTCTCTTGGGAGGTGATCGTCCGCAACCTGTACGTGAGTCCCCAGGGTTTCTGGGGGGTGATGCTCCAGATTTCGGCCACCATCCTTGCCATATTCCTGATCTTCGGGGCGGTCCTCTTGAAGACGGGGGGCGGGGAAGCGTTTCTCGACATCGCCTTTCTGGCCTCGGCGCGGACGCGCGGGGGTCCGGCGAAGGTGGCCGCCGTGGCGAGCTGTCTGTTCGGGATGATCTCGGGAAGCGCCGTGGCCAATGCCGCCACCATCGGGACGTTCACCATTCCCCTGATGAAGCGAGCGGGATTCTCCAAGGAATTCGCGGCGGCCACGGAGGCCGTGGCGGGAACAGGCGGGCAGATCATGCCCCCCGTGATGGGGGCCGGCGCGTTCCTGATCGCGCAGTTTCTCGGGATCTCGTACGCCAAGGTCGCCTGGGCGGCGGTGCTCCCCGCGCTGCTGTACTACGCGGGGCTGATCGTGTCGATCCACCTGGAAGCGGTCAAGAACGACTTCCCCACCATTCCGATGGAGGAGGAGCGGCTCATCAGGGCACGCCTCACAGCCAAGAAGGTCATCCTGCCGCTGATCCCCGTGGCCGCCCTGGTCTTGGCCTTCAGCGCCGGCTACACGGTGCAGATGGGTGCCTACTGGGCCTCCGTCCTGGCGTTCGCCCTTACCGTCTTCATGGTGGAAGGAAGCCCGGGACAGCGGCTACGGTCGCTGTTCAAGATCGCGCTGGCGAGCATGGAGGCGGCGGGGAAGGCCATCGCCGAGATCGCCGTCCTGCTTGCCTCCGCCCAGATCGTCGTTGCCATGCTGGGATTGACCGGCCTCGCCGTGAAGTTCTCCGATATGCTCGTCTCCCTGGGCCGGGAGAACATGGTCGCCACGCTGATCCTCGCCATGGTGGTCCTCATCATCCTCGGGATGGGGATCCCGCCCACCGCGGTTTACGTGCTCGGGGGATCCATCGTCGTGCCGGCACTGATCGGGCTCGGCTTGAAACCCCTCCCAGCTCACCTCTTCACTTTCTACTTCGCCTGCCTGGGCGCCATCACACCGCCGGTCTGTGCGGCCGTGTTCGTGACGTCGTCTCTCGCCGGGTCCAACTGGTGGAGGACCGGGTGGCTGGCAACTCGGCTTGGGCTGGCGGGGTTCATCGTCCCGTTTATGTTCGTCTATAGCGAGAGCCTGTTGCTCTCCGGAACGCTGTTCGAGATCTTGTACGCCGCGTTGCCTGCGTTTGTCGGCGTGTTCTTCCTGGGGACCTTCGCTGTGGGGTATTTTGGCGGACGGATCGGCTGGGTGAAGCGATTCGTCATGGCCATCGCGGGAGCGATGCTGATCCAGCCGGGCATCGTCACGGACCTGATCGGATTGGCGCTTGCGGGACTCATCTATTTCTCGCAGCGGTATCCAATCGCGGCGGGAAAGAGAGGGTAAGATGTCGGACCTCGCGCGAAATCTCCTCAGGGGTGCCGCGGATCTGCACATCCACGCGGCACCGGACATCGTCCCCCGGCTGCTGGACGACCTTGCGCTGGCCCGAGCCGCCCGGGACGCCGGCATGGCCGCGATGGTGCTGAAGTCCCACCACATGTTGACTGCCGATCGAGCGCAGATCGCCCAGACCATGTTCCCGGAACTGCGCATCTTCGGTGGCCTTGCCTTGAATCTCCCGGCCTGCGGGGGGTTGAACCCGGAGGCCGTCAAGGTCGCTATCCGGATGGGGGCGAAGATTGTCTGGCTTCCCACCCTCTCTGCGGCCAACCACATCGAGAAGACCAAGACCAGAGTTACGGGGAACCTGGGAGTCATGTCGAAGGGGTTCAAGGCTCAGCCGGTGGATGTGGTCGGTGACGATGGTGTTGTGAGACCTGAGCTTGTCGAGATCTTGAAGCTGATCGCCGATGCCGATATTATTCTGGCAACCGGCCATCTCTCGGTACTCGAAATCAAGGCCGTGGTGGATGCCGCCGTGGCCATCGGCGTCCAGAAGATCCTCATCAATCATCCGGAGTTGTGGCTGATTGGGATGAGCCTCCAAGAGCAGTGTGCACTGGCCGCCAAAGGGGCAGTGATGGAAGTGTGCATCCGAAGCGTCACTGCCCCAGGCCACGGAGTGTCGTCCCCGAAAGGGTTGGCGGAGCAGATCACGGCCGTCGGCCCTGAGCATGTGGTCATGGCGACGGATTTCGGCCAGGTCGATAGCCCGCCCGCTCCGGAAGGGATGGGCTGGTACATCGGCCAGATGCTCGAGGCCGGGATTCCGCCCGAAGATATTCGTCTCATGACTCGAGAGAATCCGTCACGGCTCCTGGGGCTCTGAGGATCCGAGTCAGTATCCCGACAGGTGGGACGGCGCGCCGGCGGAGGGGCTGAGGGCGAGGCGGTTCGGAAGGAGATCAACGAAATGCAGGTGCAACTCCCCTACGGAAGAGGCAGCGTCGAGGTTACGGTTCCGGATGAATCGACGGTCACGTATCCCCGCGAGCTGCCGCGAGTGTCCGATGTCGGTGCGGAGATCCGACGGGCCATGGCGGCGCCGATCGGCAGCCCGCCGTTGCGGGAGATCGCGGCGGGAAAGCCGGATGCGGTGGTGGTCGTCAACGACATCACTCGGCCGGCGCCCAGCCAGGAAATGCTCGCCGCCATTCTCGAGGAGCTGCGACTTGCCGGGATCCCGCCGCCGGCCGTGACCGTGGTCATCGCCACCGGGAACCATCGGCCGAACACGCCCGACGAGATCGCTCGGATGATCGGTGAGGAATATGCGCAGACGCTCCGGGTGGTCAACCACGCGTGTGAAGACGATAGCGCGTTGACCGCGATATCCGCGCCGGGTGTGGAGATCCCCATTCGGGTGAACACGCATGTCGCCAGGGCATCGGTCCGGATCCTGACCGGCCTGATCGCGCCGCATCAGGCGGCGGGATATAGCGGGGGCCGCAAGAGCTTGACCCCGGGCGTGGCGGCCATCGAGACGATCGCGAAACAGCATTCGTTCCCCATCCGGCCGTACGATCCCGCCATGGGGTGGATGAAGGGGAATCCTTTTCACGAGGTGGCGGTCACGGTGGCCCGGACCGTCGGCATCGACTTCATCATCAACGCGGTCAAGAACTGCAAAGGTGAGGTGGTCCGCGCCGTTGCCGGAGACCTCGTGGCCGCGCATGAAGCCGGCGTCGCGGTGTGCGAGCAGAGCTGGGTTACGATCTTTCCGCAGAAATACGACGTGGTGATCGTCACGCCCGGAGGCTTCCCGCGCGACATCGATCTGCACCAGGCCCAGAAGGCCATGTCCACGGCGGAGCAGGTCGCCGCGGAGGCGGGCGTAATCGTTCTGCTGGCGGAGTGCGCGGACGGGATCGGAAGGTTCGCCGCCTGGCTCAAGGGGGCGAAGAGTCCGCAGGACGTCATCGAGCGCTTCAAGCGCGAAGGGTTCACGCGGGAGCACTCCTCGAAGGCCTTCATGTGCGCGCGGGCGCTGGCGAAGCATCCGGTCGTGGTGTACTGTGCGGGCATCGCGAAATCGGACCTGGAGGCCATGTTCTTCCGCCCCGCAGGCGCACCGCAAGATGCCGTGAACCAAGCGCTGCAGATGAAGGGCGGAAACGCCCGAATATTAGTCCTCCCCTATGCGGTAGACTGCGTGCCCAAGATCGTCGCATCCTGACGGGAGGAGGGTCGTTCCATAATCGCACACGCCCAGGAGGGTTCCATGGTCCAACCCAAGATCATTCGGTTCGCGGAGATACCAGTCGTCCCGCGCGGGAGCGGCGTGGAGACAAAGCCGCTTCTGCTGGAAGCCACGGGCGCGCAAGCGTTTGTGAGCGGGATCAGCGCTTTCCCTGTCGGGGCTGCCTTGAAGTCGCATAAGCACAACACCGAGGAGATGGTCGTGCTCCTGGAAGGCGAGGCGACGGTCGAATTGGGGGATGAGCGATACGACATCGTGCCGTATGACACTACCCATGTGCCGGCCGGCATCTTCCACCGGTTCATCAACCGCGGCGCGACCCCGCTGCGGATCCTCTGGGTGTACGGCGCTCCCCATGTCACGCGGACTTTCGCGGACACCGGCGAGACCGTCGAGCATCTGTCGGCGCAAGACAAAGGGGGCGTCCGCGGCTGAGGACGCCGGGGAGTGATCGTAGATGAAGGAGCGGTACATCTCCGCGGACTCTCTCCGGGGTCGTCCGCTTCCCGATCTACGAGGATTTCTCCGGCCCCCAGCGGATCGGGCACCTCTTCGTCGCCATGCGTCCAGACTTGTTCATGCCCCTGGCGGACTTCAAGCCGCGCCGGACAGGACTCCCGATCACCCCTGAAGTGCTCGCGTCCCTCCAGGCGGAGGCCGCAGCCCTGGGGATTCCTTCTTAGCGGGGCAGCAGGGCCGCTCGCGCCGCGCGGACCAGGAAATTCGCCCCGATCTCCAGCGCCGACTCGTCAATGTCGAACTTGGCGTTATGGCTCGCGGGGGCCGGCGACCACTCGGGCTTGGCCGAGCCGACGAAGGCGTAACAGCCCGGCACCTTCTGGAAGAAGTAGGCGACGTCGTCGGAGCCGGTGAGGGGCTCCGCGACGACGACCCGAGACTCCCCGACGATCGTGGTGGCGACCTGGCGTGCGACCGCGGTCACCGCAGGATCGTTGAGGAGGGCAGGGGTGAGGAACTGGCTCTCGACCCGGGCGGTGCAGCGCAACGAGGCGGCCAGGCCTTCCGCCGTGCGGCGCAGGCTCGCCAGGAGCTTATCGCGCAGGGCGGCATCGAAGCAGCGCAGGGTCCCGGTCATCTCCACTGCGTCCGGAATGATGTTGAACGCGGTGCCGGCCTTGAACGTCGTGAGGCTGAGGACGGCGGTGGAAAGCGGCGGGGTCTCACGGCTCACCAGGGTCTGGAGCGCCGTGATGATCTGGGCCGAGGCGACGATCGGGTCGATGGCCAGGTGCGGGCTGGCCCCGTGACCGCCCCGCCCCGTGATGGTCAGCATGAGCTTGTCGGCCGACGTCATGGCCGCACCGTCGCAGATCGCCACCGTTCCCGTCGGCCATCGGTTCATGACATGGATGGCGAAGGCCGCGTCCGCCCGCACCCCTTCCAGCGCCCCATCCTTGAGCATCGCCTCCGCGCCGATCAGGAGCTCCTCGGCGGGCTGGAAGACAAAGAAGAGATCACCGGCGAGGGATGGGGCCTCCTTGGCCAGGATCGCCGCCGCCGCAAGGCCCATGGCGGTGTGAGCGTCGTGGCCGCAGGCATGCATCACGCCGACCGTCTCTGACCGCCAGGGGACGTCCGTTTCCTCACGGATGGGCAGGGCGTCGATATCGGCGCGCAGCAGGACGGTCTTGCCGGGCTTCCCTCCCTTCAGAAGTCCGGTGACGCCGGTCTTCCCCAGGCCGGTCCGCACCGTATACCCAAGCTCGGTGAGGCGCTTGGCGATGATCCCCGCGGTCCGCACCTCCTGAAAGCCGAGTTCCGGATGGGCGTGTAGGTCGCGCCGCAACGAGGTCATCTCCGCCGAAAGCGCCTTCACCTCGGGTGAAATCTCCATCATGCGCCACTCCTCAATTTCGCAATCCGAATTCGCGCAATCCGCAATTGGCGCCGCAGGCGCCTTACTTCCACCCCATCCGTTCGCGAAGCCCCGTGATCTGGGCGGCGTGGTGTTTGCCATGCCAGGCATAGGTCTGCAGCGCCCGGTCCAGCGTCACCACCTGGCCGTCCGGCCGCCGGAATGTGCGGGCGAAATCCGCGGGGAGCATCGCTCGGAGGAGCAAGACCCAGCGGTCGTGGATGGCCTGGAGGAGTGCAAGAGAAACCTCTGCCGGGCCAGTCTTGGCGTCCGGAATCTCGGCCCACTTCGCCGGGTCGTACCCCGTGATGGCCGGGCTATCCTCCGTCAGGGCCAGACGGAAGCGGACCAGGTTGTGGAGATGGCTGTCGGCCATGTGGTGGACGACCTGTCGGACCGTCCAGCCGCCTTCGCGGTAGGGGGTGTCGAGCTGTTTCTCCGTGAGACCCGCCAC
>Ga0182017_10002813_pt1 | contig 13084 bp, 11 predicted proteins | sample 712E3DmetaG_FD_120492 | JGI IMG/M metagenome (GOLD analysis project Ga0182017, IMG submission 120492) | Permafrost microbial communities from Stordalen Mire, Sweden - 712E3D metaG | ecosystem: Environmental > Terrestrial > Soil > Wetlands > Permafrost | place: Sweden: Stordalen | collected... | reverse complement strand
GATTACGACAACCTGCTGGCCGAAGCTTCCGCCGCCTGGAATGCCCTCACCCCCGAGCGAATCCGGTCGCTCTGCAGAACCCGCTGGATCGAGCGCAAGAAATAAACAGGATGCGTATGAGACGATAGCGCGCGCGGGCGCGGGTCGTTGCGACCTGCGCCCGCCTGTTTATTCGGCCGTTAGCGAACTGCTCAAGCCGCGCGGGTCAGGGTGCGCTGAATGCGTGTGCCGACCGGCGCGATGGGCCACACGAGTTCGTCTTCGGCCGGCGCGTCTGTACCGGGTATAATGATGGTGCGGGTGGAGTTGCGCGCTGGAGCTGAGATGGCCTCTCTGAACCCCCTGCGAGTGACAAGCATGAAACCGCGTACGCGCTCAAAGGCCCTCGTGGTACTGTGCGCCGTGGCTTGGACGACCCCCGTCGCCCTCGTCGCCGCCACGCACGATAACAACGTCGAATGGAACGGCGTCACGCACATCGACTGGCAGGACCGCGCGCCGCGCTGTCCGATCAACGGCGAGAGCTTCACGGTCTCGTTCCAGACGTGGCACTTTGACCTCACGGCCGCGCGGGTGTACGTGAACGCCGGGTCGCCCATCTGGGTGGACGCGCAGTTCGCGTTGCAGCGCGGCCCGTACGACGTGTGGACGGCGACGATTCCGGCCACGTCGCCAACCACTTCGCTGCAATACTACTTCGAGTTGACGGACGGCACGGACACCGACTATCTCGGCCCCGGCGGTATGTCGGACAACCCGCCGGCTAGCGGCTGGGTCGTGGACTTCGCGACCCTCCTGCACGCCCCGCTGGGGGCGACGCTGACGAGCGACGGCGGGGCGGTTTTCAAGGTGTGGGACCCCAACGCGACGACCGCGAGCGTGGCGGGGCAGTTCAACGGCTGGAGCATGACGTCGCTGCCGATGACCAAGAGCGGCGCCTATTCCACGCGGAAGGTCGCACCGCCGGTCACCAACTACCAGAAATACAAGTACGTCTTCAACTATGACCCCAACGGCAGCACGTGGAAAACCGATGCGCGCGGCCGCGCGATGGACCAGGGCGACAACGGCAACACGATCATCATCAACCCCGCGGCCTACACCTGGCACGACGCGGCCTTCACCACGCCGCCCTTCGAGGAAATGGTCATCTACGAGTTGCACGTCGGCACGTTTTCGGGCCGGAACGACGGCCTGAACCGGATGGGGAAGTTCCGCGACATCGTCGACACGCATCTCAACCATCTGCTCTACTTGGGCGTGAACACCGTCGAGCTGATGCCGGTGACCGAGTTCGACTACTACGAATCCTGGGGCTACAACCCGATCGACAACTGGGCGCCGGAGAACGCCTACGGCAGCCCGGACGACTACAAGTACACGATCGACAAGCTGCACCAGAACGGCATCGGTGTCGTCATGGACGTGTGCTTCAACCACTTTTCCAGCGGCGGAAACTATCTCTGGTATTACGATCCGACGCAGATCTACTTCGACAATCCACCGGTCGACACGCCGTGGGGCTCGCAGGCGGCGTTCTGGCGGAGCGAGGTGCGGGACTACTATGCGGACGCCGTGCTGAACTGGCTGGACGAGTACCGCGTCGACGGGTTCCGCATGGATGCGACGCGGTACATGCGGAACAACAACATCTTCGAGGGCGGGTATCCGGACGGCTGGGGGCTGATGCAGCGCATCAACAACAACATCGACGCCCGCAAGGTCCAGGCCGTCTCGATCGCCGAGGAGCTGCCCAACACGCCGGCAATCACGACTTCCACCGGCGCGAGCGGCGCGGGGTTCGACGCCCAGTGGCACATGCTCTTCCGCGACAACGTGCGCGGCGCGATCTTCGCTGCCGCGTCCGGCGACCCGAGCATGGCGGCGGTACGCGATGCGATCACCGATGCAAGCTATTTCAGCAAGACGCAGCTCGTCCGCTATGTCGAGAGCCACGACGAAGCCGGCAACGGCTCGCGCCTCGGCCCCGCGATCGACAGCACGGATTCGTACAGCGTGTGGGCCAAGGGCCGCTCGAAGCTGGCGCAGGGGCTGACCATCCTGACCCCCGGCATCCCGATGTTCCTGATGGGCGGTGAGTGGATGGAGGACACCCAGCTCGGCAGCGGCGTCAACAACCGCATCGACTGGAGCAAGGCCGTGGGCCGCGCCCCGATCGTCCAGTTCTTCCGCGACGTCATCAACATACGCCGGAGCAATTGCGGGTTCCGCTCCGACGCATCCTTCGGCGTGTACCAGGTCGATGACACGAACAACGTGATCGCCTTCTGGAAAGGGTCCGGTGCGGAACTGGTCGTGGTGGCGAACTTCAGCAACAACAACTACACCGGCTACAACCTCCCGTTCCCCCATGGCGGCACGTGGTACGAGATCCTGAACAGCCAGGCCCTGGATTACCTGGGCAACGGTTGGGGCAACGGCGGGTCGGTGTACGCTGGCGGCACCGGGCCGTACATCGCCTCCGTCACGATCCCGCAGATGGGTCTGCTGGTCTTTCGCCTGGAAGATCCGTCCGGCCGCAGTGCCGATCTCGATTACGACGGAAACGTCGATTTGCGCGACTTCGCGGTCTTCCAGCAGAGTTTCGCCCAGCGCGGCTGCGGGCTGGCGGCGGACTTGCGCGAGAACGGCCGCGTGGACGGCGACGACTTCGCTGAATTCGGCTTGCAGATGGGCGGGCCGGGCAACTGATCGCGCGGACGGCCGCGGCCCCGCACGCGGCCGCGCCTATTATTGCTGAACCTGGTCCAGAACGACCTCGTAGTCGACGCGGAACCCACCCTCGGCGTCCGGGTCTTCCCAGAAGGTGAAGATCAGGAGGTCAGCGCAGCTATAGTCCACGCCCAGCAGCTTCTCAACCCCGAGCGCCGTCCCGGCCGTCGGCAGGGCCGCCGCATCTGAGTCGCTGGCCGCCGCCGAGAAATGCACGACCTTGTCGAAGGAATCCGGGTCAAAGGTCGTCGTGGTCTGATCGGTTTTGGTCGCAACCACGCGATCGACGAAGTTCTTCGTGCCGACGGCCGCGTTGCGCCGGCAGGGAACGGTCGCCGCCGTGCTGCTCGTGTTGGCCGGCACCCGCAGTTGCTGCAGCGTCACCGGGCCGGGCGTGCGGTCCGACGCATCCCAGGTGCCGAAGGAGAACGCGGCCCGGTAGCGCGTGTTGTTAATGAACTGCATGGAGATGTTACCGGTCCGTTCCTTCGTCAAATTGCGCCACACGGTGTCGGAACACCCGGCGACGAGCGAGAGAGACGTGGCGGCGAGGCCCGCCAGGAGCCCGCTCACGGCGACGTTTCTGCGATTCATGGGACATCCTTGAGGACCGTGTTCGCCCAGTGGCGGAGCCATAGACCGCTCCCGGGGCCCAAATCACGGCCGGCAATGTTCTTATCGGCAACCGAATCTTAGTGTCTGCCGGCAAGCCTGCCAACCGCACGCCGGGCTGAGCGCCGCCGGGCGCCTTGACCGCCGCTGACGCCGTCGAATAATGGCTTTGAGCGCATGCGCGTGGGTCTGACCTTGAGCGCGGGCCCTCGACCGCCGCTAGGCGGCCGGCCGATAGACTTATCGGCCGTTGACGCGCCGGGCGGCCATGCGCGGAAAGGTGAAGTGCCATGCGGACCGGATTGGTGGTTGTCGCCGGGCTCGTGTGCCTGATTGTCGGCGGGACGTGTCTGCCTCTGGTGGACAATACGGTCCGGACCCCCGCGCAAGGTACCGTGCTTTCCATGGCGCTGACGGTCCAGGGCATTGACGCCAACACACCGGACATCAGCGTATCGGCGGGCCACCTGGTCCAGATCAGTTGGGAGGCGGGCAACCTCACAGGCGAATCGGCGACGGTGACCGTGCTCGTTGAGTCTCGCACCGACCTGACGCGCACGACACTCGTGTCCGACATCACCATTGCTGGCACGGGCGGCTCGGGCGAGGTCACCTGGAACACGACGGGCTTTTCTTCGGGGCCGTATGCGGTGTACGGACAGATCCAGACCGCCAGCCGCTTCGTGGAGAAGCGGGCGACGGGGCTGATCGGGGTTACTCCGGCGGTGGTGAGCGCGTTCACGGCTCCGGCTGCGGATGCGGCGCTTGCCTGCCGTCAAACGCCGCTCCAGTCGGTGACCATTTCGTGGGTCGCCAGGGGGCGGCAGGGGGGCGCCGCTGCGGGGGCGGGCAGCGCCCCGGCCGACGCGGTGTCGGCGGCACCGCGCTGCCTTGCGATCAAACACCCAACCAAACCATAAAACTCCCCATTTCCCGAAATGGACTCCCGTTCGTCGGCCTGGGCGGACCGACGCCGCCGGCAGCGAGGTTCCGTGGCGACCGTCCTTGCGCTGCGAACCGAGCCCGTCGCGCTGGGGTTGTGCTCGGGACATCGGCCGCCGGTCGGAATCGGACGCGGCATCGGACTTTTGGCGCAGGATTGCCCGGGCGGTTACACTGCTCACCGGTGACAACGGTCTGCTTTCACGCCGCAACCCGAAAACTGGCGGAGCGCGGAGAATCGTGCGAGTGGCGCGGCGGCTGGCCCTGGGCGGACGAATGGCATGAGACAGCGACAACAGGATTTCGTGCTGGGCCTGACGGCCATCGTTTTTCTCGGGTTGTTCCTGGGGACGGTCATTTTTCTCTACCCGAATCTGGGCGCACGCGGACAGGAGCTCGTGATCCACTTCCGCCACGAGGACGGGATGGCCCCGCTCAAGCCGGGCAGTGCTGTGCTGCTGGGCGGCTCGATCGCGGTGGGGCACGTGCGCGATATCCACATCGCGGCCGTCCAGGACAAGCCCGGGGCCGGCCGGCCGGAGCATACGATCTTCGTCGTGCGGACCGAGGTGGAGGCCGGGCTCAAGCTGTACGGCGACTGCCAGATCACGACTGACCAACCGGCCATCGGCGGCAGCGGGTTCGTCACGATCCTGAATGTCGGCACGCCGGGCCACCTGCTCGTGCAGCCGATCGAGGGGCGTGCGCCGCAGAGCTTCCAGGCCGCGATCGGGTCGCTCTCGCGGCAGCTTCTGGCGGAAGGCGGGCTGGTGGATCAATTGAACGACGCGGTGAACCCGAAGCTCGAGGGTTCGCTGATGTTCAAAGTGATGGCGATCGTGGACAACCTGACCGCGATGACGCGCGAGCTGCGCACACAACTGGACCCGGAGCAGCAGAAGACCCTGCTCGCCAAGCTGCACCTGATTCTGGACGACGTCGCCGCGGCCACCACTATGTTGCGTGCCCAGTTAAAGGACGGCGACGAGACGGCGGCGCTGGAGAAGATGCACATCGCGTTGGATCGCCTGCAGGAGGGTCTGACGCAGGCCAACACCCTGCTGGCGGACACGCGCCCGCTGATTATGGACACTCTGACGAGCGTGGCGCACTCCGCCCAGACGCTGGACCAGGATCTGCTCGTCCGGCTCCAACACGAGATGGACCCCGAGAGCCCCACATCGCTGACCGGCAAGAGTCACCGCGCGATGGACCAGATGAACGCGTCGCTCGACAATCTCGTCACGCTGTCCGCCGACGGGCAGCGGATGCTGGCTGTGAACCGGCCGACCATCGAAGAGGCGGTGCGCAACTTGAAGGCCACGAGCGAGGCGCTCCTGCACGGGGTCCAAGAGGTGGCCCTCAATCCGTCGAAGCTGATCTGGGGCCCGGGCTCGCAGCGCGGCAAGCAGGAACTCGCTTTTCAGGCCGCCCGGAGCTTCGCCGACGCGGCGAGCGAGCTGAACGACGCCACGGGACGGCTGGAGGCCGTGATGCGGACGCTGCCCAGCGGCGGGCCGCTCACGGCGGCCAACGCGGAAGAGCTGGAGACCGTGCGGGCCGCGTTGCGGGCCTCCTTTGAGCGTTTCGAACGCGCCGAGACGGCCCTGTGGGACCTGCTGAAATGAGGACGTCAAATTGGCCAGCGGCAGCGCCCCGGATGTCGTGATCGTCGGCGGCGGCCCGGCCGGCAGCGCGGCGGGGCTCACCGCGGCGCAGCGCGGCCTGCGCCCGCTGATCGTCGAGCGCCGCGCCACGCCGCAGCCGGGGCCCTGCGCCGGCTGGCTCGGACCGGCGGCCTTGGAGCGCTGCGCGGCGTACGGCGTCGACGTCACCAAGCTGGGTTCCCCGTTCACGGGTCTGCGGCTGCGTTCCTGGGACCTGAAGCAGTGCGTCGAGGTGCACGACGCGAAGCTGAAGGGGTGCGTTGTTTCGGCCGAGCAACTGAGCGCGGCACTGCTCAAGCGGGCCGAAGCCGGCGGGGTGCAGGTATTGCGCGAGGCGTCGGTCCAGCGGCTTCAGCTCGGCGAGAGTGCCACGACCCTGGAGTTGTCCAACGGGACGACCGTGACGGGGCAGGTTGTGCTGATTGCGGACGGGGCCGCGTCGCCAACGGCGGAGTTGGCGCATCTGGGGGCGGCGCGACGGGTCGCCGGCGGGGCGGCATGCGCCCTCGCGCTCTGGGATCGGTGTGAAACCGGTTTCACGCCGAACAAGGGCCTCGACCTGGTGCTGGGGGCGATCCAGGGCTTGAAGGTCGCGACGATTGCCTGCGCCGGCGAGCGCGTGCGTGTCGAGTTGATGACCCATGACCACTCATCGCCTCCAAAGACCCAGTTGCAGGCTTTTGTCGAGGCGGCGCAGGCGAACGGCTTGCTCCCGCGGCAGGAAGCGACGATCACCGCGACGGCCGGCTGCCTGGCCGGAAGCGCGCTGGAGATGGAGTCGCACGTCGGCAAGCGTTGCCTGCTGGTCGGCGACGCGGGCGGCTTCGTCACGTCGTTCAGCCACGAGGGCATTTATCCGGCCCTGCGGTCGGGTGAGCTGGCGGCGGAGACGGTGGCGGCGGCGCTCCGCGCGCCGGTCCTGCAGGACGAGTTGGCGTCGTTCAGCACCCTCTGGCGGTCGGAGCTGGCCGGATATTTGCGGATGCCCAACACCGATCTCGGGCTGCTGATGCCGATGGTATTCAATAACCCACAGATGTCGCGGCGGGTCGCGCGGGCGTTCCTGCTCGGGCAGGCGTTCTGAAAAGCGGCCGGCCGGCGCCTAGGATTGCTGGCGAGGTAGCGGCCGATGTCTGCGACGCAAGTGAGCGGTGACGTGAGCATGGATGTAACGAAGCTGCATATTATCCACTATCCCGACCCGCGTTTGCGGCAGCGCGCGCAGCCGGTGACCGAGTTTGGGGCGGCCCTGCGGCCACTGGTCGAACAGATGTTCGCGCTGATGGGGGCCGGCAAGGGCGTCGGGCTGGCCGCGCCCCAGGTTGGCGTGCTGAAACGCGTGTTCGTGATGAACGCGACCGGGCAACCGGGGGACAAACGCGTGCTGGTCAACCCGACCATCCGCGAGCCGTCCGGGTCGGTCGAAGCTGAGGAGGGCTGCCTGTCGCTGCCCGCCGTCAACGTGCAGATCCGCCGGGCACAGCGGTGCCGCGTCGTCGCGCAGGACTTGGACGGCAATCCGCTCGAACTGGAGGTGGAGGACCTCGTCGCCCGCGCCTGTCAGCACGAGACGGACCACCTCAATGGCGTGCTGATCATCGACCGGATGGGGCCGAGCGACCGGATCGCGACGCGAAAGACCCTGCGCGCGCTCGAGGACCAGTTCCGTACGGGGACCAAGGCCGCGCACTAACGCGTCGACGGAACCGGGCGCGCCGCGGGCATTTCCGAGGGCAAGCACCGCGCGTACCATACGCGCTGGCCGCCTTGCCCCAGACGGAAGCACCCTGAATGCGGATCGTTGTCATCGGCACTGGTGAGTTCGGCGTACCGGCGCTGCGCGCTCTGGTGCGCCACGGGCACCAGGTCCGGGCCGTTATCAGCCAGCCCGACCGCCCCGCCGGGCGCGGCCGCGAGGTACGCCCCACGCCGATTCGCGCGGCGGCCGACGAGCTGGGCCTGCGGCACGTCCAGACGGAGGACATCAACACGCTCGACGTGCGCGGCCTCGCCGCCGACGCCGAGTTGGGCGTCGTAGTGGCGTTCGGGCAGAAGATCGGCCGTGCGTTTCTCGACGCGCTACCGCGCGGCTGCGTGAACATCCACGGATCGCTGCTGCCAAAGTACCGCGGCGCCGCGCCGTATCAGTGGGCGATCATCAACGGTGAAGAGAACACCGGGGTGACGGTGTTCCAACTCAACGAGCGCTGGGACGCCGGGGCCATCCTGGGACAGCGCACCACGCGAATTCTGGACACGGAGACTGCCGACGAGTTGCACGACCGGCTGGCCGCGTTGGGCGCCGAGTTAATTGTCGAGGCGCTGGCGGACATCGAAGCGGGCCGCGGCCAACCAGTCGCACAGGACACGTCCCAGGCCACGCGGGCCCCGAAGCTGTCGAAGGCCGACGGGGTCGTGATCTGGTCGCAGCCGGCCTGGCAAGTCGTGCGCCGCATCCACGGACTGTGGTCGTGGCCGGCCGCCGCGTGCGTGTTTGCCGCGCACACTGGCAAGCAGGAGCGCGTCCTGCTCGCGCGAGCCGCCGTGGCGGACCCTGCCGCGGCACCGAGCGACGCGCTTCCGCCGGGCGCATTTTGCGACGGCCTCACCGTACAGACCGGCGCAGGAAGGGTGCGGCTGCTGGACGTGCGGCCCGCGAGCGGGAAGCTGATGTCGTTCGAGGCCTTTGCGAACGGCCGGCACATTGGCGTCGGGGATCGTCTGCTGCCGGTGGAAACCGGATGACGCGCTCCGCGTCGGTGCTCACCGAGCTGAATGGGCGGACGGCGGCCGCGCGCGCCGTGGCCGATGCGCTGCGCGGCGTGCAGTTCGTGCAAGAAGCGCTGCGGGGGTTCCGCGCCGCCGGACGGCTGGGCGGACGCGAGGCCGCGCTGGCGACAGAGGTTGGGCTGGGGGCGGTTCGGCATGTCGTCACGATCGAGCACGTCCTGGGGAGCGTCGCCCGCTTTTGCGGCGGCCGCACGCCGCCGCTGCTGCGGGCGATCATGTACACAGCGGCGTACCAGATCATCTGGATGGATCGCGTTCCATTGTTCGCGGCGGTCGATGAGGCCGTCGAGCTGGCGACGCGGGAAGTCGGGCGACGCGCCGCGGGTATGGCCAACGCGGTGCTGCGGCGATTGACAGGTGCCGTCGCGGAGCGGCGCGTGCCGTGGGTGCGGCTGGAGGCGCGGCAGGTGCGCGTGGCTTGGGACCAGGCGTGCCTTTTCGGACTGGCCGTGCTGCCGACGGCAGAGGGCGCTGGAGGGGCGTCGAGGCACCTGGCCGCGGCGACGGGCGAGCGTCCGGCCCGCTACGCGGAATTGTGTGCGCGGTACGGCGCCGAGCAGGCCGAGCGCGTCGCGTGGGCCGGGCAAGCCGTACCCGTGACCGTGCTGCAGCGGAACGCGCTGCGGGCCACGCCGGCCGAGTTCGCGCAGGACGTGCATGTGGCGTATGGCGGCAGCGTGGAGGTGGCCGGCGACGCGGCCTTCGTGCCGGCGACGGTGGCGGTCACCGATGCGGCGCCGTTTCTCGAAGGGCGCGTGTTCGTGCAGGACGCGACGGCGCACGCGGCGGCCGCGGCGCTGAGGGCACGCCCCGGCGAGCGCGTGCTGGACCTCTGCGCGGCGCCCGGCGGCAAGTCGGTGGCCCTCGCGCTGGCGATGAACGACCAGGGCCTCGTCGTGGCGTGCGATACAGTTCCCGAGCGGCTGAAGCGGGTGAGCGAGAATGTCGCCCGATTGGGGTTGAGCTGCGTGCGTACCCAGGTGACGACGCCGGCAGGCGTCGAACCACCCGCCGAGGGCGAGCCGTTCGACGCAGCCCTCGTGGACGTGCCGTGCGCGAACACGGGGGTCATCGCCCGCCGTCCGGAGGCGCGGCTTGGTCTGACGCCCCAGAAACTCGATTCCCTCGTCAAGGTACAGCAAGTGCTGTTGCGCAAGGCGGCGCACGCGGTCCGTGCCGGCGGGCGCGTGGTCTACAGCACATGCAGCCTTGAACCGCCAGAGAACGAGCAGGTGGTGGCCGCGTTTCTGGCGGCGAACCCCACGTGGCACCTGGACGCCGCGGAAACGACGTTGCCGGCCTGGGGGCCGCGGCCCGCGGATTGGCGTGACGGCGGATATTTCGCGCGGCTGCTGCGGAAGGAGTAGCGCTCAGCCGCTCACCGGCCGGGGGGCGTCTGGTGGGTGCCGTCGCACCAGGGCAGGTCGCCGCTGCGGTGGCACTGGCAGAGCCACTTGGTGCCGGCTTCCGTGACTTCGAGCTTGATCGGGTGGCAGCCGGTGTTCAGCCGTTTGTGCGAGCCGTCGCAATACGGCAACTTTTCGGACCAGCCGCACTGGCAGTACGACTTCCGTCCGGGCGTTTCTTCGACGCAAATGGGCTGAGTGCCGTGTCTCGGCTCGGCCATCCAGTTTCCTCCGTTTTGGCGGGGTCGCGCCGCGCGCCGCCTCCGCCGCAGGTCGGATTATAGGGCACATCGCGGAACGTGGCGGCCGGAGCCGGCCGGTGTAGCCGTTCTTGCGCGACGGGCCCATCATGACACTTTTCGACAACATGCTACGCCGGCGGCCAGCGTCCGCCGACTTGTTCGAGCAGGCGGTCGGCTCTATAAACGACAAGTTGGCCGGCTGGCGGCAGGAGCTTCGGGATGACCAACGCCGACGTGGCCCAGGTCTTCAACGAGATCGCGGTCCTGCTCGAGATCAAGGGCGAGGACGCGTTCCGTGTGAACTCCTATCGCCGCGTCGCCCGGACCGTTAATGACCTGACCGTCGATATCAACGACGTGGCCGCCCGCGGGGAACTCGGCGATTTGCCCGGCGTCGGGCCGGGGTCCGCCGAGAAGATTCACGAGTTACTCGGCACCGGCCGCGTCTCGCTGCGCGAGCAGTTGTTGGCTGAGGTCCCGGACTCGCTGCTGCGCCTGCTGGCCGTGCCGACCATCGGGCCCAAGCGGGCCGCCGTGCTGTGGAAAGAGTGCGGTATCACCTCGATGGACGAGTTGAAGGCGGCGCTGGCGGCCGGCCGGCTGGCGACCGTAAAGGGCTTCGGCCCCAAGACGCTCATCCAGATGGAACGGGGGATCGAGTTTCTCGAACGCAGCGCCGGACGGACCCGCCTCGGCATGGGTTGGAAAGTCTCGACCCTGCTCGGCGGCGCCGTCCTGGCCATGAAGGGCGTCGAGCGGGCCGAATTCGCCGGCTCCCTGCGCCGGGGCTGCGAAACGGTCGGCGACCTCGATCTGCTCTGTGCGACCGAGGACCCGGAGCAGGTCGTGCGGCAATTCCTCAAGCTGCAGCACGTGACCGAGGTGCTGTCGGCGACCACGACGAAGGGTCTGGTCATCGTGGACTACGAACCGATCGGGACGCTACGCGTGGACCTGCGCGTCGTGCCGGCGGCGTCGTTTGGTGCGGCCTGGCTGTGGAACACCGGCAGCCGGGAGCACGTGGCCCGCCTCCGCGCCCGGGCCGCCGAGCGCGGCTGGAGTTTGGGCGAGACCGGCCTGACCGCCGGCGGGCGCGTGATCGCTTCGCAGACCGAGGAGGAAATCTACGCGGCCCTCGATCTGCCCTGGATCCCGCCGGAGCTGCGCGAAGACCGCGGCGAGTTCGACGTGCGGGCCGTGCCGCGCGACTTGTTGACGCTCAAGCACATCCGCGGCGACCTGCACGTGCATACGACCGCGAGCGATGGCCGGAACACGGTCGCGGAGATGGTCGAGGCCGCAATGGGGCGCGGCTACGAGTACATGTGCGTCACCGAGCACTCGCAGAGCAGCGCGATCGCCGGCGGGCTCAAGGAAGCGCTGCTGATCGGGCACATGCTCGATGTGCGGGCGCTGGCGAAGCGGACCGAGGGAATTCGCGTCTGGATCGGCACCGAGGTCGACATTCTCGCCGACGGCGCGCTCGACTACCCCGACGAGCTGCTGGCGCAACTCGACTTCGTGATCGCGTCCGTGCATTCGGGGATGGGCTCGGACAGCGCGGCGAACACGCGGCGGACGCTGGCGGCCATCCGCAACCCCTACGTGAACTGCATCGCCCACCCAACCGGACGGCTCATCAACGAACGGGAGGCGATGGCGCTCGACCTGGAGGCGATCTGCCAGGAGGCTGCCCGCACCGGGACCGCCCTGGAGATCAACGCCAACAACTTCCGTCTCGATCTGAGGGACGAGCACGCCCGGCTGGCCCGCGCGCATCACGTCCCGATCGTCATCAGCACCGACGCCCACGCGGTCGACCAGTTCGACCAGATCCAGTTCGGCGTGCTGACGGCGCGGCGGGCGTGGCTGCGCCGCGGGGATGTGCTGAATACGCGCGCCGCGAAGGACATTCGGGCGTTCGTGGCGGCCAAGCGCGCCACGAAGGGATAGCCGCGCGGGAGCTTGACTCAGCCGGCCTTGCCGCGGAGCAACTCGACCAGTTCCGCGATCTTCCGCAGGAGGGTGTGTCGCGGAGCGGTCTGCAGCGCAAGGTCCTGAAGCTCCAGCGCCAATTGGATCACCTCCCCGGGTTCGTAGGCGCCAGGTTCCTTGAGCCGCGCCCGCCCGAGCACCACGAATTGGCCCACGTCGATCCGCTCCTGAAACCGCACGCCGATCTCGTGTACCCGGCCGTGAACGCAGCGGCAGCGCACGATGCGGCCGGCCACGTGCACCGACCGGCCGTCGGTAGCCCGGAGAGATACGACGCACGCCGCACCCGGGTAGAGAAACGTCCCGTGCAGGAAGCTGATGCCGCCCGCGGAGAGGTTGCGCGGGCGCACGATGAAGCGCGACGTGGCCCCTTCCACCTCGACGAGGAGACCCTCGCGCACAACGTAGCGATAGCGCAGGTCCTGGCGCAGCTCCCGTCTGGTCGGGGCGCGGATCACCCGGTCCAGCTCGTCCAGGATGAACCGCTGCTCCTCGTCCGATAGTCGGAGCGAGTCGACACAGTTTTGCCCGTGCAGCACGCCGCTCTCCGCGTGGCGATCGTCGCGGCCCTACGTCTAGAGCGTTTTCACTTTTTCTCCGTTGCATAGCCACAGTGGCGGAAGAAGCCGGCGGCGTCGCTGGGGGTGACGCGTTCGAGGACGGGTTGGATCGTGGCCCATAGCTCGGTCATGACTCG
>Ga0182017_10002812_pt1 | contig 13085 bp, 13 predicted proteins | sample 712E3DmetaG_FD_120492 | JGI IMG/M metagenome (GOLD analysis project Ga0182017, IMG submission 120492) | Permafrost microbial communities from Stordalen Mire, Sweden - 712E3D metaG | ecosystem: Environmental > Terrestrial > Soil > Wetlands > Permafrost | place: Sweden: Stordalen | collected... | reverse complement strand
TGGCCAGCCGTACTGCAGAAAAAGTCTTTATACCGTATACTATCGGAGGCGGAATCGGCAGTGTTGAGAATATCAGGGAGATTTTAAGGAGGGGTGCAGACAAGATATCTATAAACACTTCAGCATTTAAGAATCCAGGCCTGATAAACGAGTCTTCGAAGATTTTTGGCAGTCAGTGCGTTGTTGTGGCAATAGATGCAAAGAGGAAACAGGAAGGCGGCTGGGAGGTCTATCTGCATGGCGGACGGACCCCAACAGGAATTGATGCAGTATGGTGGGCAAAAGAAGCAGAAAAACTTGGTGCCGGGGAAATTCTTCTTACCAGCATGGATAAGGATGGCACAAAAGACGGTTACGATTTGCAGCTGACACGTGCTGTTGTAGATGCAGTCAATATTCCGGTGATTGCATCAGGCGGGGCAGGAAGACTTGAAGATTTAAGGGACGTATTTAATCTGGCAGGAGCTGACGCCGCTCTTGTTGCTTCAATATTTCACTATGGTGAATTTACTGTCAGGCAAGCCAAAGAATATTTAAAGTCAGAAGGTATAGATGTGAGGTTATAATATGAAGGAAAACAACTCAAAAATGGAAAACAATTTAAAAGATAAAGATAAAAATAAAGATAAGAATATTGCTGCTGTAAGTGAAAAAAGTAATGTTTCATCTGTGTCTGCACTGATTCCTGCGATAATCCAGGATTTTAAAACAAACGAGGTGCTTATGCTTGCTTATATGAACAGGGAGTCTCTTGAAAAAAGCATAAAAACTCAAACCACCTGGTTCTGGAGCCGAAGCAGGAAATCACTTTGGAATAAAGGTGAGACATCAGGCAACAGCCAGTTTATAAAGGAAATAAGGTATGACTGTGACAGCGACACGCTCCTTATCAAGGTAGAACAGGTCGGTAATGCCTGCCACACAGGCAACAGGACATGTTTTTTTAATAAAATAGATCTTAACGGTAAGGAAACTGCCCGCGGGCCTGAAACTTTAAAATTTTCTGAAATCCAGACAGACGGCGGTCTCGAGATACTAAGTGAACTATATGATACGGTAAGCAGCAGGATTGAAACGCAAGCAGCGAACTCTTATACATACAGCCTGCATGTGAAGGGGCTTGATGAGATACTTAAGAAGCTTGGCGAGGAGACAATTGAAGTCATCCTGTCTTCCAAACACCAGGAAAAAAAACGGACAATATCGGAGGCAGCAGACCTGATATATCACCTTATTGTTTTGCTTGTAGAGAAAAAAATATCTCTTGCCGATATATCTAATGAACTTTTGTCAAGAAAAAAATAAGTAAAAAATAAGAAAAAAAAGTATAAAAAACAGGATTCTTTATTGGGGGATGATTTATATGCCATCAGGTATGAATAAGATAGCAATGCTGACAAGCGGCGGGGACGCCAGCGGAATGAATGCTGCGATTAGGGCTACTACAAGGTATGCAAAATATAAATCCCTTGAAATAGTCGGTTTCTATGAAGGATTTAAGGGCCTTATAAATAATAATTTTATTGATTTAACCAGTGAAAGTGTTGGTGGTATCATAGACAGGGGAGGCACCATCCTTTATACCGCCAGATCTGAGGAGTTTAAAACTGAAGAAGGTATGCAGAAAGCCATTGTAAATTTAAAAAAGAATAATATAGACGGGTTGATTGTAATAGGCGGAGATGGGTCCTTCAGGGGTGTGCACGACCTTCATGTAAGGGGGGTAAGGGCCGTAGGTATTCCGGGAACCATAGATAATGATATTGCAGGTACAGATTACAGTATAGGATTTGACACGGCGCTTAATGTCATTATCAGCCTCATCTCTAAAATCCGCGATACTGCATTTTCACATGACAGGCTGTTTGTTATAGAGGTAATGGGCAGAAATTCCGGGATGATTGCAGTCCATGCAGGTCTTGCAGGCGCAGCGGATTATATATTGATACCGGAAGTACATGTTGACCTTGCAAAGATAGCCAATAAGATAAAAAACCACAGGCCGGGAAAGCGCCATACTCTTATTGTTGTAGCTGAGGGGGCCGCAAAAGCATCGGACGTTGCTTCATCCATCAAGCTGCTTGTGGGCCATGAAGTCAGGATATCTGTCCTTGGCTATATCCAGAGGGGCGGCTCTCCGTCTGCACTGGACAGGCTTCTTTCGGCAGAATTCAGCAAAAAAGCTGTGGATTTGCTGTTAGAGGGAAAGAGCGACTGTATGACAGCAATCCAGGGAAAAGAAATTGTTGCTGTACCTCTTGACTATGTCTTAAACAATAAGAAGACTGTTAAAAAATCATTATATGAACTGGCGCACATACTTTCCTAAACCGCCGGATGTTTAAGAAAAATGTGATTAAAATTGTGATTTGCAAATTTGGCAATCAGATTTATAAGAAATGGCTTTTATATAAATCCATGAAGATTTAATTGGCTCACTTTATCCCGGCCACTACCATCATGGCCTGCAGAGGCGCGGACCTGTCTTTTCTGAATGAATAATATTTGTCGGGCCGGCAGTAAGTACAGTCCGGGCTGGCTGAAATATTTTCTCGCCTGACTCCGCACTGCTGCAGCTTCTTTTGCGCAACCAGTTTTAAATCCATATAATTTTTTCCGTCTTCTTTCCTGATAGCCTCAGGATAAGACCCAAACTTTTCCAGCAGATCTTCTTTTACCTCAAAATGACAGATTCCGATACCCGGTCCTATGCCTGCAATAATGTCCTGAGGGCCGGAATCAAAAATATCTTTCATTTTTTTAACAGCTTTTTCAATGATCTTTTTTTCAATACCCTTCCATCCGCAGTGAAGCAAGCCGATGATTTCTTTTTTAAAATCATAAATTATGACAGGGAGGCAATCAGCAACAGTAATGGAAAGGTATACATTTTTTCGCGCTGTTATCAGCCCGTCAGTATTTTCCAGGAAATTTCCCAGATCTTCTTCTGTCGCTATTTCAATATTGCTATCACTGGCAGATTTTACGCTTACAAGGTTTTTACCGGAAAGATTTATTTTTTTCAAAAATCTTTCCCTGTTAATAAGGGCTTCTTCATCTTTTCGCAAGTCATAATAGGCTTTCATATTTTTATCAGACCTTAATGACATGGCTATAAGTACATCCGGAAATTTATTAAAGTTGGAAAAGGTTAAAATATTTTTCATAATTTTTATAATATCAAACTTTTTTAATCTAAGAAATATTCAAGAAACTTGTCAGGTGGTAAATATTTTTAAATTATAGCAAAATATACTATATCTGATAGCAGTCTTCTATGCTATATGGGGTATGTAAAAACCCCGGATTCTTATTATCGGACAGGCTCCAGGGAATTTAATCAAAACAAATAAAGGATAATAAAAAATGATATTAGGAAAATAATGCCTAATGAGCCCATGGCTGCGCCTGCCAGGTATATGACTTTACCCTTTCTGATATGCGCACCCCTAAAAATTCCTCTATAATCCTTTATTCCAAACACTATTGCAATTATAGATGAGCCTGCTGAGACCGTACCAAGCAGCAATATCAGGAGTAAGAAAAATACATATTTATTAAATTTTTCAATCGCAACTATAGGCTCTATCAGATTAAAGCCAATAGATTTTCCCGGCATTAAAAGAAAAAAAGCGATGCTTGAAAAAAGAGCCAGCATTCCTAAAACAAATGATTCAAAAGATGTCCTGTTAAATTCATTATCTTCGCTTTTGTCATTCATATAGCAACCTTAAAAAATATTTATTTTGTTATTGTTATTGATATATTTTTAGGCAGGGCAAGCATTACACAACACCTCATTTTTAAATAATTTTTATTTCCGGCTCTATTTTAACCTCTGCTTTAATAGACTCAGCAACCAGGCTGTATTTTCTGGCTGATTTTATTACACTGTTTATTTTTTCAGGCGTGGTGTTTCTTGCAACAATTTTTAACTTTAAAACTATTTCTTTAAATATAGAGGTCTTGTCCATAAACTCAGTTACTTTTCCAATAGATTCGCACTCAAACAAAACCAGGTCTATCTTAAATCTCTCTGCTGCCCAGATAAACATCATAAAATAGCATGTATTGATTGCAGCCATAAAAGCATCTTCCGGAGTCAGAACATCGGGGTGACCATGAAGTGTTGGCGGAGCAGAAAAATCAAGCTCAACCCCATTTTCCATTTTGATATGGCCCTTATGGCCGCCAATCCACTCTGAACTATTCTTATAAATAATCGTCGCCATTTAATCCTGTCCTTCCCTTAAAATCCTGTCCACATTTTTTTCAATTTCGTCGGCGGCTCTGCCTGCTATTTCTTTTTCTTTATCATTTAAATTTCGCCTGTTAACAGGTTTTTCACCTTCTTTTATAAAATCCTTTATATTTATTGAGTATGATACTTTGCCCGAGAATTTTTCTGTAGCTTTTTTAGCGCATAGCTTTTCACATCCATCAACAGTAATTGTGGGATAATTTTTTGCAAACAGCCTGTCTCCTTCTCCTCCTGCGATAAATAAAGGCAGGCATATAGTTGTAGTATCTAAGGGTTTACGCTTTAAAAGTACCTCAAGTGTGGCAAGCCTGGATATTGAACCTTCAGGTAAATCTTCACCACTGCAGGAAACAATACCCACTTTTTTAATTTTATTTTCAATTTCAGTCTTATCTGTCATTTCATTGTCCATTATTTTAAAAACTCCATATTTGTGATTGTTATTTGTTTTGCGGCAAGTTATTTATCTTCCAGCAAGCTGCCGGCATCTTTTATGATTGTATCTGAAATAGTATCGACCAGCGCTTTGCCGCTATTGCCAATATCAATTATACCCTGGGGTTTCTTGTCAGGGTTGGCAGCAGCAAATTTTAGTATCATGTAACTTTTATCGGGAATCTTGCCGCATTCTTCCGTATTTTTTTTAGCGCAATGCTTTGCACAGCCATCCAGTGTTATGACATAATTATTTTTAACCCTGTCAATTGTCTCTTTATCCTGCGATGTCAGTAGAGCAAGGCAAACAGTTTCAGCTTTTCCCTTGCTTAAATTTTCAATGATTTCATATGTTGTCTCTCTTGAAACCGTCCCGATAGGTTTTCCTATACCGCTGCAGGGTATTATCAGCACTTTTTTATCACTGATCACTTTTTAGTTTTTCTCCTTCACTTTCAACTTTTGATTTCATGAAATCAAAATAACTTTTGCTGTCCATTAGATTTAACTTGTCTGTTTCAAAATTATCAAGCTTTATTTTAAGCAGCCAGCCATCGCCGTATGGTTCCAAATTTACAAGTTCTGGAGAATTATCCAGCAATTTATTCTGCTCAATTATTTCTCCGCTTACAGGAGAAGTCAGCTCAAATGAAACTTTCATGGTCTCTATATCTCCAATAGGGGCGCCCTGTTTTAAATTTAAGCCTATACCAAATAAGATAACAGATGCCACGTCACCGTTTAAAGTCTGAAAAAAATCTGTAACACCAATAGTAGCAATGTTGCCAGTTTTTTCAACCCAGCACCCATCTATATGGTAGTAGATTTCATTTTTGACCTTAAAAATAAATTTATCATAAACATACTCTTGAAAATTCATAAAATTTCCTCACTTTTCTAATAATTTTACCTTTTTATTGTTTAAAAATATTTGCTTTTTATAAAAAATATTATATATTATTGTATCTATATATTTAAATTTATCAATATCTATTTAAAGATATCAACTGAGACGATGTTTATTAAGAAAAAAAGGTAAAAATGGAAATAAAAACAACAGGGCCGGGTTGTGCAAATTGCAAAAGGCTTTTAGTAAAGAATAAAATTTAAGAATGGCTGACAATAAAGGAGAAAATATGGCAGATGGTATAGTAAAAAAATTATCTTTTCTGGACCGGTTTTTAACACTGTGGATATTTGCAGCAATGGCTGTTGGAGTTGGGATAGGTTATTTCTTTTCCAACACTGTCAATAATTTATCTGCAGAAGTATCTGTCGGCACGACAAACATCCCTATAGCCATAGGACTTATACTGATGATGTATCCGCCTTTGGCAAAGGTCAAATACGAGGAACTGGGGCGGGTTTTCCGTAACTACAAGGTTCTGGGGCTGTCTCTTGTCCAGAATTGGATAGTAGGCCCCTTTCTTATGTTTTTTCTGGCCATTATTTTCTTAAGGGCCTATCCGGAATACATGGTGGGCCTTATTATGATAGGCCTTGCGCGCTGCATAGCTATGGTTATAGTCTGGAATGAACTTGCAAAAGGCGATACTGAGTATGCGGCAGGGCTTGTGGCATTTAATTCTATTTTCCAGGTTGTCGCCTATTCCGGCTATGCTTATATATTTGTAACGGTCCTGCCAAAACTTTTTGGACTTAAAGGGACCGTGGTTAACATTTCAATTGGAGAGGTTGCCAAAAGCGTATTTATATATCTTGGCATACCTTTTCTTGCCGGGCTGATAACCCGTTACAGCCTAATCAAGTTTAAAGGAAAAACCTGGTACGAACAGACGTTTATTCCTAAAATCAGTCCTATTACTTTGGTTGCACTGCTGTTTACAATTGTTGTAATGTTTTCATTAAAAGGCGAATTTATTGTTAAGATCCCACTTGATGTAGTAAGGATTGCAATACCGCTTCTGATATATTTTATCATTATGTTCTTCGTTTCATTTTTCATGGGCAAAGCCATAAAGGCAAATTATGCTCAAACTGCGACTCTAAGTTTTACTGCGGCAAGCAATAATTTTGAACTTGCAATAGCAGTATCGGTGGCGGTGTTCGGAATAAATTCAGGAGTGGCATTTGCTGCAGTTATTGGGCCGCTTGTCGAAGTGCCGGTACTTATTGGACTGGTAAACGTTGCGCTGTATTTTAAACGCAAACTTTTTAAGAATGAAATTGTTGATGGCAGCATTAATTGTGTCGGCAGCAAAAAGGAATTATAAAAATAAATTGTAAAAACACATATTTAAACAGGGTGAAGAAATTTATATTGGAGCAAAATCATTTATAATTTAAAATGCAACACTTGTATAAGAAATAGTTGCCTTATTAAAAATTTAATTATAGTTGCCGGCTCATTTATTTAAAATTGTGGAGTTTAAAATGAAGAAGATCATGAAAATCCTAAAAGCTTTATCTGATGAAAACAGGTTAAGGATAATTTGCCTGATTTTTCATAAAAATGGCCTATGCGTGTGTGAAATACAGGAGATTATCGGCCTTTCCCAGCCTACTATTTCATTTAATCTTAAAAAACTGGAAGAGGCTGAAATAATCACCCATAGCAAAATCGGGCTCTGGGTAAATTATTCAATTAATGAAAACCTGGAAACAAATCTTCGAAATATCATAAACCTTCTGATGGATGAGCTAAAAGATTCTAAAAAAATAAAGGAAGATATAAAAAAAGCAGAAAAAGTCTCAAGGCTTGAAATCTGTAAAAATAGAGCCGGTTGATGAATGGGGCCCGTATATGAAAGAATTGTTTAAGAATGTGAAGTTGCGCTGGCAATTAGCAGCGCTAATAGTAATTATGCCATTCCTGGTTCTCTCTTATTTTTCCATTCATGCTCCGTTATGGATCGAGCTCCCAATACTTGGTGTAATTGTCATTTTTTTTGGAAGAAAAGTCTTTTTAAGTGCTTTGCGCAGTTTAATCAAGCTAAAATTTTCCAATATAAATCTGCTTATGACTATTGCAGTAATTGGAGCAATTTATTTAAGGCAGTTTGAAGAAGCAGCTGTCATAATAGTTCTTTTTGCTCTTGGTGATAATTTGGAGGAATTTGGAATACAAAGAAGCCAAACAGCATTAAAAAAATTAATTGCCGGCACTCCAAAAACAGCATCTGTAAAGGGTAAAGAAAAAGAAGTTTCAATTGAAGATATCGAAATTGGTGAAACAGTAATCATAAAGCCGGGCGATATAATCCCAATGGACGGGAAAATTATTTATGGGAATTCTTTGGTGGATGAGTCTTCAATTACTGGTGAGCCTCTGCCAAAAAATAAATACTTGAATGATATTGTATATGCAGGAACACTAAATGGTACCGGTTATCTTGAAGCGCAAGTTATTAAAAAAGCGAAAGATGATACTCTTTCTAAAATCATTGATTTAACATACAAATCTTCCGAAAAAAAAACCACATCACAAAAATTTATTGAAAAGTTTGCTAAAATTTATACACCGGCTGTTATTTTTGCGGCTATTTTACTTGTACTTGTTCCAGTAGTTTTATTAAAAAAACCATTTAACTACTGGTTCTCCCAGGCTTTAACCCTGTTAATAATTTCCTGTCCGTGCGCACTTGTAATCTCAACACCTGTTACTATTTTTTCAGCAGTTGGAAACGCAACAAAAAAAGGTGCTTTGATAAAAGGCGGGATATTTTTGGAGGAAATGGGGAAAATAAAAGCTATAGCATTTGACAAAACAAGGACACTTACAAAAGGCAGCCCAATTGTTTCCGATATCATTCTGCTTAACGGATTTACTGAAAGTGAAGTGCTTGCCTGTGCAGCCGGACTTGAAATTTTTTCAGAACATCCTATTGCAAAAAGTATTGTAAAAAAAGCAATGGAAATTGGAGTCAAGCCTCATACATTCAAAGACTTTCAATCAATAACCGGTAAAGGCTTAACCGGAGAATGCTCTATTTGTATAGATAAAAAACATTTTCTGGGAAATATTAAGTTTATTAATGAAAACAAGGGTATGGGCAATAATGATTTTATCCTTAAAAAAATCGATGAGCTTGAAAAACAAGGCAAAACAGCAATTGTGATGTGTGATGACAAGAGAATTAAAGGGATAATTGCTGTAACTGATGAAATAAGAAAAGAAAGCAAACCACTAGTTTCAAGTCTTTTAGAACTTCATGTTAAACCGATTATGTTAACCGGGGACAATGAAGCTTCTGCAGGATTTGTAGCCTCTTATTTAGGCATAGAAACTGTTAAAGCAGACTTATTACCGGAAAATAAAGTAATGGAATTAACAAAACTAATAAGCCAATATAAACATGTTGCAATGGCCGGTGATGGTGTAAATGATGCGCCGGTACTTGCGGCCGCCTCTGTTGGTATTGCAATGGGCGCCACAGGGTCCGATATAGCAATTGAAAATTCTGATATTGCGCTATTAAATGATAACTTGAGTTTGCTGCCTTATCTTATAAAGCTTGGGAGAAAAGTTGCGGGGATCCTAAAGTTTAATATTGTATTGGCAATCTCAATAAAATTTATTTTTTTAATTCTGGCAGCTTATGGTTTAAGCAATTTATCTTTGGCAATATTTGCAGATGTAGGCGTCACGATTTTAGTTATTATAAATGGGCTAAGGCCTTTTGGCTACAAATAGATCCCATTTGACAGAAACAGTGCCTAAGCAAAGCGGTTACCGTAACAGAAACTATCAAAAGTACAATTAACAAACACACACACATATATATATATATATATCAATAGCAGAACCCTTTCTTTGCTTTAGGATGTTTTTTAACTTCTGGCTTCTTAGATATTGTCCTCAGCAATATTGTCCTGATAAAAATTTATATTTTACCGGGGTAGTGATAAAATATTTAACCAATAAAATAATAAATTTGGACTTTTTATTATAAATTTTCAAATAGCTTCATATTTTATAAATAGAAAATGAAAAATAAATTTGTTTACTTTATAATTTCTCTAATTATTATATTTTTAATAGCAGTATCTGTTTATACAATATATTCTCCAAATTCAAAAAAACAAAAGACAACGGCTGCAAGCACCGAAACTTCAGCGATTAGTGTGTCTTCACCGGAAACTACCCTGGCAGCTACAGCAATTGAGACCTTAAGCGCTCCAATTACAACAACTGCTGCAGAGACAATTGAAACAACTACTGAAGATATTAGTAAAAATTTGCCAACTCTCAAGATAGTGGTTTATGAAGGACCGGTCATATTGCAGGATAGTGATATGTGTTACTACAGAGTAAAGGCCATAGTAACCGGAAATCCTGCTCCATTTGTTAAATTCAGTAAGGATGACAGCAACGGCGTATGGGGAAAAAATATAGCGCAGGTAAATCTTAAAAATGGGGAAAGTTATGACCTTGTGGCTACTGCAGTTAACTCATTTGGCGCAGCAACAAAGCACATATCTCTTACCTGGAGTCAATAGTCTGTGCCGGTAGTAAATCTGATAGTGAAGGGTAGTCAGTATGTTAAATTGGTAATCAATTATTTTTTATAATCGCTTCCCAGAATAATAGTAATGTCTACGTTGTCAACATTGTTGGTTGATTTTGAGATATCCCCTGCACCAAGCAACTTTTTTAAATCGTCGGCAATATTATTTATTCCGGTCTTTGTTGTAAACATGATTATTTGGGTATTTTTATAGTTAAAATTACCTGCATTTTTTGTTTCATTTATTTTGATAATATTCTTATCTTTACTGAGATCTGTTTCAATTTTACTCTTGACTTTAGCCGCAATACCCGGAGCGCCTTGTCCATTTAAAATATTTACAATGATTAATTTTGAAGTTTTGCTGGTTATGGTTGCGGCAGTTGTCCCCCCGATTGTTGGTGAATAATCTTTTCCAATTATTATAACTATATCCGAATCCTGGGAAGTTCCATTTTGTGTTGTGATAACTCCAACTTTCAATTTAGTTTTTACTTCTTCAGCAGTTTTTAAAATTTCTGAGTCTTTAGACTTACAAATAATCTGTGTATTTTTATAGCTATAGTTACCAGCATCAGCAACCTTGCCAATGTTGTATTTATCTTTGCCATTTGAATTTTTTAATTCTTTAATCAATTCAGATGCTTTTGCTGCTATTCCCTTAACACCAATACCATTTAGAATGGACAAACTAATAGTAGTTTCAGCGGCACTACCACCAGCAGCCGCCGTATAATTATAGCCATACTGGGCATATTGATTAACCAGGCTTGTAAATTCAGGCGATATCAGAAAATAATTAAGGACAGCCTTTCTATTTAGTACTTTAAGCTGACTCAGCCAATAAGCTGCTCCAGTTGAATCAGGATTTCTACCCAGTACAGCCTTATATAAAACATCTACATACTGTGCATCAGTCAGATTTCTATCATTGAACTGTTTACTAATAATAATACCCCTGATCACGTCCGCATGGGAGATTGTCCCTGCAGCTAATTTATTGGCCCAATTATCCATAGTTGTTTGATCAGGGTCCATATTAAGACTGCTTTGATATACCCGCTTTACAAATGATTGCGCGGAAGCAAGTCTTTTAGCACCTAAAACATTCTTTCCGTATTTCTCCAGATATCCAGTAATTCCATTATAAATTCCTGTTGCAATTTTATCCCTAAAATCAGGATTCTTTAATTTAGCTTCTTCATCTGGATTGCACATAAATGCCCCTTCAACTAAAGCTGAAACCATTTTTGTATTCTTAAGCACTATGAAATTGGCAGTTTTCACACCTCTGTCGCAAGTACCAATCTGCTCTATTGTTTTAGCATTTAAATAATTTGCAAGAAAATTACTCGTAGCGGGAGATTTGTCACAAAAAAAAGTTTGTGTTCCATTCATATCAGGAGAAGGAAAAGAGTTGTTATGGATACTAATGAATAGATCTGCATTATTTGAATTAGCAAAATCTGTTATTTCATCAACAGAATGATTAACATCACTTTCACGGGTTAATATTACCTTAAATCCAGCATCTGTAAGTTTGTTCTTTAATTTAAGAGCAATATCAAGATTAACATCCTTTTCCTTTAACCCTGTCGGTCCGATTGTTCCAGAGTCCTTACCCCCATGGCCAGGATCTATACAAATTAAAGTTTTTGAATTATTGTCTGCAAAGATACTTTTAATATCTGATATAAAAAAAGATGCAGTTAAGATGATAAAAGTTAAAATTATAGAAAAGAATATTCTATAAAAATTATAAAGAAGAAATACTTTTTTGATGCAAAAACAGTATTGTGCTAATTTATTTTTTATCATTGCTACTATATTGCTACAAATTTTAAAATTACATATATAATTTTAAAGCTAAATATTTACTACGAATTATTGTAATGTATTGTTTTAATAAATATTTACATATAAATATAAAACTGTCAATATAAAAAATATGATAATATTATCTTAGTTATGTCATAATTCATTTTAAGTAACTCATCATAATACTTAACACATGACAAATAAAAAACAATTCAAGACTATTGATGAATATATTAAAACGTTTCCGCAAAATTCTTAATTTTGTTAATAGTTTGATAGAATGTTTAGGACTTTTCAAAATATATATCTGAATTTATACAAAAGTCGTCAGTTCGTATTATTCAATATAAGAGCTGCAAGAATATTAAATAATTAGATTTTATTTGAGGTGCCCATATTTTATGAAAATAGAAGATAAATTTCAGCGATTCGACATGAATAAAAAGCCCGAAAGACAAAAAAACTACCTAAGGCCCTTAACATGGCTCCTTAGTTTTCCTTCGGTTTGGAAGCATGGATTAAAAATAAAAAAAGTTAATATGAAAGGGCTTAAACCACCCTATATACTTTTGTGTAACCACACATCTTTCATGGATTTCAAAGTTATGACTGCAGCAATTTTTCCTCAAAGGGCAAACTATGTAGTGGCTATTGATGGTTTTATTGGCAGGGAAATGCTTTTAAGAAAAGTAGGGTGTATTTGTAAACGCAAGTTTACAAATGATATCGGACTGGTAAGGCATCTTAATCGTGTAGTAAATATTAATAAAGATATTATAGTTTTACATCCTGAGGCAAGATATTCACTTATCGGGACCAATGCCATACTGCCTGAATCTCTGGGCAAACTGGTTAAGCTCTTAAAGGTCCCTGTCGCAAGCCTTAACATGCATGGAAATTATCTGAACTCCCCCTGTTGGAATTTGACTGAAAGAGGTAATCGCATTGAAGCTGAAATGACCCAGATTATCACAAAAGACCAAACAAAAACACTCACATACCAGCAGATAAATGACTGTATAAATAATGCGCTGATATACGATGAATACTTCTGGCAAAAAGCAAATAAAATCAGCATAAAATATGAAAATAATGCAAAAGGC